>Ga0208698_100093_pt1 | contig 16604 bp, 16 predicted proteins | sample LakMenEpi20Aug08_FD_150717 | JGI IMG/M metagenome (GOLD analysis project Ga0208698, IMG submission 150717) | Freshwater microbial communities from Lake Mendota, WI - 20AUG2008 deep hole epilimnion (SPAdes) | ecosystem: Environmental > Aquatic > Freshwater > Lake > Epilimnion/Euphotic zone ... | reverse complement strand
GCGGACATAAGCTGGTTCATTGCGCTTTTCTCCACGTCTGGGTACAGGCGACAAAAATGGACAATCGGTTTCTATAAGTAGGCGATCGCTATCCACCACTGCAGCAGAAGCTTGAATAGTTTTAGCATTCTTAAAGGTAACAGTACCACTGAAGCTGATATAGAAGCCCAAATCTAGAAACCATTGAGTCTCCTCCGGTGTCCCACTCCAGCAGTGCATGACACCCCGTACCATGCGCCCATGCCAATTTCGCCATTTTTGCAACACTTCTCTCACAGCAGGGGCCGCATCACGACAATGGATAATCACTGGTAAATCTAATTCACAAGCGATCGCTAATTGTGACACAAATACCTGATGTTGATGCTCATAATTATCTGCCTTGTAAAAATCCAACCCCATTTCCCCAATGGCCACCACCTGGGAATGAGAACGGGCTAAAGACTTGATCAGGGTAGCTGTTTGCTCATCCCATTTATCAGCATCTAGAGGATGTAGTCCTACAGCAAAGCTAAGTTCGGGAAACTGCTCCGCTATGGCTTGAATACTCGCAAATTCCTGGGGGTGAACGCAGGAGTGGACTAATCGGACTACTCCCGCTTCTTGCCACCGAGCGCGAACGGCTGCTAAATCTGGCTGAAAAATGTCAAAGTTAATGTGTACGTGGGTATCTATAAGTTGCATAACCTGTCGGTTGTCAGTTGTCAAAACAAGGACAGAGTCCAGATTCGGTGAGAAAAATAAATATCTCTCTATTCCCCATTCTCTGTTCCCTGGAACCATTGACTAGGCTGTAAGGGTTTTGTGTTTATGAGCCAATCTTGACTTTTTCCTGGCTCCATTGTTGGGATGGAGCACACCAGTTTTTACAGCTTTATCAATTTTGCTGTAAGCCTCGGACATTCTTGTTTCCACTTCCTGCTTGAGTTCTGTTGTCGGATTAGCGGCACAAGCTTCCACAGAACTAAAGTATTTTTTCATCAGCGTTTTAACTGCTGATTTATATGCTTTATTACGCAGTCGGTTACGTTCTGCGATTTGTGCGCGTTTAAGAGCAGACTTTGTATTCGCCACAGTAATTCCAAAAAAGACTATTAATTATGTACACACACTACTAGGTTTAATAAATATAGCATTATTTCTGATAATGTGCTAGTTTCTAAAAAAATATTTTATTTGGTCGCAAAAGCTGGTGTCGGCGGGTGAAAAAATAGATTACAATGACTTAGTGACAAAGAAGCCAGACAAGTTCTCTAAATTCACACCTAGGGAATATTAAATTTATGGGGTTGTCCGAGTTTTATAAATTAGTATCAAAAAAATCTAGATTAAGCTAGAGAAGAGAATTACTTATGGTCAGTGGTTAGTTGTTTATTGTTACTTATTCCTTACTTGTTTTCATAACTCCACTGACCACGGATGTGAATGTTGTCAAACCTAGTATTGTCATTACTCCATGCTGCGAATTATTACAGAGCAAGCAGACGTTAGATCAGAACTTCAACGAATCCGCGATCGCACCCAGGATGAACAGGTAATTCATAAAGAAGCAACAGTTAGTGAAGTGTTGCAAGCTGTGAAGCGTCAAGGTGATACAGCCGTATTACATTATACATCTGAATTTGATCATCAAATCCTCAAAGCAGAAGAACTGAAAGTGACAGGGTCAGAACTGGACGCGGCTTACCAACAGGTATCCAAAGATTTGCTCCAGTCAATTCGCCTTGCTTGCAAGAAAATAGAAGCCTTTCACCGTCAGCGAGTTCCCAAAAGCTGGGTACAATTTGAAGATGATGAAGTAGTATTAGGCAAACGTTATACCCCCGTAGATCGAGCCGGTTTATATATACCAGGTGGTCGAGCTTGTTATCCTAGTACAGTGTTAATGAATGCCATTCCGGCAAAAGTAGCAGGTGTTCCTCGCGTGGTGATGGTCACACCTGTGAAGGGCGGTAAAATAGTTAATCCTGCGGTTTTAGTAGCAGCCCAGGAAGCGGGAGTTCAGGAAATTTACCGTATAGGTGGTGCTCAAGCTATTGGGGCTTTGGCCTATGGAACAGAAACAATTCCTAAAGTGAATGTAATTACTGGACCTGGTAATATTTATGTCACCTTAGCCAAAAAATTAGTTTACGGAACCGTGGGCATTGATTCTTTAGCCGGACCTAGCGAAGTGCTGGTAATTGCTGATGAAACAGCTAATCCTGTCTATGTTGCTGCTGATTTGTTAGCTCAAGCGGAACATGATCCTATGGCCGCAGCGATTTTACTAACAACAGATTGGGGTCTAGCGAAAAAAGTGCAAATAGAGGTAGAAAGACAATTAATAGATCACCCGCGCCGGATAGATACGGAAAAAGCTATTGCCCATTATGGTTTAATTGTGGTTGTAGAATCCCTCTCAGCAGCGGCAGAACTATCGAACGAATTTGCACCTGAACACTTAGAATTAGAAATTGCAGATCCTTGGGGGTTAATTAACCAAATTCGCCATGCTGGGGCGATTTTTCTGGGTAGTTCGACACCTGAAGCTGTGGGAGATTATTTAGCCGGTCCTAACCATACTTTACCTACTTCTGGTGCAGCCCGTTATGCTTCAGCTTTAGGAGTAGAAACATTTTTAAAACACTCAAGTATTATCCAATACTCACAAACTGCCTTAGAAAAAGTGGCATCTGCGATTGACATCTTAGCAACTACCGAGGGTTTACCTTCTCATGCTGATTCCGTTAAACTCAGGGTGGAGGAGTGAAAAGCAATAGGGATGGAACTCCAGAACCACTGACAACTAATAACTGACCAATAACCAGTGACCAGTGACACCTAATTGTACAGTGTATCCTTGAGATAAATCAAAAATGCGAACAATTGCTGAAATTAATGAGAAAATCAGCCAAAAACGGGCAGTGGTCTGGACTGTTGAAGAATTAAAAGCGCGAGTTACCGAAATTGGTGTTACTAAAACCACCAAAGAAGTAGATGTAATTACCACTGGTACATTTGAGCCAATGGAATCAAGCGGTGCAATTATTAACCTAGGGCATACTGACCCACCCATTAAAATTCGGCGTTGCTGGTTAGATGGAGTTCCCGCTTATGCTGGTTTTGGGGCAGTGGATTTATACTTGGGTGCTAGTTGTCCCGTTGATTCCCCAGATGGAGAAGAAGTGCGGGAACATGGTGGTGGTCATGTGATTGCGGATCTAATTGCTGGTAAATCTATCCAAGTTCGCGCCGTGGGACAAGTTACCGATTGCTATCCTAGAGCCACATTTGAAACCACTGTTACCCGTGAAACTATCAATCAGTTTTATTTGTTTAATCCGCGGAATCTTTATCAAAATTTTATTATTGGCGTAAATGGAGGCGATCGCCCACTACATACCTATTTAGGACCATTACAACCTCGCTTAGGTAATGCAGTTTATTCTAACCCTGGTTCCCTGTCACCCCTTTTCAATGATCCCGATTTACAACTTGTAGGAATTGGGACAAGAATTTTTTTAGCTGGGGGTATTGGTTATGTAGCCTGGGAAGGGACACAACATTTTCCCTTACAAAAGCGGTTAGAAAATCGGACACCGATAGGTCCTGGATCAACTTTAGCATTAATTGGTGATGCTAAACAAATGGATGCCCGATGGATACGGGGCTGTTATTTTAAAGGCTATGGACCATCTTTAATGATGGGTGTAGGTATAGCACTACCAGTTTTAAATGATAGTGTTGTGGAACACTGCGCCGTCCAAGATAAGGACTTAGTAGCACCAATAGTAGATTTTTCCATTCCCCGTCGTGTCCGTCCTACCTTCGGTTTAGTAAGTTACGCTCAACTTAAATCTGGACGCATTACTATTGAAGGAAGGACAGTACGGGTAGCATCTTTAGCCAGCTTATTTCTTTCCAGAAAAGTATCTCAAGAATTGAAACAGTGGATTAAAGAAGGGATATTTACTCTAACTGAACCAGTAGCCCCGATACCAATGGAGCGTTCTTTTTTACCTCAAGATCGTTGGACGGAATTTTAAAGGGAGTCAGTAGTCAGTAGTCAGTAGTCAGTTGTTGAATAAAATTCCTTACCTGCTTCTTTGAAATTAATGCCCATTTAGTTTAAGCTTCTTAGCAACGGACAACGGACAACGGACAACGGACAACGGACAACTGACCAATTAGCTATTCCCCGCTTGGCTTAGGCTTTTTAACTGGCATAGGAGTGGGAGTTTTGGGTATGGGTTTGGTGATGACTGTGGAATCACCCCCTGTCTTTCTAATGGGACGTGGGGCTTCTCCATTTTGTCTAGGGAGGAATGGCCGTCTAGAACCACCTCCACCAGCACGAGGTGCTGATCCTTTGAAGGGGGGTCGGCGTTTTTTAGGTAAATCAGCGATAGTTTCGGCATTAATTACTACTAAAGTATCCGATTCCCGTTTAACATTAAAGTCCCAGAACTTACTGACAGCTTTAGTAGTTAATACGCCCTTGAGTTTCAACTTAAAATATTTAACTTTATCAGTAGGTTTACGGGGAGCTTGTTTGATTTTCACAACTAAACTCCTTTCGTCAAAAGACTGGTAAACCACCTCACCACGCACAGAAAAACCACCATCAGGAACTGCTGAGGAGGGTTTGAGATCATCAGCAACTACTGTGGTTGTAGTTACATTTTGAGGATCTGGGGTATGTTTATCCAGTTCATACTTAGCCAGATTTTCTGGTTCCCAAACACCAACAATTTGCAGGTGTAATGCGTCATTTTCTTGTCTGGTGCGGGGATAAACTACCCATAGATGTTCTTTTTCTAGGTCTAAGTGATTTTTGACCAAACTCATAATCCGACCTAAGAGAACGGCATTAAGTTCCACTCCATCGGTAGTGAGCAGTGTTCCTTGGGTAAACTGTTCATCACTGGCATGGTAACATCCCCGAATCAGGCCAATGGCTCGGTATTGAGTTGGTTCACTCGGAGGTGGAATTGGTTGTTCTCGGCTAGGTAAATGGCCATTGGAGTTAGGTTTGCTAGAATCAGTCAGGGTATTTTCTAGTTTAGAGGATTGGTTTGTTAATGTATTAGCATTAACAGGGGTTTCAATCTCTTTTATACCCTTTTTAGAGGCTGTGAAATTTGAGGCTTGAGAAGATGGCATCAGGTCGGAATTCATAAAAACTCCTTGCGGCACAAGACATAACCCATTATGGGATTTAATGAAGACAAAAGAAAAGAGCAAGAATGTGGTTGATTAAAGTATATTTACTTTTAATTTAGCCACTTGTTTGATGCTCTGGACGACCGGTTATGGCTTACGCCAAGCTACGCTATCGGAAGCATAGCATAGCGATAATTCTGACGGATCTTCCTAAAGTCATCACTTACTTTAGCAGGATAGATATTTATTTGTTATAAAATTCACAGACAAATGACCGTATTCCGCAAAGTTTTAGAAATTTTTAACTTTGTAATTCATTTCATGATCATGTAGGAGCAAAATAATATTGTGTCTGAATTGCGTAATCGTTGGATAGTCCGAGTAGTGTTAGGTTTTGCTGTTGTGGCTTTTGTTGGTGTTTCTATTATACCTATCCTGACAGCGATGAATAAACCCCAATCATCTCCACAAAATCAGGCCAATGGTGATCATAAAATATCTTTATCGGAGCAAAAGTCAAAACTGGAAGATCAAGTTCGGGGTTATGAATTAGTTTTACAGAAAGACCCGGAAAATCAAACTGCACTCAAGGGACTTTTGCAAGCCCGGTTGCAGTTGTTAAGTCAAAAAAGCCCAGGGGAAGTTAAACCAGCGGATATTCAAGTTGTGATTGAACCTTTGGAAAAACTCGCTAAACTTAATCCCCAAAAGTCAGAGTATGGGGTTTTACTGGCTCAAGCTAAACAACAAATTGGTGATAAGGAGGGAGCAGCCGAAACTTATCGTACTATTTTAACTACAAAACCGGGGGATTTGAAGGCTTTACAGGGGATGGTGAGTTTGCAATTGAATGAAAAGCGTCCAGAAGCGGCTATTGGGGTATTACAAGAAAGTTTGGCTGCTGCGAAACAGGCTAATACTATTCAGCCAGGAAGTGTGGATGTAGTTGCTGTTACTGTACTTTTAGGTAGTGTATATGCTTCTGAAGGTAAGGATAATAAAGCTATTTCTACTTATGATGAAGCGATTAAGAAAGATGCTCAAGATTTTAGACCGATTTTAGCAAAGGCTATGCTGTTTAAGCAACAAGGTAAGGTTAATGAGGCTAAACTTTTATTTGATAGTGCGACGGCTTTAGCACCGGCTCAGTATAAGGACGAAATCAATAAAGCAGCATCTAATCCTACTCCCACTGCACCACCTACGGAATCATCTCCACCTGCACCTACGGCTACTCCGTAAGGGTTGGGCGAGATAAGAGCGCGGACTTTGCGCCCCTACAGTCTTGAATTTACTTTCCTTCTATGGCGGCGACTATGCCAAAGATGATAAATAGAAACCCGCCTAAGAAGGTAATTTGTCTTTCGGAAATTTTACCTGCTATTAATTTACCACCAATGACGGCGATCGCTGCACAAATTGCGTGTCCTAATATTGCTCCCAGTGTCACACCAATGGGGTTCTTACTGGCTGCGAGGGCTATGGTGGCTATTTGTGTGCGATCGCCCCATTCTGCTATAAATGTGAGTAGGAAGGATTTTAGTAAAATTGACCAAACACTTTTTTGCTGGGAATTATCTAAATCTGCCTTTTCTACCGCTTCTTTTGCCTCTTCTGCGACTTCTTCTGTAGCAGATACAGGCATTTTATTGGCATCATAGATTAATTTTAAACCAAAGGCAATAAACAAAACTATTTCGGCATAATGAATGATTTGTTTTGGCAAAAAGGACACTACTTGTCCAAACATTACCGATAAGATAGTCATAGCCGCTAAAGCAGCCATCACACCGGAGAACACCAAGCGCCGTGGGTGGTGCATGGATAGAATTACGGCGATAAAGAAGGTTTTATCACCTAGTTCAGAAATGGTAATTAGTAATAAACCGGCGGTAAAGGCTGTTAACACTCTCTCAAACTCCTGAAGGATTTTTTACCTGTGTGGAGTATCAATGAGAGCATTAAAACCTCACTGAACTCCACACTTTTCAATGTGTAGTCAGTGAAGGTCTCGCTTTCAAATACTTTGTATATTCGCTATCTAAACCAGGCTCATCACCAGTATGTTGATTTAGATATACTGAACAGGAAATCTTGATTTACTGCCAGCAGCTACTCCCCTTCTATTAGTTGTATATGGTACTCTTGCTGAGATTAAAAGTCAAGTCTTTTGGAAGGGAAAAATATTGCAGCACGTCAACGGTCAAGCCAAAAACAGTTCTGCTAAAATGAATTGATACTAATTTGAAATTATGACCTATTTAGAAACCGCAGCCCAATTTTACAGCCAAGTTGCCCAAACACCGGAAGTGGGGCTATGCTGTGTCCAAAGTACACCTTTACAATTACCAGGGCTGAAAATTCCTCTGCTGATGCAGGAAATGAACTATGGTTGTGGAACTACTGTTCATCACAATGAACTTAATAATGAACCTACAGTTTTATATGTTGGTGTTGGTGGTGGTTTAGAAGCATTACAATTTGCTTATTTTTCTCGTCGTCCCGGTGCGATTATTGCTGTTGAACCTGTGGAAGCTATGCGAGAAGCTGCAATGCGTAATTTAGAAATTGCTGCAACGGAAAACCCTTGGTTTGATACTAGCTTTGTTGAGATTTGTCCAGGTGACGCTTTTAATTTACCTGTGGCTGATGCTTCGGTGGATATAGTAGCGCAAAATTGCCTTTTCAATATTTTTGAACCAACGGATTTAACTCTCGCTTTAAAGGAAGCATATCGGGTATTAAAATTCGGCGGTCGGTTACAAATGAGTGATCCAATTTCTACCAGTCCAATTCCTGAGCATTTACAAAAAAATGAACATTTACGCGCTTTGTGTTTATCCGGCGCTCTTACATATCTAGAATATACTCAACTAATAATTAATGCTGGTTTTGGACAAGTGGAAATTCGCGCTCGTCGTCCTTATCGTTTATTAGATAAACATAGTTATCAACTACAGGAAAATATTCTTTTAGAAAGTCTTGATTCTGTGGCTTTTAAGGTGGAAATTCCCCCGGACGGAGCTTGTGTTTTTACTGGTAAAACGGCGATTTATGCGGGTAAGGAAGAATTTTTTGATGATCTATCTGGACATATTTTACAAAGGGGAATTCCTGTGGCTGTTTGTGATAAAACAGCGGGAAATTTAGCAAATTCAAATCCTGAAGAAATCATTATTACTGATTCTACATGGTATTATGATGGTGGAGGATGTTGTTAATTCTATACAGTATTTTCCTCCGCTATTAAGTACAGTTTTCTATCCTCAAACCTGTAAGGGCGGGGTTTCCCCGTCCTCAATAGTATTTTATTAGAGCGAGAACTACTATGATTGTTGAATTTCCTTTTGTAAAGCCTGAATTTGCTGAAGAGATAATTCCGTAACCTCAGCAATTTGTTGTAAATTCATGCCAGTTCGTAACAATTTTAAAGCAAACTTTCTGGTTGCTTTAGCTTCACCTTCAGCTTTACCTTCTTCTAAAGCTTCTTGATAAACTCTGGTTTGTTTCAACTCACTTAAACCTAACATAGCTTCAATCTCCTTTCTGCTTTTTTTGGGTAATTTGTAGACGATAATTGTCTCAATCAGGTTAATTAAATCCCGTTTAATTTTGGTATCAGTTAGTTGTTGGTTTGCTTGGGCAATTAAACGTCTTGCTAATGCTGGTGCAGCCTTCTCTGTTTCTATTACTAGTTTAACAATTCCCACCCCTAAAGAACTCTCTCCCAACTCGTCTAAATAAATGCGTGTAACTCTTTCAAGCAGTAAGATTTCCCCAAATTGTACATTCTGTTCTCTTTCTATATTACGACTAGGATAGATGATTACAGCTTGCCAAGGATGAGCAGTTTTGTATTGTCGTAGGTAGAGAAAAAGTTCTGCAAAGAGACGATAATATAAATCATCATCGGGTTGAAATTGAACCTCGACAATATAAAATGGCTTTTTGGCATCTTTGGTGGTTGGTAAAAATAAACCGTCTAAACGAAAAGCCAGTTGTTTAACTTCACGAGAGGTAAATTCATACGTACCTGCTTCTGTGGGAGACTGGTTAATTAATTCAAAAAAGATGCTAGGAAATACTTGAAATAGGCTATAGAAAATTGTATCGGTTTTCACGGTAATTGAGTAATTCTTATATCTAATCTAGCTGAGGTTTCGCGCAAAGAGGCAAAGGAGCAAAGACGCAAAGCAAGAAAACTCTCGTTCCCAGTCTCTGACTGGGAATGCCATCTGAGAGGTTCTACCTCTAGGTATAATAGAGGCAGAGCCTCTTAACTACATTCCCACGCAGAGCATGGGAACGAGAGAATAGGAGAAACTAGAGAGAAAATGGGGTAAAATTCTCAGATTTCTCATCTTTGCTTTTATTTCTCAACTAAGTATGGTTTAATTTAGATGGAATAAATAATTAATTTTATTAAAATGGCTGTTTATGCCTAAACAAGATCCCGCAAAATTAAAAAAAGTATCCATTAGTCTTCCCTTTGGTATTGGTGCTGCGGAATGGGAAGCGGACACAACAGAACGGAAAGCCGCTTGGTCGTTGTATGTGGAACTGGTGACACGGGTTGCTGTGCAGTCCTTAGAAGTTGACCAGGGCTTAGTGCGGGAAGCGTTAAATTCTTTGTATAGTTTATTCGGAACTACCCGCGAAGTTCTCAAAGCGGCTGGACCTGATGTGGGTGCTTCTAAGAACTCAGTTGGGGGTATTGCTATTGCGGTGTTGAATAATGGGTTACGACCATTTTTAGCTAAATGGCATCCTATTTTACAAGCTTGGGAAGCAAGACGGCCTATGGGGGTAAGTGTGAAGGAACACGAGGTGAGTTGGTCTGAGGAAGGAAAGTTGCGAAGCGAGTTGGCTGCTTTGCGAGGTGATTTAGAAGAGTATGCGAAGGCTTTGGCGATTATTGCCGGTGTGGAGGAGTAAAATGGTAAAAGATGTTTTCCTCTGCCACAATAGCAAGGACAAACCAGAGGTAGAAAAGATTAGAACAGAGCTACTACAGAGAGGAATAGATTCCTGGCTAGATAAGTATGACTTTGAGCCGTTCCGTCGTTGGCAAGACCAACTTGAGGAAATTATTGGTCAAATTAAAGCTGCGGCTATATTTATTGGTTCTTCTGGTGTAGGACCTTGGGCTGATATTGAAATGAATTCATTTCTTGTTGAGTTTGTTAAACGAAAACTACGAATGGGTTTGGTTATCCTCCCAAGTTGCAAATACACATTTACCGAACTGGAAGAACAAACCCCAAGATTTTTGAGAAGCTTTCATTGGGTAGATTTTCGTGAACATGACCCTGAACCTTTAGGACAATTGATTTGGGGGATTACTGGAATAAAACCAGATTCACCACCGTTAACACTTAAAAAACCACCAGAAGAAGAAAAAAATAAATCTCCTTATCAGTTAAAAACTTTCCCATTTCAAACTGCTCAGATCAGTTTAACAAGCGCATTACTCGGTTTAGTAAAAAGTTCGGAAATTCAACGCATTACCAAAAACGCAAATTATTTTGGCGAAGACTTGGGAAATGGTGTAATTCTGGAAATGGTGGATATTCCTGGTGGAACTTTCAAAATGGGTTCTCCAAAAAATCAGGAAGGTTATCATTCTTCTCAAAGTCCACAACATGAAGTTACTGTTCCCCCGTTTTTCATGGGTAAATATCCAGTTACTCAACAACAATGGCGAGTCGTGGCTGCATTAGAAAACGTTAACATTGATTTAAAATCCGATCCATCTTATTTTAAAGGTGATAATCTGCCTGTTGAGTGTGTATCATGGAATGATGCTCGAGAATTTTGTGACAGACTTTCCCGAATGGCAAATAAAACCTATCGTTTGCCTAGTGAAGCTGAGTGGGAATATGCTTGTCGTGGAGGAACTACTACCCCGTTTTATTGTGGGGAAACAATTTCTACAGATTTAGCTAATTATGATGGTAACTACACTTACGGGCAGGGACAAAAAGGACAATATCGAGAAAAAACCACAGAGGTAGGAATTTTTCCCGCCAACCCTTTTGGTTTATATGATATGTGTGGGAATGTGTGGGAATGGTGTGAGGATGGGTGGCATGAAAACTATATAAACGCGCCTACCGATGGCAGTGCTTGGACAAGTCTAAGCAGTCAACGTAAACTGCTGCGCGGTGGTTCGTGGCTCGACATTCCTGCACTTTGCCGTTCTGCTTTTCGCAACTACAGCCTTCTCGGCAGCAGCCTCAACCCTGTTGGTTTTCGGGTTGTGTGTAGTGGTGCGGCGAGGACTTATTAGCACTCTGCACTTTTGCTCTTTTGCGCTTTGCGCTCTTATTCTTTTTACTTCCCTAGCGTAACGGAGTGGAGCGATCAAAAATATTTTTTGAGATTTTGGTAATGATGGATGGGTTGTTTATCCATAATATAGGAAACTTTCGATTTAGTCAAGTGGTATGTTCCAATTATCAATAGTCTGTCACTTCCCCCTGTCTCTGAGGTTGAATGACCTTTAAAATATCCTATTATAGAAATTCGTGCTAGAGATGCTTCTATGATTACACCTTTTTTTCAGCAGCTAAATCCACCTTTAACAAAAAAGGAAATTAACGTTTTACAAGTTAATTTGGGAAAACTTTGTAATTTGACCTGTAACCATTGCCATGTAGAAGCTGGTCCGAAAAGAACTGAGGAATTAACACCGGAAATTTGTCAACAGTTAATTACTTTAATTGGTAGGTTTCCGCAAATTAAAACGGTGGATTTAACTGGTGGCGCTCCAGAAATGAATTATGGTTTTAAGTCTTTGGTAGAAGCTGCTAAAAATGCAGGTAAACAGGTCATTGTCAGATCAAATTTGACAATTTATTTTGTGGAGGGATTTGAGGATTTACCAGATTTTTTTGCTGAGAATAAGGTAAGGATTGTCGCTTCTCTTCCCTGTTATTTAGCCGATAATGTGGATAAAATGCGGGGAAATGGTGTTTTTGATCAATCAATTAAGGCTTTACAATGGTTGAATAAAATCGGTTATGGTCAAAATCCAGATTTGATTTTAGATTTGGTGTATAATCCTCCATTACCAAATAGTGAAAATTTTTCTCTAACCCCTGAACAGAAAAATTTAGAAAAGGCTTATAAAACCTTTCTGTCTGAAAAATTTGATATTCGATTTAATCATCTTTTCACCATTACTAATATACCTGTGGGGAGAACAAAGTTTCATTTAGAAAGAAAACAGCTTTATTCTCGCTATTTGCATTTTTTGGAATCTCACTTTAATGCAAATACAATTGATGGTTTAATGTGTCGTGAACAACTTTCAATTGATTATTTGGGTAATATTTATGATTGTGATTTTAATCAAATGATGAATTTACCTGCTAAAACTAGTAATGGTGAAAATTTGACTGTGAGTAAATTGTTAGAAATTGGTAGTTTAGATATAATTAATGAAGTCCAAACTGCTGAATATTGCTATGGTTGTACTGCGGGTTGTGGTTCTAGTTGTGGTGGTGCTATAGTATAAATTTTCAAAATACCGTTATTCAATTTAATAAAATATTGGAATATGGCAAAATTATTGTACGAAGGTTATAGCGACAAAACTCCTACAAAATTTGTGCGCGAAAGATTTGGAGATATTACGGTTTACGCCCAAAATGCTAAATCACTACTAACAAAAGCGACTGGTTTTTAATTTACCAAAATGAGTTGCTACCAACTAAATTAAATATTCTTGATATTGCTGCTGGACCGGGAACAACAGCTTATGGTTTAGCTTTATTTCTCCAAAGTTATAGCAGCTTTTTTAGTATTCCCCAAATGCACGTATCTTACTATTCTTTTGAAAAACAAGACACTTTTCAGTATCGAGGACTTCAATTTTGGCGTAAATATATTGAGTCGCAGATAAATCCTATAAATAATTATTTTCGTTTTGTGACTGCTGATATCTTTTCTTCGGAAGAAAAATATAGTAATATTCCAAAAAACTTTTTTAATTTTATTGTCATTTCTCATTGTTTTTTTAGAGATAATTCTAAAAGAATTAAAGCTAATAATATATATAAAAAAATATTTACTAATAGTTTAAGTAGTCAAGGTTATGTAATGCTTATTATCCAAGATAAAAAGTTATTTAAGACTTATAATACTTATCGGGTTGAAGATAAAGAACAGGAAAAAAATGTAGTATATAAGTCTGTAGAAGAACTGGGACTAAAGTTAGTTTGGTATAAATATCTAACGTCAACTGGTTTAAGAAAAGGTTATACCCATACCATTGACTTTGCGAAATTTGCTAGAGAAAATTTACCTAAACAAGTTTATATTAGTGCTATACTTAAAAAGTATTTTGATCAAAATTATGAATCTAACTATACATTAGATGATTATGTAATATTAGCAAAAAAACGGGTATAGATTGCAATCTTTAGCAGTTTTTAAATAGGTTTTGTCAAATATACCTACCAGTGCAAACTCTTAGTAAGATCAAAAATCTCAAAAATGGTATAATTTGAAAGTGAATTTTTTTAGCCTGAGTTTTATTGATTATGATTGTTTATAGTTTGGTAATTATTTACGGTCAAACCTTCGCCAATTGTATTTAATAATACCGTATAAATGCCAACTAGCTATTTAGTCACCTTGTTACCGGTTCAGGGAATACTCAGAAAAATAATTAATTTCCAATCTTTGCCTTTTGTGCATTTTTCCATTATTCTTGAGCATAATCTCACAAATAATTATATTCTGATTTTTGTTAGCCTGGCACTAATTACCGGATTTTGATACTAAGATATGAAAACCTCTACAGAATCTAGTCAACCACCTACTTATCCCGCTGCTGTTCCTCTTTACGTTTATCGAGAGTTGACAACGGAGTTACAAGCAGTCCAATCTAAATTAGATGTAGTTACCAGTCATAATCACAAATTAGTTCAAGAGAATCAAGAACTGCGTCAAGAAATTACTAAAATGATTCAGTCCTGCTTAGAACTGCAAAAGTTAGTTACTACACCGTCACCCAGTTCTCCCACACCAATTTCACCTGACAACGAAGTAAAATATCAAACTCAACCTCAATCGATACCTCATAATCATCATGAGGTAAAATATACAAATAAGCCAACTATTACAGCAACAGTTCCCCGTCAGCAAACTAATCGCCCCCGTCCAAAAGCAGTAATAAAAGCTACACAACCTCAAAAAAATGTTAAGGGTATCAATATACCAGTGTCGCAAACAGCACTTATAGAAGAAAAGGAAGTGCGCCATTATCCTCAATCTCAGCCTGAGAGCAAAGGCTTAAATGGTTGGTGGCTGACAATAACTATTATAATCATTATTATAACTGGTTTTGCGGCTGGGTATTTAATTGTGCGTCCCTTATTCCAAAATCAAATCCAACCTACACAAGAAATCAAACATTAAAAATGTCAAAACTCCACCTCCTATTCTCTGCGACTGGAGCGCCTCTGGGTGGGATAAATTCATAACTAGCAAGGAACTCAAGTTCCTTGCTATGAAAATTGACAGAAAATTACCTATCAACAGAACCCATAATTACGTCAATACTACCGAGAATAACAACAATATCTGCTACCTTCATTCCTCGCAGTAAATGGGGAAGAATCTGTAGGTTGTTGAAGTCTGCGGCGCGAATTTTCCAGCGCCAGGGGAAAACATTATTATCACCAACTAAGTAAATTCCCAATTCTCCCTTGCCACTTTCGACACGAGAGTAAATTTCACCTTTAGGAACTTTAAAAGTAGGAGCAACTTTTTTAGCCACGAACTGGTAATCAAAACCATCCCATTCAGATTTTTTTCCAGCCATTAACCGTTTTGCTTCCAGGTTTTCGTAGGGTCCTCCGGGTAATCCCGCAATAGCTTGGCGTATGATTTTTACAGATTCGCGCATTTCTCGCATCCGCACCATGTAACGAGCGAGACAATCACCGACGGTTTCCCACTGAACATCCCAATCAAAATCATCGTAACATTCATAGTGGTCAACTTTCCGTAAATCCCATTTTACCCCAGAAGCGCGTAACATTGGACCAGAAAGCCCCCAATTAATAGCTTCTTCACGGGTAATAGTTCCCAGACCTTCAATACGGCGGCGGAAAATGGGATTATTGGTAACTAAGCGTTCATACTCATCAACTTTAGGGATAAAGTAATCACAAAAATCTAAACACTTATCTACCCAACCATAGGGTAAGTCAACGGCTACACCACCAACACGGAAATAGTTATGATTAACCATGCGGTAGCCTGTGGCGGCTTCCCACAGATCATAAATCATTTCCCGTTCCCGGAATTGGTAGAAAAACGGTGTTTGAGCGCCTACGTCAGCCAAGAATGGACCAAACCATAGGAGGTGGTTAGCTATGCGGTTGAGTTCCAGCATGATTACACGAATATAGCTGGCGCGTTTGGGTACGGTAATACCCGCTAATTTTTCCGGTGCGTTGACTGTTACCGCTTCATTAAACATCCCCGCAGCGTAGTCCCAGCGGCTAACGTAGGGGACATACATGATTGTAGAACGGTTTTCGGCAATTTTCTCCATTCCCCGGTGTAAATAGCCTATAACTGGTTCACAGTCTACGACATCTTCACCATCTAAGGTCATGATTAAGCGCAAAACTCCGTGCATTGATGGGTGATGGGGTCCCATATTTAGCACCATCGGTTCGGTGCGGGTTTCTATTCTACTCATGAATTTCGTTGTTCTCCTGTTGTGGATGTTGTCAATTGACCCGCTAAGATTAACTTGTACTTCAATTATTATAGGGAAGCTTGATATATCAGTGATTAAAAGTTTTGACTTTTTTCATGTATCAGATGATGATTGGTATTGAGTTCATGACAATTATATCAATATTTGGGTAGTTTTGCTGGTTTTTGACTCGTAGCAAGATAGATTTAATTTATAATTACCTTAATTAGTATCTATGGCTATCTATGGCTATCTATGGCTATCTATGGCTATCTATGGCTAATTTTTTTTAGCTCACCCAAAGGTGCGAATTTAGAGAAGCAAAGTTTTTAAGGGGTATGATTCAGTTATGAATTATTTGCAAGTTTATTTTCAGGAAGTTAATCAAGTTTATCAAGGACAAAATGCTACTGAACATAGTTATCGTCCAGCTTTGAAGAAGTTAATGGAGTCTTTAGATTCTGGTATTCAAGCTATTAATGAACCGAAAAGAATCGCTTGTGGTGCGCCAGATTTCTTGGTCAAAAATGGTGTTTTAGATGTTGGTTATATGGAAGCTAAAGATATTGGTATTTCTCTCAAAAAAGCGGAAAAAACTGACCAAATGGTGCGTTATTTTTCTTTGGGTAATTTGATTTTAACCAGAAGTGTTGAATGTTAAGAAAAGCCTGATAAAAATAGCCCAAAATATGTTAAATTTTGGGCGAAGGATTAAAATATTTTGATTAACCATGATCAT
>Ga0208698_100082_pt1 | contig 18595 bp, 20 predicted proteins | sample LakMenEpi20Aug08_FD_150717 | JGI IMG/M metagenome (GOLD analysis project Ga0208698, IMG submission 150717) | Freshwater microbial communities from Lake Mendota, WI - 20AUG2008 deep hole epilimnion (SPAdes) | ecosystem: Environmental > Aquatic > Freshwater > Lake > Epilimnion/Euphotic zone ... | reverse complement strand
CTGTTAACGGGTTCCACAAGTTCAGGCTACATCTCCAAACTGTACAAAAACACAGGCAATGGGTTTACGGAAGATACCACAGTTTCCCTTCCTGGTGTTCAGAATCGTTCTGTAGCTTGGGCAGACTACAACGGTGATGGTAAACAAGACTTCCTGTTAACGGGTTACACAGGTTCAGGCTACATCTCCAAACTGTACAAAAATACAGGCAATGGGTTTACGGAAGATACCACAGTTTCCCTTCCTAGTTTTTCCTATGGTGTTTGGGCAGACTACAACGGTGATGGTAAACAGGACTTACTGTTAACGGGTTACAGTTACAACACAGGTTCCGGAGGCTACTTCTCCAAACTGTACAAAAACACAGGCAATGGGTTTACGGAAGATACCACAGTTTCCCTTCCTGATGTTTACAATGGTTCTGTAACTTGGGCAGACTACAACGGTGATGGTAAACAGGAATTCCTGTTGACTGGCATTACTGATATTTCCAAATTGTACAAAAACACAGGCAACGGGTTTGAAGAAGATATAAATGCCAATCAGTCTGATACCAACCAAGCGCCCACCAACATCACTTTAAATAACAGCACAATTGCCGAAAACCAACCCATTAATACAAAAATCGGTAATTTCACCACCATAGACCCAAATACAGCAAACACCTTCACCTATAGCCTAGTATCAGGAACAGGTGATACAAATAACAATTCATTCATTATCGTTGGTAATAATGAGTTACAAACTAAAGCCGTATTTGACTACGAAACCAAAAACAGTTACAGCATTAGAATCAAAACCACAGACCAAGGTGGGTTATCCTTTGAGAAGCAATTAACTATTGGTGTAACTGACGTTAACGATCGCACCCTCACCCCCATTACTGATTATGCACCCAACGTGAATATATCCACGGGTTTGATTTTCAGCACCAATGGCGGAGGAAATCTGTCTTTAGACACAAATAGACTATCCGCGTCTAATGAAGTTACTGGTGTCCAAAATGGAACAAAGTCCAATTTCAACCACTTATTTGGACTATATGAGGTTGTGGATGCTGAAGGAGGAATTAATACTGAGAAAGGGGTATTAAAACCGGGAGATAGCGATTATGCGTTTTACGCTCTCACCACTGCTAGAGTCAAAGACTTTATAGTGCAAGCAGGTAGTAGCGATACTCCCAGCACCGCTACACAATTAGGGTCTGGTGTGTCACTTCAAGGTAATAAGTTTTATGCTCCTTTTGTTATTGCTAACTGTGGAACTTACTTCCCCAATTTACAACAGGGAGTAGAAGATTTCATCGCTGCTGAAAACGGAGACGTAAGCCGATTTGCCAATGCACTTCAATATGTCCGAGACCTTGTTGCTACGGAAGCAGGTAATGAGTTCAATAATGCACCTAGATTCGTACAGGAACCTGTAGCCTATTTTAGCTTTGGGTCAGCTAATCCCGATAAATCTCCCCACCTCCGTTCCTATGGTAATGGGGTCTATGGATTTGAGGATTTACCCGCTACCGCTACCCAATATTCCAACAATGATTTCAATGATGCGGTTTTTGCTCTTTCTTAAACTTGAGATTGTTGGTTTCTCAACTTCTCCATCCCCGGATGGGGCAGTTCAAACTCTGTGGATGTGTTAGTATATTTTAACTAGTTTGAGTGATGATAAGTGGAAGATTGTATTTAGCTGCTAAATTAACTTCGATTTCTAAGGTGCTTATTTGTTGTCTCAACGAGTTTGTAAACAAATCTCCTATAATTTTCAGACGTATCTGTTCATTCAACTGGGGTTGAATAATCTCTTCTACCATGATGATCTTCTTTTTTGTGCAGTTCTCTTAGGAAACACCAAAAAATAAATTACCCAATTTCGTGGGATGGGCATCCTGCCCGTCCTTGATGTAGCGGGAAAGATGCCCGCACTACAAGAAATTTTTGGGTATTTTTTTAATTGGATGTCCCTTATGTGTTGCGATCGCCTGGGTTTTCCTCAAGAATTGGGGGCGATCGCTTCTCTCAATAATTTGGTTGGGGCGATCGCTCGAATTAATAACCGAGTCCCTCATCCTGTAAATCCTAAAATCTTGGACATCCTGATAGCGAAGCGTGGCGTTAGCCATTTCAGACAATTAATGCTACGATAAACAAATAATTACTTGGTATCATATCATGATGATTACTCAAGCACTGGAATTACAACCTAACACATCAGAAGATATCATTTTCCCACCCAGTGACCTATATAGTGATGAACCCCCCGTGGAAACAGAACTACATTTACGACAAATTATTCTCCTCTTTAAATGTTTAGAATGGCTATGGAAGGAGAGAACAGATTTTTATGCTGTCGGAAATCTCAGTATTTACTATAGTCCTCATCAAAAAAAATCAAAAGATGTTAGAGGTCCAGATTTTTTTGTAGTTTTAGGAACAGAACGAAAAACTAGAAAAAGTTGGGTAGTGTGGGAAGAAAATGGCAAATATCCTCATGTCATTGTCGAAATTCTTTCACCAACTACAGCTAAAACTGATAGAGAAATTAAAAAAGAACTTTATCAAGATACTTTCCGTACACCTGATTATTTTTGGTTTGATCCTTATACATTGGAATTTGCAGGATTTAATTTAATTAGTGGCAAATATCAACCCTTACACCCTAATGAAAAAGGACATTTATGGAGTGAAGAATTGGGGTTATATTTGGGGATTCATGAGGGTTTATTAAGATATTTTACATCATCAGGAGTTTTAGTTCCTACACCGGAAGAAAGTGCAGAGATGGAAGCAACAAGAGCAGAAATCGAAGCTAAAAGAGCAGAAATCGAAGCAGAAAAGGCGAAAATATCAAACGAAAAATCCCAAAGGTTAGCCGCAAAATTGAGAGAGTTAAATATTGATCCAGATACGATTTAAGGAAATCTAAAATCAAATTGTGTTTGTTTTAATTGCCCCAACTTTGTATATTAGGAGAATGATTTTATGTTAATCATGACAATTAAAGATGTAGAACAAGTCCAAACTGCTTTTAGTGAAGCCGGTTTAGATTACGATGTAGAATTAACAAATGGGAGAATTTCTATTGTGGGTCCATCGGATATTGTATCTAGTGAAGTTGGTATTCTTTTTAGTCGGCTATTAGCTAATTGGGTTTATCCTCGTCGTTTAGGAAGAGTATTTGATTCTGCTGGTGGTTTCATTTTACCTGATAGCAATCTCACCGCACCAGATGTTTCTTTTGTTCGGGCTGCGCGTCTGCGTCAAAGTCCCCGTTATTTTGGTGAACTTGTACCAGATTTAGTAGTAGAAATTAAATCTCAAAGTGATAGAATTAAACCTTTAGTTACTAAAATTCTCAACTTGATCAAATTAGGTGCTGTGATGGGAATTTTAATTGATCCTGATGAAGAAACTGTTACAGTTTATGGTCATCAAGGTGAACCAACTATTTTAAATAATGGCGATATTTTAACTTTACCAGAACTTTTTCCAGGTTGGGAATTAGCTGTTTCTGAATTATGGCCTCCTATTTTTACTGAAGAAGAAATAGAAGGTTAATTTATTTGATTAGATTGGTTTTTTTGTGGAGTTCTTTGATGAGAAATAGGGAATTTTTCCCGAAGAGTGGGGAGAAACCTCCACACTCATCTTTGATTTTATTCGTGGATAGTTACTTTGATCATTTTAACTGGAGTTCTGGGGCGATCGCCAGGTCCTGTTGGAGTGGTTTCAATGGTTTTTAATACATCCATGCCTTCAGTAACTCGACCGAAAACAGGATGCTTAGATTGACCCGCAGTAAACCAATCCAGATAAGAGTTGTGGACAGTGTTGATAAAAAACTGGCAACTACCACTATTAGGTCTTCCCGTATTAGCCATAGATAGAGTTCCTGGTTCGTTAGAAAGTTTCCCGTCTGCGGGGTGCTCATCTTCAATGCACCCATCAGGACCATTACCAGTTCCTGCACGAGACGAGGTAGGATCTTTGCTGTAGGGACAACCAAACTGCACCATGAAGTTATTAATGACACGGTGGAAATGCAGACCATCATAAAACCCACTTTTAGCCAATTTGATGAAATTTCCCGCCGTTATGGGCATAACATCGGTGAATAGCTCAAGAGTAATAGTACCAAGGGAAGTTTCCAGAGTTGCGGTGGGATTTGCCATGAATATTGAATTACTAATCTGTGTAATGGTTTAATTTGCAGTCTCCAGTTTACCCAATATCTTGAAAATAAATAAGTTGGCATGAAAAAACTAAACTCTGTAAAGAAATGTAAAATTATAGTTGGGATTTAGATCTTTACTTTAATATTTAGATGCAACAATTGGATTAAGGCGTTGCTGATTACAGCGCTTTCCGATCTGATGAGGTGCAAAGTTGAATGATAAAACTCTTGTGGTGCGGGCATCTTGACCGCTAAATATGTACCTTATAACACCGGGAATGGCTGTAAGAGTATGATTTTATTTCACGCAGAGGCGCTCCAGTCTCAGAGTTTCATTTTTTTGATTTTCCAATTTCATACCTCAATTCAGCAACACCTGACAATATTTACTTGTCCCGGCTCAATTTGTGTGGGAATATTAAGGTGCAAATGACCTAATGAATCTACCATAGCAGATCGCTAATCAATAGAGTTATTTCAGATACCCGAATTATCCCATAATTCAGATATCTAAGCAATGTTTATTTTGGACTATAGGGCAGAGAAGAATGGTGTAGAATAATACGCAATTTGCCATCACCACCTCTAATAAACTGCCAGGTTTTATCTACTGTTGTGACTTTACCTGTTTTATCAGTTATGGAAACATTACCCATAGTGGTAGCAGTATTACCGATAATAAAAATGCCAGCGTTGCGAATTTCCACTTTTCGCCATCCTTTGAGAGCAAAACCAGTATCTTTAGGGAAAGAGGAATCACCACCCACAAAATAAGACAAAGCTCCTTTGTGTGTCGTGCGGAAGGTCTGGTCTCCAGTTGTTAAGGTGGGCTTAAACAACACCAATCCTGACTGATAAGCATATAATTCATCTATCACCTTGTCGGCTAATGTTTTAGCGGCTGCTATCCCCTCTTGATCATAGGTGGTGCTGATATTAACCAATGCTTCACCCCAGGCTTTTTGGGCGGCCAACACTTCAGTCTCAGTAATAGATGTATTAACTACTAATGTTTTAGGAGTTGACGAGACTGGCTTAGTGATGGTACTGTTAACTTGACCATAAGCCATTGATGGCGCAGTCACCAACAAGGCTATGGTAGCGGCAGTTACAGAAAGATTGACTTGTAATTGTTTAATAAGATCGGTTTGCATATTAAGAGGAAGTATGAAAAAGGAAATTACGTTTTCCATAACATCTAACCACATTGTGCCAATCTAGTCCAATAAATACTATAAATACTATAAATAGTTACCATCAGTAATTACCATTCGAGTGAGGTACAATAAATCATAATTAACCGCAGATAAGCGCAGATAAACACAGATGATTTGTGAATTAACCTTTTAATCAGGAAAAGCTAAACCGGTTCTAGGATCTCTGATATATAATCCTAGTGTCAAACTCCGCATGACTTCATCCCAAATCGGTATTAATTGCTCTGCTTGATCTGCCCAATAATCAAAGGTAATTAAACATTGAATATTGGAACCTAAACCTACACAAGTCCGAGAAAAAGCTTCTCTGGGTTCGGTTTGAGTGTCAATAAATTTAATTTCACACCACATTATTCTGGCTGTTTGTCGCTTAACAGTTATCACTTCTCCTCTTTCAATTACATCACGACTATCATCTTCCATGATTTTTTTTAAAGTGTGTTTAAGGGGAAAAAGTGTCCAGTCATTGGGGGGTAAATGATTGTAAGATAACTCTAGACAACAGTCATCATCAGGTGGTTTTTTATCCATGAATTTGAAAGATTTTTCCTGTGGTTCAAATACCCAATTTTGGGGAACATTGAAGCGAACTGCACCCCTCCCAGCTACAAAAATCTTATAATCATCAGGTCCTTCCCAGTGATGGTCTGGGGTTAATTCTAGGGTTTCTTTAATCCATTGAAGATTGCTTTTTTTACGCTTGGCCATAATTTTAATAAGGGATTAATTTTTAGGTGACATTAATCTGATTTATTTGGGAAATGTGATTTTATGTTTCTGTTTCCAATCCCACACCATCATACACCATTTCTATGGGAAATTCAAATGCAATACTTGAGAAGGTGATTATGTCTCCTATTGTATATTGATAATAAAGCCATAATCTTCCTTCTCCTCGACAATAACGTTCAACGGAGATTTTTTCAGAATCAATCAAGATATATTCTTGTAAACTGGGTATTGTTAAATAATATCTAAATTTTTCCCCTCTATCTTTACCGCTTGTACCGGGAGAAAGAAGTTCAACAATTAATTTAGGATTTTGGATAAATTTACGGGCATTGATGTCTTCAGGGTGACAACTGACGATAAGATCAGGATAGAAGTATGGACCGTTAGGACTAATTTGCACTTTTACATCTGATACATTGATTCGACAACCTCTAGGACGGAGGTGAGAATATAGAGGTCTGTAAAGATTTAGAGTAATATCATTATGGGGAATTGTACCACCTGTCATGGCAAAAACTTCGCCGTTGATGTATTCGTAGCGAATATCTTGGTTAAGTTCCCATGGGAGATATTCCTCAATGGTCATTTTTGTTGGTTGTTGGGGAATGGCTATCATAGCAGGATTTTTTCAGGTTTGTTTTGATTATAGCAATTGATAGGAAAATAGTTCTTAATCAGACAAAAGAATTGCAGCTAATCGTTGCTCAACTTCTTGTATATAATCTGTCAAACCTGTATCAACTCCTCTTTCTCGTAGATGTTTTAAATTTGTCTTTTCCCAACACTGCTTTTCCCGTTCCTTATCATCTCCTGTAAGTTGTTCAACTACTACTTTTACATTTCTCATTCGTTCCGGTTCTTTCTCTAAAGTAGCACGCAATCTGTGCGAGTCTATGGGTAGTTGTCATTGGTGGATTATTTTTAGTTTTCTTGATTTTATCATTGGATATTTGGGAAAGTGCAATCGCACTAATAATATTAGCTAAGATTTTCTTTTTCTTTTATTTGAAATGTGAGAATTGTCAGTATCTTCACTAATTGTCGTTTCAACAGTAGTAGATAATTGGTTGTCCGAAATATCTTTATCTATCTGTATTTCTTTATCAGTTTCTTCTTGAGCCTCTTCTATAGTTTCTTCTTGACTTGCTAAAAGCCCAGCATACTTGATTGTTTCTAAACCTTTTTTAAAGCCAGGGTAGTCATCAATTGCTGTATTCATATCAGTCTCAAGCTTATAGTCACGACGCAAATTTTGAATTTGGTTCTCAATTTTTTCTATTTCTATCATTAATTCCTTGTCTCTATTATCCTCTAGAATGTCACCAATGGCCTCAAGTAAGCGAATCCCATCTTCACGCATAGCAGAAGAAGGATGAAGTGTAATAAACTCCTTCTTCAAACGATCTATTTTTTGAGACAGTTTTTCGTTTGTTAATTTTTGCTGGGCGCTACGCTGCATAGAGTTTAACTTTCTAAACAAAGTTTTGAAGTTATGCTCAAAAATATTAAGTGCATTACTCTGATTTGTATTGAGATTTTTTTGTTTTGACCACTTATTTATTACTTGAATAACATTTCTAGCAAATCCAGCTTTATTTTCACCGATTTTTGAGTCTTCTACTAAGTCAGGATAGTCTTTTAGAATTTCATCTATAGCATCAAGAACAGTTTGATTAGCAATTTTACTTGATACTAAATTTTCAGTTAAAAATTCAAGTTCATTATCATTTATTTTCAGAAACTCTCGTAAATACATCTTTGTTGCTTCTACACAAATTTCCAAAGGAATAATATCTTCTATTTCAATTTTTTCTGTTGCATTTTCAGATACTAATTTAAATTCTTCTTTCAGATCACCAAGTTGAAGAATAAACTTCTCTTTAAGCAAACTTTTACTATGTTTGCCTCCCTTTTTACCTATTAATTGCTGTTTAGCCTCATTACCACTTTGATCACTGTCTAATAAAACGATAACTGCAATTTGTTCTGCGTGCCTTCCACAAGCTAGATATACCATATAGCGAGTTTGTGAAGCTCCTCCTGAATCAACAATTGTGATTTGGTTTAAATCTAAAGTTTCTAAGTCAGATATACCTTTGCTTCTAAGATAAGTTGCTGCTCCAGCAATAAGAATTTGATCACCAATACCCTCAACCATTAAATTACAATTACCAATAAAAACTGTTTCACCAATATGAGGACCAATTGAAGATCTCAGTGGTTCATAACGGCATCGGGCAAAATCTTTGACTACCCGTGTTCCTTCATCATCATTGCCTTTCTGTAGTACCCGAATACGTTCGGTATGATTTTTATCAATTAAAAAAGGAGAGTGAGTAACGTATACTACCTGAATTGGATGAGTTAAATGTGATCCTGGTTGGGGATTTGCAAATAAATCAAATACTTTCAATAAGTCTTGTTGTGCTTGACTAGAAAGATAAGCATCTGGCTCATCCATTAAGAGTATTTCAGTTTTATTTGGATCGGGTTCATGAGATCGATACTCAATGTAATAACTAAGAAAATATCGTAGTCCTTGGCTTCTTTCCTCAAATGAATATTCCGTTCCTGTTCTATCTGTTATGGTAAAAACTAAATCATAATCTCTAGCCATAACTTTTAGACAAAAGTTTCGATCTTGAACCCAATAGTTCGGGAAGTTTAAATTAATAGCTAATTGCTGGTTAATCCTTTTAATTATCCCATTGGCATAGCCTTGTAATCCATTTTTAATTGCTTGAGATAAATCAATTAATGAGTTACTATCCACTTGGGCAATTTTGCAGATTAATTTGTAGGCTAAATTGAATCCTTTTTCTCTTTTTTCTTTTTCTTTATCATTAAAATTATCTTCACTAATCGCTGAGATAATTGATTTAATTGGCTTGAATGCTTCATGATCAATTTCTTCTCTTTTTGTCCCATCAAAATTACGGATTCTAGATATTAATTCTGGATCATCAAAAGTATCAAGTGCATTTACTATTATATTTCTTTGTTCTCTATCTATAACTTCAAATTTTCTACTACCCACATAATCCTTTTGATCCAATTCAACTAATTTTTTAATGGGAACACTTGATGGAAGAGCAATACTAGACTCAATTCTAAATGTTTTAGGAAGTAGTTCTTCCATAAGTCTTTTTTGTCTTTCTTCAAGTTTAAATTGTCTATACTTTCCTTTGTCAGGCAAATAAATAGTGAGATCATGAATATTGTTACGGAATATCAAAAATCTGTCAAAGCGAATATCATCATGAATATTGATAATTTTTTTTATACTTGCATCTTCAACTTCAGAAAGACCCCATTCAGAACCGAAATCAGGATATTTTAATTCGTTTTGTTTAACCGTAAAAAAAGGAGAATAGCGGCAGAAATCGCTACGTTTAATTTCTTCTCCAAATCTATTCTTTCCAGATATGGCCTTTTCAATAGCACTTAACAGGTGAGACTTTCCAGATTCATTTGCGCCAACTATTGTTGTAATTTTGGAATCAAAAGGAACTTCAATATAGGGATAATAATTTTCTCCTATTTGTTCCCACGGTTTAGGTTCTCTATTTTCCTGTTTTCTTAGGAAGTCATCATTGAAGGATTTATAGAAGCGAATAAAGATTGTTTTAAGATACATAGGTTACAACCTGATAATATACTTATTTATGCGTAACTTACTTGAGTATAACACTAACGTATACAATACGTCAATATGTCTTTCATAAAACTTTAAAAGTTCACATGATGAGGAATGCAGAAAATGGAAGTTGTGTCAATTTAATTAACCAAACTTAACTCCGTTTATAAACCATTTCCATCCTCAACTTCTCCACCTCAATCTTCAAGCGTTCATTCTCCATTTTCAATCAACTGTCATTTTGTTTTGATTATAGCAACTACAATTACAACTATTTTGAGTTTATTCAAATGTGCTTTCATGAAAATTTCGCGCTAAGATGCAAAGGAAACAAGAATGCGATCACTTTCCAAGATGCTAATGTTCTAAACCTTTTGAAGTTACCAGACTGTTATCAGGTAAAGAACCTCCTCAAATCTGTGATTACAGTAGATAATTTAGACATCTCAGTAATATAGAGACGTTCCATGAAACGTCTCTAAAAGGGTCATAGAAAATGCACATTAAAATTACTTGGCTGGAAGTGGAGTGCCATCCCACGGGCAATATTTCCAAGAGACATGGGCAGGCTTTCCATTGGAACATAAGCGGGGAATAAAGAGCGAATTCAGAGGAAGGTCTATCTCTGAGACTATTTGCTTTTCATCTTTACCATCAAGAGAAATTTTTAGTTTTCCAAATTCATAGGGTGAGACGATTGTTTTTCCAGAAGAATTAACATTTTTGTACACAAACAACTGAAGCCCTTCACCAAATCTACCAGCGAATTTTGACAATAATGGTTTTATGTAGGTTATAAAACCACTAATATCAGCTGTTTTTGATCCTAGTTTCAAAGCTACAGATTGACCGCTAGAGTCAATGTATGTAACTTTTAACTTTTTCTGAAGCTCAGATTCAGCAGTGAAGTTAAATCTCTCAGGAGATAGAATTTCTACTTTAGCAGCTGCGATTATGATTACTTGTTCTTGTGATTTTGCACCAAAGACTTCTAATGGAATATAATAAATAACACCTAGAGAACTACTGTCTATTTCCACAATTTTTGTTATTTCTTTAGCAAGTTCTTCTACGGATATTTCTTCATTTGAACGTCGTTCTAGGGCATTTGTTGGATTGGCATTTAATCCAAGTAGGATAGATGCCATAATTAGTAAACTCAAACTTTTGCTTCTATTAATCATTTACCAAATCCTCCATAAAAAACCTATTGACTTATTTATCAAACTACGAAATAAGTGTCTATTAGCAACTAATTAAAACTTATTAATCAAGACACTACCACATGATTGTATATTTTGTTATGAATAATGCCAACTTGTAACAAAACTTAACTCCGTTTATAAACCATTTCCATCCTCAACTTATCCACCTCAATCTTCAACCGTTCATTCTCCATTTTCAACCCTGTATTTTCATCCTTAATCAACTCCACCTCATTCCGTTTACTCAAAGCCTGATTAATTGCCAACTTCCGCATATCCAAAGAAAACTAACGTTGATAAGTTTTCGGATGAATCTGCACACTATGACCCAAATTTTTAGCTTATTCACAATTCATTGGTGTCTACCTGCTCAAATTCATCTTTAATCACTTGTTGTAATTCACCAGATTCAGAATCACTCAAAATACCTAAAAACTTCGACATTGAGGATTTTTCTATAACAGGTTGAAACACAATTACTATTTCTAATTCTTCATTAGCAAATTCATCAGAAAGTTCAACTTTGAGAATTTTATCATTACCAATGTGTCTTTTAATTTTCATACTTTCCATAGACTGATCTCCTGGTTGATTATGTTGTCAGCAGTTTGGATAAAATTTTTGATGGTTGTTCACGAATTAATGATAGAAATTAGTTTAGAAGGTAGAGGAATTTGTTTTTTACCACTACAATAAACAGTTTCTATCCATAACTCTCGCGCTTCATTAATATTTTCTATTGCTTCTTCTAAATTGTCTCCCTGACTCATACAACCTGGTAAGTCAGGAATCATTACTGTATATCCTCCGTCCTCTTCTGGATAAATAGACATGGGATATTTCAAAGATAGGTAATAGTCTAATGATTGATGCTCAAGTTGAGAATTAGTTTTCATCTTGCCAATTTTCCAAATCTAGTAATCTAATCGTTTCTTCAATATACGTTCGTTTAACTTTTTTACCCCCTTTTTTGGGAATAATAATCACTTCTCCTTGCTCATTCTCAAAAGCGTGATGACTTCCTCTTACTCTAGTTTCCTGATATCCAAAAGCTTCAAGAACATAACTAATTTCTTAAAGTCTGGCTTCAGGAGGACGAGAAAGAAGATATTTAATTAATTTACTTAGTTTACCCATTGACTAATCATAGCATTTTTTTGGCTAGGTGGTTGAGATAATTATTCATTGACTAGTTATACCACACATCACAAAAATAATATTCTTGGTTAATCAAACTTAACTCCGTTTATAAACCATTTCCATTCTCAACTTCTCGACCTCAATCTTCAACCGTTCATTCTCCATTTTCAAACCGGTATTTTCATCCTTAATCAACTCTACCTCATTCCGTTTACTCAAAGCCTGATTAATTGCCAACTTCCGCATATCTAAAGAAAACCAACGTTGATAAGTTTTCGTATGAATCTGCACACTATGACCCAAATTATCCGCCGCAGCCTTAATAGGAACTCCCAAAATATGCGCTCGAATTGCCCAACCATGACGTAAATCATAGGGTTTAAAATCTAAACCAATTTTTCTAAACCACCAACTTACCCTTTGAATTAAAGCCGTGATTTCTGCATGATTATTTTGGTCTTTTTTACTAATTGCTAATGCCAACATTTGCAAATATTTAGGATTTCTTAAATCAAATTCATCAATCCATTCCTTATATAAAGGTAAAGCTTCCCTTTCACCAGTTTTACAATCTTTATCAACCTTCCAAGTTAAATCTACATTTTCATCACTTAACCACCAATCAATATGAGGATTAACAAAAAGCTCACGGGGACGTAAACCAAAAACCGCTAACATTCCATAAATCCACCGCCAAAGTTGCCAGCTATCTTTCACATCTTGATTAACTTGTTTACCTCGATTATTTAGATATTCATCAAACTTGTAAAATCCCGTAACTATATCCTTATCTGTAGGTACATTCCGAGAATTACTTTCAGGAACTTTAGAATAATTAGTTAAATTAATCTCAACTTTAAAAAGTTGGCAAAATACAGAAATAGCCCTCACCGCATTATATTTAGCCCATTCCTTATCTATCTTATTAATCGCATTAATCAAAACTTCCCCAATTGCCAAATCATCAGCATTTGTATAACGCTTAATGCGAGAAAAATAATAGAAAAAAGTATGTTCACTTTTAGTCGTGCGTTTATGGGTTTTAAAATATTCATCCTCAAACTTTTCTAATAACTCACCAATAGTTATTAACTCTTGTTTAATTGCTTCATTTCCTAAATATTTATCATTCCAAACAAAACTTTTTCTAGCAATTAACTTACCTAACTCATAAGCTTCTTCTTCCGCAGTTTTCAAACCTAGTAAATTTGCCGGAATATTCAAACTGAGATTGTATTGTTTTTTGCCTGTTCCCCTTATATCCTCATCTCCTGGTTTAATAGGTAAAGTTGCCCGCAATTGCAGACATCCATTTGATTCTCGGATTGTTACTCTGGTTTTTGCAGACTTCAAACGCAGATTTACTTGCTCTAATTCCCATAATAGGTTTTCTTTCATCCTTTGCTCCTCCGCGTCTTTGCGCGAAACTTAATTCTTAAACTTTTAGATTATATTTAGAGTAAAAATAAATAAGTTAATTGCAAACATAGTTTATCGCTGACATTGCTCACTGCAAACATAGCCAAGTTAAATAATATTAAATCTTAAAATATGCGTTATAATAGTGGTTGATAAAAATCAACACACATCTATTTTATAGAAAGTGTATTAGATGATATCATAAATTATGAATTTGACTGGCATTAATTACTTCCTCAACTGTGATATTTAATTCAAGAAAGTGTGACATTAGAGTTCCATAAAGATGCACTGACTACGCTCACATCTGAGTTTCTTCCTCTTTGATCACCTTTATTGGTAACTGTTCTAATAACTATATCTTTATCCACAATAGGATGCTGCTCAATAAATTCTAGAAAGTCTAATTTTGTTAAGGTTGTGATGGTCATAATGTCCTCACTAAGCTTTGCTAAAATATTATTATAGCACTTGTTAGAATCAGGATGTGCTGGATTTGAGGATTTACAAGATTAGGCATCGGCAAATATTAAGAATTAATAATGTGATCATAGGTATCACAAATCACTGTACCCGATTTATGCTAAAGTATCTTCATCATGAAAAAGATCTTGTAGTATAAGATGCTTTAATCCTATGAATCTATCTGGTGCTGAGTTAAGAAAATTAGTGAATGCCATCATTAGCGCTTATTCCACTAAAGAGGATTTAGCAATGATGATTCAGTTTGAATTAGGAGAAAATTTAGATGCGATCGCTGGAGGTGCTAATCTCAACCAATTAGTATTTAATCTCATCACAAAATGGGCAGTTCCTAGAGGCAAAATATCACCTCTAATTATAGCAGCCTATGAGACTAATTCTGGTAATCCTGAACTTAGAGAATTTTATGAATCTGTGGTTATTAAGAAACGGTTTATTGTAGATTCTGCCGTCAAAAATCCAGATTTTGGACCCGATATTAATTGGCGTGGTGAAACCAATGAAATTCAACTCCAAAGTTGGTTAAAACCTGAACCTAATTTATTGGATATAGGATTTTTAAAACGAGCAATTGAACAATCTACTTCAGTTTGTCGTATTGAAATTCCGTCTCGCAATATTATGGGAACAGGGGTTTTAATTACAGAAAATAAAGTATTAACTAATTATCATATTTTCAAGTATAATGAAGAAGATGATATAAAAACTAATGCTTTAAATGCTATCTTAAAGTTTGGTTGTTTGACTTCTGATAATGGTTTAGAAACCCAAGGTAAATCTTTTCAATTAGATAGACAAAACCCGATTTTATGCTTTAGTAAAACAGAAGATTTAGATTATGTTTTGTTACAAGTAGAATCAAAAATTGCTCAAGCAACTGAGATTAAACCTGCTCGTTGGGATAGTCACAAATTACCTGTTGACAAAAAGGGAATTAGTGTGTTACAACATCCCGAAGGGGAATCCATGAAATTATCAATCAGTCAAGATGGTATTATCGGAGTCTATCAGAATAGTGGTTTAGTTCAATATGTGAATAAAACTGCTGTAGGATCAAGTGGTTCACCTTGTTTTGATGAAGATTGGTATTTAGTAGCTTTACATCATGCCCAAAAAGCGAAAACTTTTGGCTCAATTAGAGAGGGGATTTTATTTGCTAGTATTTATCAAGAAATTAAAGATTTTTTAACTTAATTTAAGGAGTTATTATGGGACGGAGAATTATTACCAGTCAACTACAAGCTAAAGGTGAAGAAGCAAAGTTAGACGGCTATTTTGATAAGTTAATAAAATATATTCCCACTGAAATTGTCGGTGCTTGGATTGCCATTACAGGACTAATTAAAGGTGCTAGTAATATACCCACAAATACTATATTATGGATTTTATTCATTATCTTTACTGGATTGACGGCTGTTTATATTCTTAAGCAGACTTTTCAACCGAAAAAGCCCTTAGCAATTAAACAAACGAGCATTTCTACTCTTGCTTTTATTGTTTGGGTATTTGCTTTAGGAGAACCTTTTAACAGGTTGAGTTCTTATAATCCTGTCTATGGATCAATTTTGTTAATTTTGTATAATTTAACTATTCCTTTGATTAATCCTGTTGAAGACAGCAATAAAAAATCAGTTTAATCAGGAGATTGAGTTATGAAATTATCAGGTGTTGAATATCAGAAATTAGTTGAATCTATTGTTCAAGCCTATCCCACTAAAAATGATTTGGCACAAATAGTAATGTATTCTTTAGAAGAAAATATAGATGCAATTGTTAATAGTGAAACAACAACTCAGTCAATTGTATTTAATCTGATTAATTGGGCAGAAACTAGAGGAAAATTAAAAAACTTACTAGAAATTATTTCTCAAGAGCGTCCCGATAATTTAGAACTACAAAACACGATTAAAAATTTGCTAGAAAAATATTCTCAAGATAATAAAATAAATTCAGAACATCATCAAGATAATCAAAAAAAGAATAAATTCTTTTCATTTATTAAGTTATTTTTAGGTATATTAATTATCCCCATTGGCATAATGAGTTATCAAATTTCCCAGCAACCTAGATTATCTTGTAATGACACAGAATTGCAAAAACAAGATGATAGTATAAAAATTATTATCTCTAACTTTAATGGTACTAATTCACAAAAATTAGAAAATCGTTTATATCAAAAATTTTATGATCAACTTAGATCTAAAGCATCTAAAATTATTGTTTGTTTAACTACTAATACAAAACAAAAAATTAAGAATAACTTAGAGGCTAGAGAACTTGGTAAGCAACTATTACCTAAAAATGACAAGCAGAGAGATTTAGCATTAATAATTTGGCTAGATGAATCAACATTAACAGGTGGAATAGAATTTATTAATGATGATATGGAAGATATTCCTCTTTCTTATGATTTAGACGCAGAAAACAATACTCGTAATATTTTAAACGAGGCGTTTTACAAAAAAGTTTATTTATTTACCAGTTTGGGACTAAGCAAAGTTTTTTATTACAAACTGAATAATTCTTCACAATCTCAATATATTCTTCAGAATGCTTTAGATACTGTAGATAAGACTTTAGATATTAATTGTAACGGAGAAAAGTTAAATAAAATTGCTAAAAATAACGAAATTGCTAATCTATATTTTAATTTGGGATTATTTTATGAGGATGAAAAATCTCTTAATATAAAATTAGCATTACAATATTATGAATGTGGATTAAAAATTTATAACAATGCTAATATTCATTTTCAATTGGCATCTATTTATAATAAAGAAGGGGACAAATTAAAAGCTAAACGTATCTATACAGAATTAACTAAATCTGGCAACGTTTCAAATGATATTAAGTCATTATCTTTTGCAGAAATAGGTATTTTATTTGCCAAAGAGAACAAATGTTCTCAAGCAGAGCAAGAGTTCAGTAAATCTATTAATTTGGACTCAAATAATGGACGAGAATTAAGAGCATATACTAGGCTTTTTGATTGTCAAAATTTTGAGGGTGCAATCGAAGATTTAGAAAAGCTTTGTCCAGAACCACAAATTGATAAGGATGAATGTAAGGAAATTCTTAGATCCTATTATCGTCAATTATTGCAGCTTGAAAAATCTCGACAATTGCATATAGTAGAAAACATAAAAAAACTAAGACAATCTCAGCCACAAAGGAAACAAATTATTAATCAAATTGTAGGAAATTTATAGGCATTGTTGATTTTAAATAAAAACAGAATTGTTAATTATTTTCTTTGTAGAGAATGTTTATGGAAATTCTCTACACCTAAATACAGGAATCCAGTTTGGTTTCTGAATTGAGTTGTGTAGGTAGGGAACAGAGAACAGAAAACAGAAAAGAAGGGTGTTGGTCTGCACTGAATCTTGTATGGCTACGTCATGCAAACTATTAAAAATCGGCGTTGCTGATTAAGAGTATGATTTTATTTCACGCAGAGGCGCAGAGTCTCAGAGAGTAAGAGTTTCATTTTTTTGATTTTCCAATTTCATACCTCAATTCAGCAACGCCTAAAAATCAAATAGGAGTCCTATAGTTGATTTTCAGCAACGCTAATTAATTAGCAGGTACTGTTACATTTACACGTGCGGTTTATTTGCAGATGAGGTTTATTATCTCTACATACCTTCCCACAGTTCGCATTACAAGAAACCGATAACTTAATACTTCGCGTAGTTGTAGGATTAGGGAAAGGTTCTAATCTACTTCGAAATCTACTTCGAAAAGAATTAAAATTAATTAATAGATCCAGATATATTTTTTTGGGGGTGATAACGGCTAAATCCTGCTGATTAAGATATTCATATAACCTCTCTACTAATGAATCTCTAAAATCTGTTTCTAAACTATCGGATATGTTTTCTGAGTTAGCAGAATTGATTAATTCTTTACCTATCGCCACACTATATAATTTTGCTTCTTCATGTAAGCGTTGAGATTCTTTCTCAGTAACAGTATCAGGAATTTCTACAGCTTTATATTCTAATTGTAATCCTAAAAGTTCCTCTGGACTATTTAAACGCTCTAATTCTCCCAAAATAGCTAATTCCGCCATTCTTAAAGCCCGATATAAAGCCACTTCAGGAACCGAACCATCACTAGGAGGATTCAGAAGTTCCTGTTCCTGTACAATCAAACTTTGTTCTAAATTAACTTTTATTTCACTCATGATACCCATTCCTCTTAATGTGGCTCTAGTGCTGTTTTTAAATGATGATATTAAAATCGAAGATTTATATAAAATCTCAATCTTACCTAACTATGTTGGATCATATCAAATTTCACCAAGAACATCCTTGTGTTTAACATTTATTTATATTAACATTTTCAGAATTTAAGAATGTTGAGGATGTAACAGATTTAGATCCCCGACTTCTTCAAAATTATATTCACATATCATCAGTATTTACCAGGATTCAGGGATCTGAAAAAACCTATTAAACCAGCAGAATAAATACTCCGGTCCTTATCACGGTTACGACGGATTCGCAATTTTCGCTCGTGACATGGATTTAGCTCTAAACAGCCCAACCTGGGGATTAATTGGCGCTCCCTGGAACAAAAAAGTT
>Ga0208698_100081_pt1 | contig 18737 bp, 15 predicted proteins | sample LakMenEpi20Aug08_FD_150717 | JGI IMG/M metagenome (GOLD analysis project Ga0208698, IMG submission 150717) | Freshwater microbial communities from Lake Mendota, WI - 20AUG2008 deep hole epilimnion (SPAdes) | ecosystem: Environmental > Aquatic > Freshwater > Lake > Epilimnion/Euphotic zone ... | reverse complement strand
TTAGATACGAGTAGTATAGCGTTGCGCTAGAGGTTCTTTCGATGTTCTTTAGTTTTGCTGTACCGATGCGCGTTGCATAGTATTTTGAAGACTCGCCGCTAGACAGATCTACAAGGTTATTTGCTACACAGTGTATGTCTAGTTCGTCTAGGTTGTCTGATAAAACAATACCATTGCTAGAACTACCAATAACATTGGCTAGTTGGATTCGATTGCCGTAATAGACTGACAAATCATAATCTTTGTTTGACTTGAATGTTCTAGCGCGATCGCCAGGAATCTTTCGAGTTCCGATAGTTTCAAACTCAAATCCTTTTACATATGCCTTACCTGGTTCAATATTTACAATGAATGTGTTTGCGTTTTCTGGTTGACCAGCTGGTGTGTTTGCCGAGACGTTAATTCTAAATGGCTTTACGGCATAGTTACCAGACTCATCATATGTGCGACGAGCAAGTGTTTTTTCCAGTTCTGAATAGATTGGATAACTTACCTGGCGAGTGATGATTCCATTTTCAACGCGGAGCAACTCAAAGAATCGGCTGTCATCTACAGAGTCTAGTGTTCTTTTAGCAAGAACAAGATTAAACTGGTAACGGTGAGCACCTGGAGCCTGATAGTTGAATGCTTCTTGCGCTGGGTCTAGTAGAGCATTGTCTACTGATTCAGTTACAATCTCTTCGTCGATCTCTAGTCCAACGCGATAGGTTGGTGTTGTTGAGTATGGCTCTAGAACAATTGTTTGTGGTGCAACTGTTACAAAAAATCCATCAACATAAAACACGCCTTGGTTGATTGAAACGACAGAGCCTGTTCCTGTTGTATTTGCTGTAGAAGATACATTAGCAGAATTTCCAGCGGCAGTTGAGATAGTTTGTGCTGCTGTAAATGTATTACCGCGAAGATACTTCAAGAGTAGCGTACGATCTGTTGTGGTAGAATATGTCTGGATAACTCTTCCGCGAACCTTTGGTGTGCCAGAATTGAACACAACCAATCCAAGGAAATCTTCAAGGTCAATGTCAACACCATTAAATTGAGTGTCAAGTTTTACATAATTAACTGATGTATCCAGAGTTAGATGCCCACCTACAACTGGCGAACCATCCTGGAAAATATGATTTCCGAATTGTTTAATCTGGTTTTGTAAAATAGACTGTATTTGTGTTAGCTCTCGACCCTGAACTGAAAATCCAGGGCGAAAAAGAATACGCATGTAGTTCTTTTCCAACGCTCCGTTGGTAGCCTCAAAATCGTCCCAATATGGTGATGCGTTAAAATCCATTGATTACACCTTAAAATTCTACAACAAATTTAGTTGATTCGGTTTGATTTCCACTACGAGTAATTTTTGCTCTATTTTCAATATACAAAATTTCTCCAGACAAAATATTTATATCTGGTTTTGTCACATCAAATACCTTGGCGAACGCTGATGGAGCGTCCTTCTGGTAGATTGTTTCGTTTTCAATGTTGTTAACATTTCCAACAATGTTATTTACATAAAGAGTATTAGTAGTATCGTCAAAATGCATTACTCTTGCGCTAAATGTTGCGGTTGAAAAACTAGATCCAACATACACTATTTCGTTATGAGAAAAGTTTACTGGTGGATTAGATGTTGAAATTGTTGTATACATTGGATAATACGAAGCAGTTCCAAACGCACCAGTTGCTAATTTTACATCTTTAACCAAACACATTTGTCTGATTAAGTCTGTTCCATCGTTTTGAACTGGCAAGTTTCCATCTGCATCGCCTTCAATGTCAACAGAAACCATGATGCTAGACCCACCTAGTTCTCTTTGTGGATCAAATCCATGACCATATTGTGGGCTAATAACTGCCTGAAGATTTGCTGTGTTACCGATGGCTTGTTGCAACGGATCTTGTATGGTGACGGTTGCGGTGCTATAGTTATTACCACCGTTTAGAATGTTAACATCTACAATGGTACCATTAACAACATCAACGCTAACATTAGCCAAAGTTCCATCGCCAGTAACGCTGACGACTGAGTAGTTGTTTACAGAACTACCTGCATAGTATCCTGTTCCACCGTCAACAATTTTAATGATATCTATGCGACCATCTTTTGCATTATCAAAAACAATAGTATCACGAAGAACTGGCATATACTTATCGGTGAAAAATTTATTCTTTAGTCCAGTTGGAATGCTGTACATATACTTCCACTTGTACCCATCAGCCGTTTCAATGTATGGGTTTTCTGGTAAATCACCACCGATGGTGATCTGTGGCATAGTATTAGATTCTGCGCCGTTATTATTAAATAGGCACTTAAAGACCTGGTCTTGTGAGTTTCTAACATAGAATTTGTTAGAATACTGCGTTTGAGAAATATCAACCTTAAACAAGTTCGCGGATGTGTACGCTGAACTGAATACTGTGTTGACTGTTAAGAAATCACCAACGGCATTAATTCTTACGACTTCTTTCGTTTCATCGCCGATCTTGATAAACGATCCCGCTGAGAGAGCAGGTGTTGCAGCAGCAAGATTAATGCTATTTGCGTTTACTGTATTCGCCAAAGAAAGCGAAACATTTACATTACCGCCAGTGACAGCGGTATCCAACACCTTGATGAACAAATTTGCTGTTTGGTCATATGCAACATATACAGTATTTGCTGCCCAGTCAACTCTAGGGATAACTGGCTGAATGTCGCTGCCAGTAATCTTCTTTAATAGTTGCCCGTCTTTTTGCAAATCAAACTTGTATTCTGTTGTATCGTATGGTTCTGCAATTGTAACATCATCCAATAGATCTACATTAGCCGTGTTAGCCCATGCTAAAGATCTACCAACCATAACATAAACATTTGCAAGCGGAACTGAGACCATGCTCTCAAAATTCTTTGCGTTTGTAATACCAAAATCTTTTAATACTAATGACTTCATTTGTTACCCTTGAGTTCGGATAATTCTATAAGAAACAACATTGTATGTTGGGTTTTTCTTATAGACAACATTTCCTGATGCAGTTACCGCTGCGTTTAACAATACGACATTACTTGTTGGTGTTGAAACGACATATCTATCATAAGTTGTGTTAGAGACATTGAAACTGATGTTGTCACCAGCTTCTAGACTTTCTGTGACGGCTGAAGAATTCGCGAACACAATAATGCTAGCATTGCCATTTGTTGTTCGTAATCTACCGTCACCTATTCCACCAATCGCCGATTCTAGCCAAATAACATTCGCATTTACAACATTAGCGACAACTCTAGTATACTGTTTTAAAGATGCCGTTTCCGTTGTATTTATTACAATTAAGTCACCGATATTGGCATTCAGTGTAAAGTTTGAGTTATTACCAAAGAAAACATTGCTGCTGTGTGATGTATTAGCATTTGTAGTTTGCAAGGTATTTGACGAGTACACATTTGCCGCTATAGTTACTAGGTCTTGGGTAATATTCTTCAACAGATATTTCGATAGCAATTGCATGCCAGCTGGATGTGCAACGCGATTCACAGTCTCAGTGTAGTCGTTTAGAGACTTTTCAGACGAAATTTCATATGAGAAATTGTGGTAGTAGTCGCTATCTTGTATCTTCTTATCGGCGCTGAGGAATCCATCTGTGTTTAGGTAGAATCCACCGTATTTGATCAACCCTCTTAGGAACTCGGTATTGGCTTTGGCTAGTCCATCTCCATAGAAATGTGGGTATTTGCGTTCAACTGCATCGTTAACATCGTTAAATGATATCGTTGCATTGGCGGTAGATAGGTTTAGAGTGAGGTTTCCAGAACTTGTAGCCACACGAATCGGCTCTGATGTGTTAATCGAACCAGAGTAGTTAAACACACGAATAACAGTATTGCTTGCATCAGATCTATAAGAGTCGTCAACGGTTCCGCGGAAGGTAGCATCTGCATTAGTAACACCACCCTGCCAGACAGAATCTCCAGACAAGACAAGTTGCCCAGAAGCAAGATTATCTGTAAGTATGTCGACAACTTTAAGCGATGTCAATGGTGTATTAGCGTACTCGAATCCACGGTTCAGAATTCTAAAGTCTTGAATACGACCGATATCCGATGTTTCGGCGGCAAACTCTTCACCATCACTCAATAGATAAATGTCGAATAGCGCACCAGAACCCGTTGCAACATTTCCAGTATTCGTATCTCTAATCAAGATAGATGGTGCTTCTGGATAACCTTCACCGCGATTATCTATCGTGACGCTCGTTATACTTCCGTTCGCGTCTACTGTGTGATATGCATTTGCACCAACACCAGTACCAATAAACTCAATGATGTTATTAGTTACATTGTATCCGCTGCCACCGTTCCTCACTAAGATAATACCAAGTTTGCCTGGACCGCGAACATTTGGTCTAAAGTCAAAAAACAAGTTAAAGTTTAAGATGTTTGTTTGATTAATGTTATTTTCAAAAGGTCGATCTAGAACTAATGTTTTAGTGTTAGAAGAAGAACCTGGATTGTTTACAATGTAATCTACAACTTCTGCATAGTGAGCAGTATCACCCACATCCAAGAAAAGGCGAGAGCCAGTGTAGAATCCATTCGCCAAACTATATGATGAGTTTGACGAATTTAATCGAATTGTTGGCGGAGAAGCGGATGGATTATATTGCGAAAATTGACCAGAAGGAATGGTTAAAAATCCTTGGTCTAGGGAATAGTCAGATTCGTATAATGATATGGCATCAAATGTCGGCGGTTCTTCGAAGAACGATCCACCGTCATCTAAGTCCAGCGCACGAACCTTGCCGAGTGTGATTGTTTCGAATGTTAATGCTCTACCTATTTCAGTTTGCGCATTTGCATAAATTTTAACATTGCTAGTGCCATCTACAGCTGCGCCGAGAGCTAGAGATAGTGTTGCGATTTTAGTTGTTCCATTGTATCCAGTAATTTGTGCTGAATTCGGTGAACCTGTAGAACCAGTGCCGTCAAGGATTTGCACAACAAAAGATTTATAATAATCATTAGTTGTGCTAGCAGTATAAAATGCAGTGTTTAAATTAATTGTTGTTGTTGTGTTTCCCGCACCAGATGTTTGATTTGCAAACGCTGTAATATTATCAAAATCATATTCTAATCCATTTAAAAGGATATCTTTTTTATACACAATAGCATCTGTATTAAACTGGATGTTTGCACTATTGGCACCACCGTCATCGTAGATACCTGATATTAGAACATTGGCACCGATACCTGAACTTGAGATTATACGAACCAATGAATTTGGTTCTGTTCTAAAGAAATATCCTGGTTGGATAACTTCAACAGATTCAATAGATCCCGTAGAAACATTGTTAACAACGGCGATACCCTTGACAGCATCAGGTGAATCGGTGAGACCACCAAACAATACCACTGGATCTCCAGTTTTATACTTTCTACCTGTTTGAACAACGCCAAATCTATTTCTGAACAAACTGATGTTTGATAGCAAGGAGATAATCTTAGACTTAAATGTTTGCTCAACACCATTGGTGTCAGTATACTTTACGACTAGATTTTCACCAGCTTCAAATAATCTAGTTACATTCGACACATAAAGTTCTACGAACTCGCGACCAGTTTCACCATCAACAGTTAGTACTGCTTTTTCAATAACGCAAGTTGTTCTAGAAATCTCGCCGATGCCTAGTTTTCTTTCGAGTAGTTTAATGTCAAAATTGGTGTATTCGCTTAACTCTACCTTGAACAATTTAACAGAATCAAATGTTTGCGCAGTTGATGTGTTAGCGAATGGAATATCGACTCGAAGAAAATCGCCTGATGTGTTAATCGTGACAACTTTTCTACGAGAATCACCGATACGAATATATGAATTTACTGTAATACCTTTTGATAGGATATTAAATCCGTTAGCATTTATTGTATTAGCAGTAACTGCAAACACATTGACATTACCACCCGTAACAAGAGAACTGGTGTCAGTAAATGCTAGGCGAAGTGCTTGTGGTTGTTTCCATTTACCATCAGATACTTTAAGGATATCTTCTTTCGGGAAGTAAATGTCAACTTCCTGACCGTATAATGTTCTGAATAGAAACTTAAAGGATTCAGCGGAGCCTTTCTTAGAGTAGAAAAATTTTGCTGCCTTTATCAGTTTCTCAGTAGATAGTTCGGTTTCTTCAGGAAAATCTGGAATAATCTTCGTCTTAAAATACTTGATCAAATCTGCTCTTGTCGTATCAACATCCATGTAATCATATAGGTCTTTACCGACTCTTAATGTTTTATTGGTTTGCTCCATATACTCATAGTATTTTTTGAGCAATGTCACGAATGTTGGATGATCGGCTCTTACGAACTCAGGTACCTGGTTCTCTACAATTGTTGATATGTAATTATTTGCAAACATTAAGAGAGAGATTTAACACTAATGTTGATAGCATTTGTATCTTCTTCGTCGATAGTGATAATTCGACTACGAGCAGATTCAAAGTTATTTGTTTCTGGTTTAGCAACCATTCTAAAGATCTTTAGTGGATCTTCGATTGAGAACGGATCAAATTCTTGCAAGGTAATCTTACCTAGCTGATAATCAATTGTTCCAGCCTCAGCATCCAATGTTGTTTTGATATTGTTATTATCAAAAAAGTAACTGCGCAGTGTACCGAAACGACCCTGCATATTCACGCTTAAAGAAGCGCTCGTATCAATCTCGTCTTGGTAGTAGAGCAGCGCTGTTGCAGTTGTATACCCAACACCTGGTTTATCCACAACGATTTGCGTAATTTTACCGTTAACAATCACAGGATATGCATTAGCGCCAACGCCGTCTCCATTTATAGAAATTGTTGGTGCGGTTAGATAAGAACCTGTAGCCGAATTGATTGTAATCGATTCAACGCCAGAAGAAGATCCTGGTGTTTCTTCAAAGAAACACTTACGAAGAACACCATCAGCATCGAATTGTCCGAATGCTGGGGTTGAGTAGATTCTATAAGAAGGATCTTCGCGAGAGATAGGTGTACCAAAGTCTAGTGTGTAATTTCTAGCAGCACCAAGCTGAGGAACAATTCTCTTTTCGATAACTGTTACTGCATCAGAATAAGAGATAGATGTTTCTGCGTCGTCGATAGCACGGAGCATCCTTGACAGCTTGAATCTGCTGTTAAAGTTATCCAATTCAGTGTTCTTAAAGTTGATGATAGCAGTTTGAACAATAGATTTTATTGCATCTGCAGATCTTGTGGTTTTAGTTGCATCGTAATAAACTTCAGCAAACACTTGTAGATAGTTATAATCAACATCGACAAATTCTGGAATAACAGTAACGACTGACGCTGGCTTGATTACATTATTAATCACATCAAGTTTTTCAGAGTCTGTAATCTCAAAACCGAGTGTTGGTTTTGCTGCTATGAATACTTTACCGTAAACTGGTGGGATGTTTTCTTCACCACCCCAAACATTAACTGCTTCAAAGTATGGGTAGTTTTTGTTGATCAGAGCAATTAGATCTTCTTTTGTAACACCACGATTATTAGACACATAGGCTTTTGGTGCACTAAATCTAATTTTTGTAACAGATTCTTGCGTATTACCACCAGATGCTGCCTTGATTGGAAAAACAATTGAACTGGTAAACCCACCAACAGAATCAATAAGACTAAACGCATTTGATTTATTAGCCGCCGCGCCATCTGTTCTTAGATAATTTGCTACTACAATATTTCCGTTGGTTAGACTTCTGCCGATAACCCCGTCTCCGAAGTAGATCTTGTATTTCCCGTTTCTAGTTTCATCTATGAAGTAGACTGAGGAGTTCGAAGTTACATTTGTTGCATCAGTTGCAAGCGTAAATCTCTCAGTTTTCAAACTTGTTGCAGATTCTTGCACCAATATTTCTAGCGTGCTGGTGTCTATTCCGTCGTCTGGAAGTTCAAACGACTGGGTTGGATTATTGGTAGCATTGTAAACGAATGTGTATGTTAGCGGTTGACCCTGATAGATGTACAAATCATCAAAACAAAAGCGATTACATGTTGGGTCGTAATTTACAGTTTTAGCCTGTGTATTAACAAATGTATATGAAACTCCGTTTAGTGGAGTTGATTGTAAACGAGTAAATCTTGGAAGCGTCAAGGATACTTGCGTGTTTCCTGCTGGACGAGTAATCTGTAGATTTATTGTGGCTCTAGGTGCGATTGAAGAAACTGGCGTATACCCAAGCATCTTAGCATGGGAAACAACTGAGTCGCGTAATAGAGCTGTGTCTAGGAACATCTCATTGGCAATCATATTATTATAAAATGCCATATAGTGAGTGTTGTAGGCTAAGATATCTAGCAATACACTCATGCCAGATGCTTCAAAATCAAAATCTGTGAATTCTTGCTGATCCCTCAGAAAGTTCTTTAGATTAGTCTTAATCTGCGCAAAGTCTAGTTCTGTTACAACTAGTTTTTGATCTGTATTAGCCATTAACGGACCTTCTCTAAGAAGAAGTTGATTGTGACAGGAGCTTCAAGATTATTTATGTAGAATCGAATAGTAATATCATATCGATTTTGCTCAGGATTAGCCTGAACACGGATAGCATCAACGCCAACGCGAGGCTCAAAGTTTTTAATTACATTACTGAGTTCAGTTTGTAAAACATTAGCAGTAATAAAAGAAACATCTTCAAACAACAACCCACGAACTCTAGAGCCAAAATTAGGTTGAAATGGCTTTTCGTATAGGTTAGTCAGTATTAAATTCTTTAATGCACCAATGATCGCAGCATTTCCAGTTCTTTTAACCACATCTTTGGTTACTGGATGTGCTTTGAAATTTAAATCCAGATCTTTGTATACGCGAACATCTAATGACATTTAAAACCTCTGGTATATTTAGCACGGTTTTGCGCAAGGATCTTCTGGAACATTGACGCTTGGATCGCGACCATCGATGCCAACATTGCTTTCCCCAGTACCTGTGCCCTGAGTTTGATTTGGTAGAGGTCCAATAATAACATCAGAACCATCAAACTGATTGGTTGCAGCTATGCTGGTGTTAGCGTTAATTGTTGGTCCAACAAATCCGTCTTGGTTAAACTCAGAATCAAAGTCGTCCAGGATGTTAATAAACTGCCCAGTTGTAGCGTCACATCCGTCTTCGACTGGATATGGCACCGTAATGACATCCAAATAATTATCGGATGAGTTATCGCCTTTATTTCTCTTCTTCTTTCCGCAAGACAATGAGAACAACTTTCCTAGAGCTGATACGAAGTTTTTAACATTTTTAATGATTTGTTTATCTCGCGCAATGACTGCGTCAAGATCATTCTTTACAGTATTGAATCGACCAATAACACCAGATATGGCTGAATTGATTTGTGATTCAGTCATTGCTCTAGTTTTAGCGTCGTTCAAGTCATACTTCAAACGCTTTAGGGCATCTTTTGCTTCGTTTAACAATTCTTTCTTAAACAGTGATTGCGCCGCGTCAGTCGGAACTTCTGTTGCAACAGATTGATATTTACCATTAGCCAAACGAACTCTAGACTTCACCCCCTTCATAAAGTTTGGGTCGCCAGTCATAGTTTCAATCATGGTAAATCCGTTGATAATCTCATCGGGGTCAATATCTTCGCCCAATGTCATTACCTCGATTTCATTATTTACTTTATAAACGGCAAAGTTTTTAGTTAGTCTAAACTGACCATCAACAGTAATAGTTGTATCTGTCAGCGCTTCAATAATAAACTCTTTAGTGTCGTAGATAATCTTATCACCAACTTCAAGTTGTGAAGTCCAAGAAGTTCCGTTACCAGTAATAACTGTATCCAAACATTCAGTATTGCAAACGAACGGTGTTCTTACAAAAACAGTTTGATTTGTATTACTCGTTGTAAATGCGGTGTTTACTACAAATGAAGTTTCTTTGAACAACGAGACTCCAGTCGTTGAGTAATCAAATGGAAGGTCTACAAGTAAAAAGTCACCAGCAGCATTGATGGATTCAATTCTACGGATATCGCCGTTTACAGTAATAAACATACTTGTGTTTAGTTTTAGCGTATTTGTAGGCGATAATAAACAATTGGCGAGGTTTAAAGTTCCAACATCAGCCGTTGTAACCTTTACATTGTTGGTTGTAACATCTACAGAAACGGTCCCAGAGGCATGGGCTGTAAATACCTTTTCAGTAACAACCTTTGTTTGCGAGTCAATTACGATTGTATCGCCATAATCGACTCTAGGATATGCTGTTGAGTTTAGGTTTGGTGTTACTACATTGCTAGAAGCAATGTTAGCAGTAGCACCAATACTGGCAACATTACTGTATAGAGTAATAAGATCGTAAGCCATGGTTGACTTAACACCAGAAAGTGCGTCGGTGTGATCTCTGAATTGCTGTATGCTTGACTGGAGCGATGCATTTTGTGCAATCGTTGATAATTTACCAAGAGTAAATGGACCAATTTGATAGTTATCGGCGAAATTTTGGGCTTTTCCGAGTGATGCTTCTAGTGCATCAAACGACGCCTGGACACTACCCAAACCGCTACCAGCGATTAAAGGAAATGTTTGTTTTAACCCAGCGTAATCGTTAGCGGCATAGTTATCTATTTCGTTATTAATTGCTTCAAACGGCGAAGCCAATGCTTTGTCTAATGGGTCTAGAACAGTTGCCTTAAAATCCGTAAACGCATCAACTAGAGGGTTGCGGAAATATTGTTTAAAGAAATTAGAAACAATATCTGCTCCCTTGTCAAACAAATTCTTCATGCTAGTGAGGAATTTACCAAATCCAGTTTGTGCGAAGTTCAACCCACCATTTTTAACGAATGGGATAGGGACGCAGGAAAACATTAAGGCTAATGTCTGCAGTAATGGTAGTCCTCCGATAAGGCAGAGGATAACTTTAATGATTTTACTTAAACTTATGAAAGCGGCATACCTCTAATTAATTTATTAACAACATCATTACCATACTTTTTTCTACACGAATCTTCAATATCCTTTAATTGCATCATTGCACCAATATATGCCTCGTGAGCGTCAATTTTTTCTTGCAGATTGTTTGAAATCAAAAAAGATTTTTCTTCTTTTGAAAGCGATATCAAACTGACTCTTTTCGCGTCAATCATCTGCATCATATAAATTGCACTAGATTCTATACACATATTTAGTTCGATTTTAAAGTTGAATTTTTGTTTGTTCTGTAAGCGTTGTTGTCGTGTTTGGAGTAGCATTACTTAAAGGAGATGCGACAGTAGATGCTGCTCCTCTATCTCCACTCGAGTCTCTTGGTGGCGTGATTGAAAAATTGGTTCTAATATTGGATGGAAGCTGTGGTCTTTCACCTTTTAAAATTGCCTGTATAAACAGATTGGTGATTTCTTCATATGAAGCGCTCGGTAAACTCAACGATACATTTGGTCGACCGTTTTCAAAAGTTACCTTTACATCTGTTCCAGTCGTTTTCGGTAAGAAAACTGAGTTATCTTGCCCCTTCACAATGTTTACTGTGCTCGGCGATGGGTTTATCAACTCATCTTGCGCCTTCGGTGAGAATGCATCGCTGCTTGATAGCGGTGCAGACGATGGAACATATGGAGCGACATCTGCGCTAAACCCATACACACCATTCGCGGCAAAATTATCTCCAGACATTTCAGTCTTTATTTCTTGCTGTCGTTGTAAAATTGCGATTCCTGATCCCATGATTTTCTCAAGTGTTAAAAATTAATATTTGATGCTGGGAAATCTAAACTAGCAACAACAGGTGATGGTGGCGGTGGACCATTAGGCAACGGGTCTGGGATTGGATTAGGTGTGCAAGTATTCAAGTTTTTTATTCCTTGTTCTTCGCTAATTAGATGTTCTGCACGACCATATGGTGACTTCACAACAACGGCAGCATTTCCCAGTATATGAGTGACTGCACCGCTAACAGTTGTTGACATTTCCCCAGAAACTTGAGTTTTTACACCACTCACGGTAGTTGATACACCAGACATACTAGCAGATAATCCAGTTATTGCTACAGATTGTCCACCTGTTATCGATATACCCTGTGGTGCAGAAATAGCAGTGCCAGACCCTGAAACAATTTCAACTGATTTAGCAAGAATACGGAGTTTGCCGCCAATCTGCAGATAATAATCGCCGTCTATAGTTTCATACTTGTCGCCATTTACATAAGTTCTTTGGTCACCCATAGTAATATCTTGGCGGCTAGAAGTAGATTTTATCTTCGTAGCACCTGTATTTGCAAATTCTAGAGTGCTTCCTGTTCTATGCGAAAGTTGCACACGCTCAAAGCCAAAGGTATCATCTAACTCAAACGCATGCCCAGACTCGGTTTCTGTAACATTGTTGTATGGGAATTTAGCAGCATAACTTGGATAGGCTTCGTCCCACTGACTAGCAGCGGCTGTAGGAATGCCTGTGACTCGCATCTTTCGTTGTATATCTATGGTTGTATTGGCGATAGATTCGTTTGTAACGCCATCAAACTTACCATCTTTCTCGCCGCGAACTGGTCTTGCAAGCCTTGATATTGTAGGCTCGTTTAGATATTTTGGATATCTTGAAGGATCCTCGTCTGCGATCCTTATTCCCTTTGTATCTTTACCAAGCTGCGATGCACCAGTATCTATTTTGCGCGGCATAGCAGCATTGCGTTTATCTGCAGCACTTAATGGGTCACTGAAACCAGCACTAATATCACGAATTTCGTCAGGGATTCCTGGAACAGTTCCCATAATAATTGGATACTGTCCTTCTTCACCGTCAGCAAAGAAACCGAATACCATGGTTCCTTCGGTTGGGGGTTGAACGCTCTTAAGACCATAAGGAACTATCGGGTGCGCCCATGGCAATTTATCTACTGGTATTTGATTTGGACTTTCATTGTGCCAGCCAAAACAACGAACACGGCAACGACCAAGTTCTAGTGGGTCTATTCGATCTTCGACCACACCAAACCACCAAACAAAATTATTTAAACCTAGAAAATCTTTGTTCATGTTAAATTCGCTGGGCTATTTTATGATAATTGCCAGCAGCACCACTCAATGGTGCTGACAATGAGTTTTTAGAAAGTTCTAATACAGTTTGCCATGCATTTGGCGTGATAACATTTCTAACCGCAGAAATTAAATATGTGCCCGAGTAATACTCGTCATAGTTTTGCTGATTGTCTTTGTCAACAGTAAATGCTGGCACTTTAATATTTAAAGTATAACCAACAGAGTATATCGGGTTTCCAGGAACAACACAATGTAGTTCAGTGTTATTTATAGCATCAATTAACATTTTTCTTTGTGCTAATATTTCTTCAACATAAGTGTCGTTAGACCTGACTCGTTTAGAAATAAAATACGGTAAATTTGAATGTCCTTTGTTTGTTAGCCAATATCTAACTTTGGAATCATAAGCAGCGTATAGTGGTTCGTTTTTCTTATTTGGTGTTTCGTTGAAAGGAAAATATCCATCAATCATAACTTGTTTAGTTTGTTCATCTAAAATAGAAATTTCACCTTTAACATATTTCTGTCTAACAAGATCGAGCGTGTATAGTTTTGAACTGTACATGCCTTCTTCAGTTGCTTTGACAATATCAAAATTATTGTTAAATTTAAAACTTTTAATTTTGTTTGTATTAAGATATGGGCTTTCATTTGAGTCTGTTGTATATGCTGCTCTATCATACACCAGTTCACCCAATGAACCACTCTTGTATATGTTTATCAACGATTGAAAGTTAAAGCCGTCCTTGTTTTCATAAAACAAAAACGGTGAGTTAGAATCTCCAAACGATTGCTCTGTTAAATATTGTATTGCGTCTAATGGGTTTTTTCTAGTTAAAGCAAATTCAGTTGGACCCTTAGATTGATCAAATGCTCCTAACTTAGAGTCAGGAATTTGCAAATCGCTTTTGCATATTGCTTTGACATATTCGCGGGTGTTCTTGCCAGAAAATGATCTAGAAATTGATTGTTGATTTGAAAATACTAATTCCTCAGAGCAAAAATGCAACACATAAGTTTGTGTTTGTGAAGCGGGGGATTTTTCTCTGTCGGTAATTTTATAGATTCTAAACAGTTTTTGGTATTTGGTAGTCAATCCAACTTTTTTTAAAACCACATTCAAATACTCGTTTCCATGAATAGCAAATTCGCCCAATAGATTAACACCATCTATTAGTTGAATTGTTCCTGTGATAACATGTTCAAAAATATCTTCATAGATATTAAGCGTATTGAATATTTTTCTCAAATCTGCGTTTTTACCATTAGAACTAATTAGTGTTAGTTCTATTATTTCAACATCATCCGCAGTCTTTGGTGTATTATTAAGCATTTAAAGTTGTTCCAATTTCTTCAGTTATATACTCAATATATTGTGGCTTTAGTATTTTAATTTGTCTTTTTGATTCATTTAAATCTAATTCGTGGTCATAAACATAAACAGGTTTGTATGTTGATGCTATCGTTAATGTTGCAACAGTCGCGCTATTAGCATTGGAATTATTCGCATAAAATGTCACATTTTGAGTGATTGTTGTGTTAGGCGGTTGCGTAATAATGGTGTTAGATGCGTAATTATATTGTTCTAGTGTGACAATGCTTGTATTTGTGGTCGTGGTAGTTGGTCCATCTACTTCTGATAATACCCTTTTAACTTCAAATTCATAATGATGAATGGTTGAATATGCTTCTGCGATAGAAGTATACCCATACTGTTTAACAATTTTTTCTTCTAGAGCATCTATGGGTAATGGTAACTCAAATAATGGATCGTTAATTTGGTTAACCAATATGATTATCCAATGAAGTTCTGGATCTCCATATTGTTTGTAAGCGATTGTTTCTGGCGTATCTGTATCTTCAACTTGATACTTATAAAATGCAGAAGCATTATCAACTATGCTGCTATTAATACTAAATCTTGCAAAAATGTTTGTAACAGCTGTAACTGTTCCTTGGTCTGTAAGATTAAAGGAATATGGGATTTTTGGGAATTGTCTAAAGTACATTAGAAACCTTCTGCTACAGCGTTTTGGTCAATGATTACAGTTTCAGTGAATTTAAGACTTAATCTAATTTCAACTGGTGCGCCAGTATAAAATGTTGTAAACGAACCACCACCAGAATAATCTATGCTAATATCTTCTAGCACGCATTTTTTAGTTTTAAATAAAAATTGATTTGGCATTGCGTGATCTATACCATCATAAAATTCTAACTGAAATTGAGATGGTGGAATAAAGTATCTTCCAGATGTGCCTGCGGAAATTTGTGGTGCTGCTTGATATTTTAATACTTGCAAAATAGTACCGATGGCGCTAGACTCATCTGCATTTCTAGGGATTAATCTAAAATCTAATATAAATTGGCGTAGTGCTGGTGAGTTGTATATTAGTTCCAGTTGTGGATTAACAGTTCTTCCAGTTGCAGCAAACAAACCTAATTTTCTAAAGTTTTCGTTTAATATGTTTTCCGCGATTCTACCTGCTGCTTCGGCGATAAATGGATTCGCGTTTTCTCCTCTACCGTCTGTAGAAGCGAGCGCCTGTGCCGCTAAACCGAAACCACCCAGCGCAGAAGTTAAAGATAATTGATCAAAATTATTTTGATACGAAACTGCTAAATTTTCTGGCATCGTCAATGCAATTGCATAAGTTAACTGCTCGATATTTCTTCTCAGCGCATAATTTGTAAGAATATCTTTTGCTTTAGTTGCAAATGCACCGACATTAAACGTGTCACCCGTTAATTGTGTTAAACTGCTAGAAACCCCACCGAGAAGTTGTTTCGCTTTTTCTGTTACTGCAGTTGCAGCTGGCGAAGCATCAATAGCATTTTGTATACCAGATGCAGCAAATTCTACACCAGAAACAATGCTGTTAGTAGGATCGTCGTTTTCTGTTTGATCGATAGTGCCAACTGCACTTTTGAATATTTTAATGAGGACATATGGCGTAGCATCAGCCTCAATTGTTGCTGGAAATTTTATCAACGAAAGAGCAGAGCGATCTACTCCTCGATTTTGTATATTTGCATTTTCTGTGTTTAATTTATTGTCGGTAACTTGGGGTTTGGTTTGCTCCGCAGAACTAGTTGGAGTTTGCGGTCTAGATGATTCGTTTCTAGCGTTTCTAGTGTCGAAACCAGCTCGAGCGCGCAATGGTTCTAGAGTTGCCATCTCTCGTTCAAATTGCGTTTGACTAATATTCCCTAGACTTCTTTGTGTGGCTAGATTAGTGACTGCTTGGTTATATACTGCAGCTATACCGAGATCGCGACTGGTGGCGCCCATGAATTGTTTTTCCTATAAATACTAGATGGCTTACAGTGGTAAATTTAGTCCTAAAAACTTCAATAAATATTTAGGTGATCCCACGAACATCTGGTACAGATCGCTCTGGGAACGCCGAGTTATGGTGCACCTGGACAATAACTCGAATGTAATTGAGTGGTCGAATGAAGAAATCGTCATACCTTATTTATCGCCGATTGACAACAAAATGCACCGATACTTCCCAGACTTTTTCGTTAGAATGCGCAATAAAAGTGGGCTGACAGAGGCTATGATTCTTGAGGTCAAACCGCTGATGCAAGCCCAGCCGCCGCAAAAACGAAGCCGAGTTACCAAACAATACATTCGTGAGGTTGCAACTTGGGGTGTAAACGAAGCCAAATGGAACGCAGCAGTAGAATACTGTGAAGATCGAAATTGGAAGTTTAAGGTCATAACCGAAAAAGACTTGGGTATATAATGTCACTATTTACAAAAATTAGCAAGGAAATGAATGCCGCTGGGATTCGCCCAAGAACAGACGCAGCCAGAGCATGGCTGGGTGGGAAAATCAGCCAGCTCCGTATCCCCTCAGATCGCTCAAATGTTCTAAACGACGCTTCCAGAATCTCTCCTAGAGCCTTTATCGGTCGTATGTACATGTACCATTACGACCCAAAATATAAAGATGTTCTACCAGTTTACGATAAGTTCCCGTTGGTTATTCCTATGGAGATGTATTCCGATGGGTTTTTAGGTTTGAACTTGCATTACCTGGACCCATATAACAGATTAGCGTTATTGGATAGGCTGATGGATTTCGCCAATAACGATAAATACAACGATACGACCAAGTTTAATTTATCGTATGATCTATTATCAAGGTCGCGTCGATACAAGATGATTGAACCGTGTATAAAGAGATACCTGTTGAGTCACATTCGTTCATCGCTAATTTACATAGAGCCGAACAGTTGGGAAACGGCAATATTTCTCCCAACCGCAAAAATGGTGTATAAGAAATAATGGCAGAAAACGATAACACAATTCGAAGATCTGACGGTACAATCGAATTCCTTGGCGTTTCTGAAGAAGTTACGGCAACAGCAAGAACAGCCGCACGACCAGTTTCGGGATATAACATTGAAACATTTAGAAACCAAAACTTCATAAAAAGCGCAAAGTTTTCTATGCAGTTTACTCGTGTACCTGCATTTGCTTACAGCGACATCGTCTCATCTCTAGATTTTAGAAAATTAACTTTTTTGTGCGATTCGGTAGAATTTCCTGGACAAACATTATTAACAACCGACTACAGAATACCAGGACAATTAAAAACTAAAATTGCATATGCTAGAGATTTTAACGAAGTAAATTTCAGTTTCTACATAAATGATGAAGTTCCAATGTACACGATAATGAGTAATTGGATTTATGGTATTTCTTACACCAGCACGCAAAACAGATACTTCGATGAAATTGTTGGTACTATTGAGTTAACTCAATTTGAAGATACCACTCGCTCGTCGGCATCATCACCCGATGCTGTTAGAAATATGACGGTTAGATTGATTGATCTATATCCGCTAAATTTGCAATCTATGCCGTCTAACTGGGGAGATGACGGATACCATAAAGTGAATGTTGGTTTTTGTTTTAAAGATTTGGTGGTTATTTAATTATTAATTGGAGATTATTATGCCTTTACCGAAAATTGATTTACCGATCTATGATTTAAAATTGGTTTCTAGAGAACAACCAATTAAGTTTCGACCATTTCTAGTCAAAGAAGAAAAATTGCTTTTAATGGCACTTCAAGACGGAAAAGAAGAAGGCGTGCTAAAGACCATCAAGCAAGTTATCAATAATTGTTTGTTAGAAGAGATCGATATTGATTCGTTACCGATATTTGATATTGAGTATTTGTTTTTAAATGTTCGCGCTAGATCTGTTGGCGAAAAAGTAGAATCATTTTTCGTATGTAGAAATGTTGTTGGAATTAATAAGAACGAACGGGGTGAAGATAAAGAAGATGTTTGTATGCACATGATGCCTGTAGAAATTAATGTGTTAGATATCAAACCACCGATTAGCGATATAGCAACAAAAATTAAATTTAATCAAACAATCGGTATTAAATTAAAATTTCCGACGTTAGAAAATTATAGATCTATAGATGCATTAACATTGTCTGAAGATGTAAATGATCTTTATAATATGATTTATGACTGCTGCGAGTACATCTTTAGTGGCGATGATATTTACTATGCAAACGAAACTAGTAAAGAAGAATTCGTAGAATTTTTAGAAGGACTAACACAAGAACAATTTGAACAAATAACAAATTTTTTCGAGTCGTTGCCAACTATTAATTACGATATTATGCATAAATGCGAAAAGTGCAGCTTTGAACATAAACTTCATATGGAGGGACTCAGCGATTTTTTTACCTAACTTTCCGTGGTCGGTCTCTTAAAGACTAC
>Ga0208698_100077_pt1 | contig 19805 bp, 19 predicted proteins | sample LakMenEpi20Aug08_FD_150717 | JGI IMG/M metagenome (GOLD analysis project Ga0208698, IMG submission 150717) | Freshwater microbial communities from Lake Mendota, WI - 20AUG2008 deep hole epilimnion (SPAdes) | ecosystem: Environmental > Aquatic > Freshwater > Lake > Epilimnion/Euphotic zone ... | reverse complement strand
ACCATCATTTCAGTTAGACATGCGGTGAGGTTCAGTTCCTGGTCGGCAACAAATGCTGCCTGATATTGATACTTGGCGAGAATCAAGACAGCATTCGGAATCGTGGACTTATCCATAATATCATAAAGACTATCATAGATCTTACGATAGATCTTTGCAGGGTCATCGCTACCAAAATCAGCAACCCACTTGCGCATTGCACTGAAGTTTTGATCTCGCAGAGAGGTGACCAATTCATTGATCGAAACATCAGCAATGCTGGTAAGAATACCAGAATCAATCTTACCACTGACAGAATAGCGTTGAAGTTCGTTTAGAACACGACGATAATCTGGAAAGTGCTTCTTGACAACTTCAGCCAGCACTGCCTTATCAAACGGAATCTTTTCACCTGTAAGAATTTCTGATGCACGTTTCATGAACGCCATCGCCATCTTTGGCTTATCTTCCTTACGCAGTTTGAATTCAATTACTGCACATCGACTATGCAACGGTTCAATGATACGATTCTTGAAGTTACAAGTCATGATGAAAGTGCAGTTATGCGCAAACTCTTCCATCGCAGCACGCATGGCTGGTTGCGTACTATTTGGGTTCAGATAATCTGCCTCATCGATGATGATAACTTTCTTACCACCACCAAGAGACATCGCACTTGCATAGTTCTTAATCTTGACTCGGAAAGTGTCAATGCCTGATTCGTCCGAGCCGTTAATCATCAGATAATCGCAACCGATCTCGTCGCACAGTGCACGAGCAACGGTAGTCTTACCTGTTCCTGGAGTGCCGCAAAGCAAGAGATGAGGAATCTCTTTGCGGTCAACATAAGATTGGAAAGTGCTCTTGTATTCATCAGGAAGAATACAATCGGCAATAGTATGAGGACGGTATTTTTCAACCCACAACGCTTCATTCATAATATAAATTCCTCACAAAGAGAAGATGGGGTGGAGGAGGTGAACCCTCACAGCGGCAGTCTGGCGGATTGTGCTGTCAACAAGAACAGTTGCACCCCAAGTTTTTATTTAGCCACATTCTCATAGATAGTCTGAAAGTCACTCTGCTCGGCAACTTCTTCCTCATAGTTGCGCTTGTGGTAAACTTTCGCCAGTTTACGACTCAACTTCTTTGGAATCTCACATTCGTCTTGCATTTTCTCAAGGATCTCTTTGATAAGATCGCGCTCTGCTTCAATGCGAGTCAGAGAGTTTGAGATTTCCTGAAGGCATCCCAGAACCTTTGCTTTATCAAGTGCCATGATTATTCTCCGAATGTCGAACTTGCGGCTTCGATTGCAATGTAGTAAGTGATATCAACGGTCTTATGCTTGAAGCGAGCAAGACCTTTCTTGGCAATCGCAACATCATACGAACCTTCAAGCAACTTGAAGTTTTCGACTTTCATTACAACCTTGAATTCCTTACCATTCTCGACTGTTCCAATCTCAACCTTGGACTGGTCAGCAGAATCATCCTTCACATCTGTAGCAATGAAGTGAATAGTAGAACCGTCGCTCTCAAACACAAAGTTCGGCGAACCAGAGATGCCAGCACTCTTGCGCATCCAGTCAAGATCTTCTTGCGAAAGACTGAATGAACAATCAGGCTCACCAAATGTGATTGGCTTTTCGGGTGGAGTTACAATAACCTTTGACGAACAATACTTGATGTAATCTGACTTCTTGTTTGCGCTGATGTTAATCTTATCATCATCAAACGCCAAGTCAGCATCCTTATACAAGGAAACCTTTGCCAAGAGTTTGTTTAGATCATACAACGCAAACTCTTTCGGGAAGTCTTCACCAACGGTTGCTTCGACGAAAATTGTTTTGAGCGGGGAAATTGTCTTCAAAGTTTTGCCAGCCTTAAACTGGAGACTTTGATTAATGCCTGAGAAGTTCTTCAGGACTTGCACTGTATCTTCAGAAAGTTTCATAATTAACGACCTCATTTGCTTCAACACGATTATTATATAACGAATCAACCAACTTGTCAACCCTCACGGTCAACTCATCTAACGAACAATTATTATCCATCACAATATCATAATGTAAACCAACCCAAGCCCATTCTGAATAATGAACTTCTGGATATGCATTGCGCATTATTTCTTGTTTGTTATAGATATTGCACTCACGAGCAAGCGCAAACCATTCTGGATCTTCACCACGACGAACACGAACAACCTTACCACCAGACTTTACGATTGCATCAATCTCGTTTGGAAAACGAACATCAGCAATCACATAGTTATTGTAAGGAGCCTGTTCGCAGCGACGCAACACAGTATGAACCCAGAGGTCAGGGTGAAATACATCACGACCTGCCTCTGTGCCCATTAACTGGAGTGCTAATCTTGGTGAGAACTCACGACCGAGTTTTTCTGACCACCATACATCTGGTTGTTCGCGCCATGCTCGGGATTCTAAAGTATCACCCTCAAGCATGGCACGATTCCAACCGAAGATCGAGGCACAGGCATCTTTGACGCTATTTGCAAAACTCTCTTTGAAGAAATCATGACGATCTACCAAAAGATCTGCAACTGTACCTTTACCTGCTCCAATTTGACCGACCAATCCAACAATCATAAAATATTAAAGTGTTCCAACCCAAGCAGCAACGGCTGGCATATCACCAGTAAATGCATAGGTGCCGATATGATGTGTACGCATCCAAGGGCAGAGCCAAATCTCACCACCCAAACGACGCCACCACTGGCAGAACATGTAGTCTTCAGACAAGTAACGATCTGAACCGAAGCCACCGTTTTCCTTGCTATCAATCACTGTATCAAAGTATGCATGGATGTAACGCGAACCGTCGAAGTTTGCTTGACCAGCATGGTCTGGCTTGTAACGAAGTTGAGGATAGGCTTCACGGAACTTGTCGAACACATGACGCTTCACCATCATAAAGCCAGTGCCAATCTCAAGAACTTCAATTGGCTCAGCAACTGAGAACTTCTCGGTGCCAGGTGCAGGATTGAACACGAAGTCGCCAGCAACCTTTTCCAATTCACCAGCATCGATATCTGGGTTCTTCTTTACTGCTTCTTTTATAGAGTTCCACTTAATGGACTTCTTTGGATATGGTCCACCGATAACATCCTTGTCGAGAGCAAGGAGTGCAATCACATCTCGTGGATCGAAATGAATATCAGCATCTAAGAACAATAGATGCGTGAAATCTTCTGCGCGAAGAAATTCATCTACGAGATAATTGCGCGCTCTAGTGATTAGCGATTCATTAAAGATGAATGAATAACGCACTTCAATACCATATTGAGCACAAACAGTTTGAAGGTCTAGACAAGACTTTACAAACATACCATGCGACATACCACCATACATTGGTGTTGCTACGAAAAGTTTATTCTTTCGTAACTCTTCTACTTTTACTTCTAATTGCATATTAACTCCAGAGTAAAAAATTCAAATCAACATATTATATAGTTAACCAAACATAGCATCTAGCGTTGAAGATGCATTAAGTTTTTCATCAAAACCAAAATGATCACACCAAACTGCATCAACCGTGTTATCTAAATTGCTATCATACTTGCCAGTTTCAGTGCTAGCAACTCCATTTGCAAGTTCAATGTATTCGTTAGCAATATTCTTGCGATCAAATTGTTGAATCATTTTGAAGTTGGTATCAACGATCTTATTATACTCAGCCTCACTCATGTTTAGCCAATTGTTAATCAGATCCCCAAACTGTTTTGGAGTGGCATTCCATGGAATCATCAAGTAGTTGACACCTGGTTTGAAGAATCCGTCACCCTCTTCATTGTCAGAAATTCCAAGGTTACGAGCAATGGGAACAACACCGCGTCGCATAGCGTCAACAACTACACGATTGAAATGTTCACCATAAGTTCTAGACCATGATGGATCTAACAAAAATTTCACTTCATCTAAGATCTCATCACGCTTTTGCTCTGACACAAATCCAATATAATCCATACCATTGTTTAGTGCATTTGCCCAAATAGGTTTGTTGATTCTATCGGAAGTTGCTTGTGGGTCACGGTCAACTGTGCAATAATATTCTGGCTTACACTTATCCTTCGAAGCCATGTACGCACGCTCAATGCCATCACCAGCAACAATTACCTTACCATTGATATAAGGGACTGCGGCGACCAAATCATCAACACGCTTCCATCGCTTAAAGGTTTGAAGAGAGAAGATCTCATTTTTACGATTGTTAAATGGAGTTGGTGTTACTGTATTGATTTCTTGTGGATTCAAGATTAATTTGCGCGGAATTTCCATAACACCAGCTTGGTTGTATGCGCTCGGATGCACGCATGCGAGACCAGCAATATGCTTACGAAGATGATGAATCCAAGGATAGTTCTTACGAAGATTACCATCATGTACAATGATGACATGCTTCGCGTTTACTTCCGTAAACATCTTCAACCATGATTGCTTTTTCTCAGAATCCTGGCACTTAAATCCAAAAATTGACTGCCAAACAACAATGTCATATGAGTTAGCAAGTTTTACAAAACGATTTACATCTTCGTCATTGATGAATGACAGATACTCGCCGCGCCAACCTTTTCCTTGATGGACTGGAAGTCCAGTTCCAACACCGATGTCATAGCCTTCTTTGTCATAATCCTCAGCAAACTTGCCACCAGATTTAGTGCTGCGTAGATATACAAATTTGGTCTCGTGACCAAGATCTTTAAATCCAGCAATCAATTGCTCGGTGTGAGATATGATTCCACCGAAGTTATTAAAATCATGAACAACAGTTAGTATTTTCATAAATTATCCAAACAAATCTTCTAGGGTAGATGCTTTATTATACGCTTCTGGGTGGTATTTGGCAACCATTTCTCTCCCACCATTTTTCTCAAGGTAATCATACCATTCTTGTTCATCCCACATTCCTGGGCTGATTCCGTTCCATAATCTGCGTTGGAGTGGGTGCTCTTTGTTTTTTCTACGGCACTCAACATAATTAAATCGATGATCTTCATACTCTTTGCTTCCAAGTTCAAGCATCTTTTCGCGCAAATAACACACAAGACTTATGCGCTCTGCATTCTCATCTAAGAGTTCGATTGGCGTATTACCATGAATGTACTCATGGTTATTTACGAGCAACAAGTCGCCTGGTCGAACATTAATTGCGATACGAACTTCAGGTAGAACGAGATATCCACCTGAGTAATTGCCATTGTTAGATAGAACAAGAAGATTACTCAAACCTTCAGTAAAGTCACCAGCATCGCGATGCGCTGCTGTTCGGAATGTCTTGTTTACTGTAACTGTAGTAAACACAGTTCCTGGAACCAGGAATGCTGGATCAATTTTATCAGCCGCTGCGCGTTGAGCGGCATGTTTTGTGGGTAACAGTTCCCTGAATCCCTTGTCTAGCGTTTGAAGAAACGGAAAACCCATCTGAAACTTGTCGTAATGATTTTGTGTATAAGAAGTAGCACGACCGTAAGGAATCCGAGGATAACGATCAAACCATCCAGCAATACCTGAATTGACGACATTAGCATATGTCGTATCGGAGATGTATGTTTCTTCAACGCCATGTGCTTCTTCCTTGCGCTCTTTGATTGACATTTTGATAACTTTCTTAAGCCAAGTTTCAAAATCAAAATTATCTTCTTTGACCTTTGCGCTCAACCACACTAGACCGCGTGAAGAATCTTCGGATGCGTATCGTTCGCGCAAGGCAGCAACTTCTTCGGCAATATTAATTTTGATGACAGAATATTCTGTCTGTTTCTTGAAGAAATCTAGAACGCGCAATTGAAATTCATTTACCCACTCGCGACCACCACACTTTTCACCTTTCGGTCCTGCGGCAAGTCCACGATTTTGAGTTGCTGTTGCTGCTTCACGCAATCCAGTATATGCAGCATCTTGCTCTTGCTTGCTGAAATAGTTTTTACGAAACTTAAATGCAATATTGCTTTCATCTTCACTATGCAGAAAGCAATCAGTGTCTTCATTGATAACAGTATCAAAATGAGATTCATCTAGGAATTGTCCTAGCAAATGCTCACAGTCAATTTTAGATTGCGCGATAATAATTTTTGTCATAAGTTTCTCCTGCTCATGATATTATATATCCAGCAAGTTGCAATGTCAAAAAACTGTGGGGGCAAGAACTGCCCCCACAGAAACCAGAACGGTTTAGCCTAAACAATTAGGCATTCATCGGAACGCTGATGGCGTCGCGATAAAGCGTCTTGCGCGCACGAGCAATCTGACCGCGCTCGAGATACTTCTCGAACTGCGCAGAAGGATTGCCGAGGCGATACGACAGAGTCTTGGTGCCGTCGCTGAGAGTCGTACGGTTCGTGTAAACCGAGATACCCTCATTACGCGCACGATACGCAAGGTCAGCAGCATTGTCAACCTTAAACATCGCACGAACCTGTCGCGATGTCACGGTGTTGCCGCGAGCAAGATAACTAACAAAAGATTCAAGAGCATTAGACATATAATCACCTTAACAAAAATACCCCTTCAATAATACCGCAAGATTGGGGCTTTCCTTGCGATATACCATTTATTATACTACAACAAATGGCAAAAGTAAACTATTGTGGATGCCTCTCAGCAAAAGTTTGCATCCAATTCTTCACAAGATCTTTAGCCTCATTCCTGCTGACACCAAAAGCATCAGAGACATAAGGAGCAGCACCAAACATATTGATTGCACCAGACTCGCGAAGTTTGTCAAGAAACACATTCACCTTTTCTTGCAGTTCCATTACTTCACTCCCTTCGCAGCAACAATCTTGACAAGAGTGTCAAGAACTCGAGCCCTGATGGCTTCCTCTGTGAGACCCTGTGTATAGAACTCATGCATTTCCTTTGCTGAGAATTCCACAGACTCACCCTTGTATGAGAATCGAGTAGACAAAGTCGATTGGTTATGCTCAATCGTTATATCATTCCAATCCACAACAGCAGGAGCAGGAGTTGCCTCCGCATCAACCTTCGTGTACAGATCCAAGAACGCAGTCTTGGTATCAGTATCGAATCGGTTCAAGCACATCTCGATTGCCTTCAAACGATTGTTGAAGATAGAGAATGCCTTGCTGATATGAACAAGACGACGAGTCGAGATAACTTCATCAACTGCACCATCCGAGAAACTCTTGCGGATGACTTCAGCCCAAGTGATAAGACGGTCAATGAAAATCGTGTCAGTGATGCCAAGAACAGCGAAATTCTTCTCAAGAATCTTGCGCTCAGTGGCAGCAGGAGGATATTCCTGCTCGACCGTGATGGCGAAACGCTCGAGGAATGCTTCGTTGAGCAAGTTTGTACCGATGAATCGACCATCGTCGCTGCCCTTGCCCTTCGTGTTCGCAGTCGCAATCACGTTGAAGCCAGCAGCAGGGTGGACAACTTCACCAGTCTTTTTGTCAAAGTATGGCTTGCCCTCAAGAATCGGCTGCAAGCACAGGATATCCTCGGTGCCGAGGTCACACTCGTCAAGAAGAAGAACAGCACCACGACGCATCGCTGTAATCACAGGACCTTCGCGGCGAATCGTGTTGCCATCGACAAGTTCATAGGAACCAATGAGGTCAGACTCATCGGTGCGCTTCGTGATATTGACTCGGATCAACTCACGCTTGAGCGCAGCACAAACCTGCTCAATCATGAATGTCTTGCCGTTACCTGACAAGCCAGTGATGTAAATGGGATAGAAGATTCGCGACTTGATGATGTCGCGCATGTCGTTGTAGAATCCGAACGGAACATAAGTTTCGTTGCGGTCAGGCACAAACGACTCAGTGAGATTTGTGGCACGACGGCTGGCAATATTCACAACCTGCGCGACCATCGCGGCAGCAACCGCAGGGACTTCAGCAGTCTGTTTCGGAGCAGCGATCGCGCTGGCAGCACTCGGTGCGATATTAAACAGACCGCGACCGACCTTGCGCTCACGCAGGATGAAGTATGGGAAATTTGGAATCCCGTTCTTCTTGTTGAGGCAATACTCGTTGAGTTCCTTCAGCGAGATTACATCCTTGTCGAAGTGCGCATGCAACTTCTCAAGAACATCCATCTTGCCTTTCAGATCATAATTAGACTTTCTCACATCAAACTCCATAACAAATATAATTTACCATACAACCATTATCGCTCGAATCGACTATAAAGTAAAGCGGTATTTTCTTTATATAAATCAATAACTTACGCAACCGCCAATTCTTCGGCGAGTTTCGTGAGCAGGAGGCGATTGCTCTTCTTGCTTCCCAGGTTCTTGGAGAACTCACGAGCCATCTTGTTCTTGTTCATATTGCTGGTGATAGCAAGTTCTTCGTCAACAATGTTGCTACTCGGAAGAGCAACATAGAAATAATTGTCATAACCAAGACGATCAACAGCAAAGTAATTATGCTCGCGGAAAGTTTTCTTGGCAGCATCTTGTTCAGCGGGAGACTTATCATTAACAAGATGTTTCATATCACGCTGAATGGCTTTCTTGTTGCCAACAAAGAAACCGATATGCTTACAGCCAGTGACATCGGTAACAAGTTCCGTGAGCGCAGACTGCATGTTATAACTATTTTCCACCTTGACTTTCTTCTTGGTCTTTTTATCAATCAGATAGACAACAGATTGACGACGAATATCATACAAAGAAGAATCGTCGCACGTCGGAAACGATAGATTGCTGCCACCGTCACCATCAGTCAGATACACAACATTGCAAACATCAAGTTGATGTGCATTTTGAAACTTGGTGATGATTTCACGAGAAGCAAGCAGAGTTTCTTGGAACGGAGTTCCATTCAAACTAAAACCAGACTCGTACCAATCGTACTTCCACATGCCATGATCTTTGTCTTCAGTGCTAGGGCTGTTGTTCCAGTAATCATAGTGGCGACCATACTCATTGGCAACAACGCACATCGCATTGAACGCACGACGATACTGAACAGGCGACAAAGAAGAGCCAATCAGATGCTTGAGGTGAAAGCAAGTCGTCTGCATCGACATGTCAACAGCACGATTCGAGACAAAACGACTTTTGCTCAGCATATTGCGCAACTTCTTGTTTTCATAACCTGCGGTGGCGTCACTGAAGCCATAAACTTCAAACGGAACCTTGGCAAGTTTACAGAACGACGCAAGCACAAGCATCTGCTCAATCGTGTTGCGAAGAATATCAGCCATCGAACCAGACATATCAACAAACATGACAAAGCCATGATTCTTACCCTTCGGCACGACAGTGATCTTGCGGAACAAGTCATTACTAAACTTGTACTTGTGCAGCACATTCATGTTCAACTCACCAGTGCGAGCAGTCTGCGTTCGAGCATACTCGTTGGCTTTCTTGCGCATCTCGAATTCTTTCAGAATATGCATGATGACTTTCTTGTTGTTGGTGTTAAACTTGCGCACACACTTCTGAACAACAGTGTCATAAGAGATATTATTTTTGCCGTAAGGGAGATTCTTATCAAGCACTTGCACACGGAAGAATCGCTCAAGATCATTCACAACTTCCGTGTTCGGAAGAATAATATTCTCAAGAACAGCATCAGGCAATTCATACATGAAGATCTTGCCAGTCTCGTTGACCAATTCCTGCTCTCGGCGACGGAAATTGCGGTCAGTTACAGACTGCGGTTCACTGTCATCTTCTTGTTCTTCTTCAGTGCCTTCACCAGCACTGTATTGATCGCTGCTAGCATCGTCTTCGTCTTCAGACTCAGTTTGATTCTGCGAATCTTCAGCATCAGTACCGTCTGACTCTTCGTCTAGGTCAGAGTCAGAGTCATCACCATCGTTACCGTCGATGTCATCTTCAAAGTCAGAATTGTCATCGATGTCATCGAAGTCACCAGAATCTTCTGGATTTTCTTGGCGCATCTGCTCTTGAAGATCTTGAAGATTTTGAATCTTGTCTTGCTCATTTTGCTTGGTGTAATCATACACACGGCGAGCAATATCATAAACCTGGTCCCAGGTCTCAGCAGCCTCGATCTCTCGGATGATGTCACGCTCATAGTCATTGAATGAGACAATGACATGCGTGCCCATCTTGAACCGCAGGTTGATGCGGTCAATCAGATTAAGTTTGTTAAGGTCTCTGACCTTCTTGATACCGAAGAAGTCGCGCTCATAAAGAGAAGCATAAGCACGAGCAAAGGACTTGGAAAGTCCAGGGAACTTGCGCTTGACAAGTTTCTCAATGCGTGCATCTTCAACGACATTCAAGAAATCTTTGAACTTCTTGCTGTCGCCTTCCTTCACAGCATCGTGCCAGCCACGCTCAGGAGTATTCAGAGCATGACCGACTTCGTGACCCGTCAGCAAGTCATACAAGTCGCCGTCCATGTCCTTCCAAACAGGAAGAATCATCGTACGATTTTTGAGGTCGAAGTATGCGGTCTTGACATTTTGGTGCGAGACCGTGATATTCTCGCTCGCCAAGAGTTTGGCGAGGATAGACTTAGAAGCCTGTAAATTCGTTTTCATATAGCCATTATCCCTTAAAATAGCTGAAAAGTAAAGGGAAAAAACTATAATGAAATCAATAACTTACGCCACCCTTACTTTTGCCATCTTTTTCAGATTGGTTTTAACCTTTCTCTTGGCGTTTTCTAGATGAATTGGGCTGATGCGATTGGTGTATACAATACCGTCTAGGTGATCAATTTCATGTTGAACACAAACTGCAGTCAACCCATCAAACTCATGTTCTACAAATTGACCACCAACTGCTTGAAAGCGAACATTGATATGGTCTAGGCGATTGCACTTCACATACAATCCTGGATAAGAAAGACAACCTTCTTGAAAATCTGCAATCTTACCAGAAGTTTCTAAAATTTGCGGATTAAACATCACCCATGCCTTTTCGCCCATGTTAACAACACAGACTCTATCTTTTAGTCCAACTTGATTGGCGGACAATCCTAACCCACCATAATGTCCCATGGTTTCTACTAATGAGTATGCGATATACTCTGCATCTTTTCGAGTAGCAAAATCAAAAGGAATTGTTGGCTGCCTTAAAATTGAGTCATAGAAATCTACTAACTTGAGGATTTCATATTCAACCAACATGCCATCTCTATATTTTAAAATTCTACTCATAGTTACACCATCTGTGAAAAATTCTTCACTTTACCAAATCGTATCGTGTGTTTAAACTTATCAATCATCTGATCAGTCTTGTGAGTAATCACAAAAATGTTTGTATTATCTACAAACATATTTATCAACTTCATAAATTCTTCAGTACCGTTAATGTCAAGAGAACCATCAAAGACCTCGTCGAAGATGAGCAGATTTGTATTGACACTGTTCTTTAACTTGGCGACCGACCTCCAGGTAAACAACAGTGCTAGATCAATACGCTTCTTCTCACCCTCTGAGAAGTTTTCATAACTGAAATCATCTCGGTGACGAGACTTGATGGTCTCCTTGAATTCTTCGTCAATATTAAAATTGACAAAGAAGTCCATCGCAGCCAAATACTTATTAACCAGTTTGTTTATGACTGGAACATATTGCTTAATGATTTTCGACTTAATCCCGCCATCTTTAAGCAGCTGCGCGACAATATCATAATTTTGTGTTTGTTCAGATACTTCTTTTCTTTTTTCGATATATGTTTGTAATGCGTTTAATAACTCTTTTGACTGAGCCTTAAACTCATCGCTCATGGCTGGTTTGCTTTCTATGTCATCAATCTCTTTTTCAAGTTTCGCAATGTAGTTTCGAACCTGCTTGCGAGAAGTATTGATGCGCACAAGATCTTGTTCAAGAGTCTTGAGTTCTTTTTGAGTTGCCTTGATACTTTGGATTCGTTGTAGAACAGCATCACTCTCCACCTTTAGTTTGCTTAGACCTTCAGTAAGTTCTGTAATTTTACTATTACAGGTATGCACTTTTTCTTCTTTGTTATTAATGTCTTGGTCGCAGGTTGGGCAAGTTGAATTTACAGAATAGAACTCGATATCTTTCTCGAGTTTCTGGATATTCCCTTCAATCTTGGCTTCAAGTTGATTTAGTTTCGTAAACTTCTTACTGGTTGAATCATCATCTGACACTTCAGTTAATAGATTCTCAATTTGAGTTTCTTTATCAGTTGCTTCGACTTCAAGTGCTGAAAGCGATTCCGTGTTCTCAGTCACTTCTTGTTTCTTTGCGTCTACGATTTCTTTTGTATTTTTCTTGAGTTCGTCAAGATGTTTCTTGTGTAGTTCAATTTTATCTTTAGTATTATCAATTTGAATCTTGAGTTGCGCTGCTTCGTCTTTCAGAGTATGAATCTTACTCTTAACAATCACATTCATCGCAGAAAAGATCTGAATGTCTAATAGATCTTCAATCACAGTGCGACGATCAGATGCTGACAACTGCATGAACGGAGTAAAGTTAGTCGATCCGAGAATAACAATTTGCGTGAATGACTTGTAGTTCATCTTGAGAATAATCTTTTCAAGATGGTCCTGATAATCTTTTGCCTTGGCGTCTTGATTTAAAAGATCGCCATCGCAATAGATCTCAAACACATTTGGTTTGATGCCACGAATGACTTTATATGACTTCTTGCCAATATCAAACTCAACTTCAACAACGCAATCTTTTTCGTTGACTGAGTTGATAAGTTGAGGTTTGTTAATATTGCGGAATGGCTTGCCAAACAATGAGAATGTGATGGCGTCCAAGAAAGTCGACTTTCCAGCACCGTTTTCACCAACGATTAGCGTCGTGGCGTTTTCATTCAGAGGAATCTCAGTAAAGACATTTCCCGTAGAAAGGAAATTTCGATATCTAACACTTTTAAATAAAATCACAGCGTCTCCATAGAAACGGCTTCGTTGTATACATCGCGCAGTACAGTCTTAATCTTATCTGATTCTACAGGTAAAGTCAAACCATCAACATACTTGTTTAAAATTGATATTGTATCTTCTGCTTGGTCAACATCAACTTCTACATTTTCATTAAGATGTGAAAAATCCTCAACGACTGAAACCTCTAGTGGATTTACTTTTGTAAGTGTGTCCAATAGAGTGTCAAACAAAAATGAGTTATTGCGTTTTTCAACTACAATCTTAACATACTTATTCGTGAGATGAGAATAGTCTGCATTTACCAAATCATTGTAAAACAATTCATCATCGTTATACTGAATCTTGTAGAACATTTGTAATGGGTTCTTTATAAACTCTAACTGACGAGTCTCAGTGTCGTAGATATGGAATCCACGCTCGTCGTTAAAATCTGACCAAGTCATTTCACCTGGAGTGCCAACATATACAATACTTCCATTGTTACTCTTATGATGAAAGTGTCCTGAAAGAACAAGATCATATTTGTTCAATGTTACAGGATCCATGCCTTCATGACAAATATTGCCACGATCCATCTCAAATCCAGCAAGTTCGAAATGACCAAAGCAAACATCATTGTTGCTGTTTTGAATAAACTCTAGGATTTGTTTCTCGTTATCTTTACAGATCCAAGGAATAATATCGATACCGTTCCATGAACATGGTTCATTGTAAACATACACATTTGTATAATCTTGAAGCAATAACTCTGGGGAATTAATCTCCAAAGTATTTTTAAATGTGATGTCATGATTGCCTAGAAGAGTATGCAGTTCTAGATCAAGCCGATATATCTCATCAAAAAAATACCTGCGGCTAAGAGCAAGAGATTGAAAAGAAATATACTTCCGACGATCAAATAAGTCACCCAATTGAAATATGGTCCTAATTCCATGTTGCACCAAATACGGAAAAAAATGTTTACTATAAAACTCACGATAATGATTATGAAAGGCAATGCTATCGCCTCTCATCCCAAAATGAGTATCCCCAAGTATTGCTATCTTACTCACTTAACTACATCCTCATCAACAAACTTTTCTATTCCTGCGGCTTTCTTGGCTTTCTTTTCTTTCCGAGCGTTTTCGTAATTTTGTATGAATTCGGAAATGTTTTCATACAGTTCGAATTGGCGGAAAGTTCCATCCTCATTTTCATTGAGTTCGAACTCATCGAGTATTCCAGCAGTTTCAGTTGATTTGTATTTGACATATAGTTGCTTCTTCTCTTTTTGGATACGACGTAAGAATGCATAATAAGTTATTTGTGTGAAATAAGCAAATGGGTTGCTAGATTTCGCGGGGTCAAAATTGTCAACATACATCACGCAGTTTTCAATTGCATCGGCAACCATTTCGTCTCTAAAAGTATACGACAAGAAGTTTGGCTTATGTGAAAGATTCTCAGCAATCTTCATAAAGCATTCAGCGACATATCTTGGGATTTGCGGTTTTGGTAAACCCAACCTCTTAGCCTTACGAATTGATATGCGATACTTCGTCATCTCTTTGAGGAAGTCTTTATTATTGATGTAGTGATTTTTAGCCATAATTAGTGTACTGGTTTATCCTTTTTGTTTGCCATTGCTTCAAGAATAGAAACAACCTTCTCAACTTTTTCATCCATTTGAGTTGCATTCTTTGAATTCGATTCTTTCTTTTGCGGAATACTTAATTTGTGCTTATTGCTATAGAAGAAATCTGCAACATATTCGTACTGCTCAACGAATTCTTGTTTCACTGGCGCTATTAATAGCACCTCATCATTATAAAACTCTACTTCCTGAATGTCAAGTATAGACTGCGGTAAATATTCGTTCATTAAAAGCAGTTGTCGATTTTCTTCAAAGATAGTTTCAACATCAACCCTGAGCGGCATTTCAATCACAATACAATCATCTTTATGGGTAACATACCCAATAATATCATCAGGAATAGATCTAAAACGGACAAACTTTAATTTTTTTTGGTTTGGCATTAGGTTATCCTTACATTGTTAGTTGCGAAAGGAAATTTTTCTTCACTATAGATCTTCACTCGTTCCTCGTAATGCTTCAATGTGAAGTTTGTATAAGGACCATAACGCAGATCGTCAGCGATATCGTATAGCGTAGCAGCATCTTTGTTTTCACCTAAACGCAACACACGACCGATAGACTGTAATGCTCGAATCTTACTTTTTGTTGGTGAGGAAAATATTATATTATGTAGGTTGCGAATGTTTACACCAGTCGAAAATGTTCCGTAACTTGCTACAATGATCGCATCGTTTTCTTGTTCAGTAATATGTCTTACTGCTTCGCGATCTTCTGCTTCAACCCCACCATGAATAAAGAATACTTTTCGCCCATTTGCTTTTTCAGTTATCCATTCATATAGAAGTTTACCGTGTTTCTCAACATAAGTAAATAAAACGAGACTATTGCCTTTAAGATTTAATGCAAGATCAGTAATGAATCTATTACGACCTTCGTGTTGAACCAGAAAAGCCATTTCATCCTGATAAGTAAATCCCTTAACAGTCTTGCATACAATCTCAGGATACTTCAATACAATACACTTGATACTGAAATTGGCTAATTGTTTGCGTTCAATGAGTTCTTTGGTAGAAATAACTTTAAATGTCGGACCAAACAATCCTTCAAGGACTAACTTGTTTACTTTACTATCATCAAGTGTACCTGTTGTGCCAATACGCACATCACAGTTAATTAACTTGGTCATGATAGATGTAAGAGATTTGGCTTTAAAGGTATGCGCTTCGTCGCCAATGATAAAATCAAACTGCGCAAAATATTTTTTTGGCATGTCATAGATCGACTGCCATGTAGAGATAATCAAATCACTGTCGGGAATCTTACTTTCGCCGCCGAATATTTTTTGGCAGTATTTTTCAACATCCCATCCATTGACAGATGAGTAATTCTGAAAGTCACTATGCATCTGAGTGACGAGGTTAATCGTAGGAACAATGAGTAATCCGCGCTTCTTACCTGTGTTCAACAGGTGGCGAATCACCATATAGATGATTAACGATTTTCCAGATGCCGTGGGCGAAATGAGTACAGTTCGCCGCTTCGTAAGTCCGACGCTAGAAGCGAGCAACTGATAATCTCGCGGCTCCATTGGAAGTGATAAAGCACTTGCCAAATTTTTCGTGTCAACAGGGTAAACATCCTTTTCTTCATCGATATACTCGCAGGTGTAGTTGCTGTCCTTGCAAAACTTTTTGATATACGGAACTAGACCAAGATAGATTTGTTTGGTCTTTAGATTCAAAAGTCGAATCTTTCCATCCCAGTATTTATTTTTAAACGCAGGTGAAAATTGATAACCTGGCGTTGAGAAGGTAAAAAATTCTGACATCTCTTGCAAGATGCCATCATCAGCATTAACTTGTGCATAGATGTTATTGAATTTTTCAACCTTCACATCACACATCAACGAGCACCCTGAATGAACTTTTCCCAGTCCATAAATGCACGCAGTTGATATGTCCTAGCGTTCAATTCTTTCATGACATTTTCGCAATACTTTGCTGTTTCTTCATGATAAGATTTCTTGCGCTTAATTTTGTTCAGGTCATCGTCGCCATCAATATACACAGCAATGTCCGACTTGAGAGTAAAACGAAATGGTTCCCAGCCAAGTTTATCAAGTTCTTCTTGGTCGAGTTTGCCATTGTAATACATCCATTTGAGTTTTTTGGTTTTATCAAATTCAAAGGAACACTTGCGCGCAGATAGCGTGTGTAATGACAAGTATTTGTTATACTTGTTGTGCAAAAGTGGGATGCGAAGAATTTCTTTACCAGGCTCAGTCGAATCGACATTACTGTCTTTTTCCCACTGTCGCATTATTTCTTCAAGAGGTGGTGTTTCCATAGTATAAAGGCATAAGTGTTAGGATCATATATTGTACTATAAGCCTGCAATAAAAGCAACCTTAACAATATTTGACACTGTAATTACAATGGAATATAATAGACTATGTAGTAGATGAAAGGACTACTCAAATTCTCTCATAGTTATAGTAAGAGAATCTAAAGGTTGCATCTGCTGTAATAATATTTTCAGCGCTATCAGCCGAAGAAAACATCAAACTGCCAACTGTTGTTGGGAAAACATCAACCATCTTAACTCTAAAATTTGCATTGTTTTTGTTTGTATAGATTGTTAGCGCGGCATCAGAATATACTGGTGGACGATTGTATGCGCTTCGAATATTTGCATTTGGTTGTGTTCTTGCAAGATTAATATACTCTTCGAAGTTTGTTGGGAATGTCGCGCCCCTAATCCAATCATGTAGTTCTGTCCATGCGCGCAAGTCTTCATCGACTAAAAATGTAATGTTAAATGTGTCGTAGATTGCCTTTTCTCCAGGCAGATACAAATCTACGAATGGCGTTGGCATAGGAATTTCAGTTAATGACAATCCTGGCAGATTAGCACTATTACAAAAGTATGTGACGCCAGGTAGTCTTGCAAAGTTTACCTGAAACTTTGTACTTTGCAATAAATCTGTGTTAATTGGATTGCGGTTTAGTACTGTCATATGAATCCCCCGAAGGATTACTTATTTAGTGCATAAAAAAAGGGGGAGCATTGCTGCTCCCCCCGTATCACTTGCCTTATTATTTTTATAAATTGGCAATAATATTACTGGTTGACATTCAACACAGCGAACTTGCGGTAGTAGACATTTGTATTTGTCGTAATAGCACCGTTAAGTCCTGCGTTTGAACCACCTGCGAATGGATTTGAGACCATGCCGTAGCGAGTCTTGAATCCAACCTTTGGTTGGTAGTTGTCAGGGTCAATAGCACGAACCATCTGTAGTGGGACGTATGGGCAGTAGAAGAGACCAGCGTCATATGGTGACGATCCCTTATAGCCAACCACAACATAATCCGTATTCGTTACAGAGTATGGATCAACATAGACCTTAATGCGTCCGAATAGGGTACCTGCGAAGGTATTGCCTGTATCGTCAACAGCTAGGTTGGTGTTGTTTGATAGTGCTGAGTTGTAGTCAAGAAGACCTGTCATTGCAAGAGCTGAAGCAACATCGGTTGAAACGATGAGCATATTGCCCTTACCACGACGTGTATCCTTCGCGATCTTGTTGCTTGCGCGCTCGATTGCGAATAGGAGGCTCTTGTACTTCTCAACCTGCCAGCGACCTGATGTATCAGTGTTGCTTGATAGATTGAAGACAGCTGAAGATGCGCCTAGGATACCAACATTGGCTGTTGCGTAGACTGTACGGACAACTTCGCGGTTGATTTCAGAAAGAATTTCAGTTGACAAAATGTTTGTCAATTCTGTTTCTGCGTCGAGACCGTGAATTGCCTTGAGGTCTTGTGCAAGTTCCATTGTGTAGGAAGCCTGTAGACCACGTGTCTTGGCTGTTACAGACACTCTTTCGATTGAGAATGCCATGTTTGCCATGACTTTCGTTTCGAAGTTTGCTGTAGAATCGCCAGTACCAGTGTTAGCAGTTGTCATTGAAGCGACATTCAATGATAGGTCGGAACGAACATTTGCGATGTCGCCGATTGTTCCTGCGAATACTGTGTTGGCTTCGTTGTAAAATGCTTCTGTACCATCTGGTGCTGCATATCTGCTGCGCATTGCGAAGATAAGTCCTGTTGGACCTGTCATTGGCTGCACGCCACAGATATCATAAGCCATAAGGTTTGGAAGTGCGCGACGAACTAATCCGATTAGGATTGGGTCGAAGCCTTGGATGTTGCCTGAAGATGGTGATGTTGGAGCGACGTTAATTGGCGTTGCTTCAAACAAGCGACCCATATTGGCAGCTTCTTCGTATAGGGCTTTTTCTTGGTTCTCGAGAACTAGGGCAGTAACAGCGCGCTTGTATGGATCGCTGATCTTTGGGAGTTCTGGGTGATCAAGAACAGGAGCCCACTTCTTTGCATGTGTTTCGTTAAGATACATGATAGATTTCTCCGTTCAAGTTAAAAATATCACTTTGGTAGTGATTTGGAAATTGCCTTAACATAATGACTCATAATACCATTAGCAACTACTTCAGGTTGTTCTGTAGACGTCTCTTCAGAAACCTTTACCTCACTCACGATTTTCTTTGTTGGGAAGTAGTTCTCGCGAATAACTGCGAGCTTATTATTAAACTCACCCTCTGTGGTGAACTCCACGCCCTCTGCGAGCGATTTCATTTTGCCGACTTGTACTTCGGTTAGACCTTCACAAATCTTGCGAATTGCTTCGTTTTTCTTGGCTTCGTTGAGTTCCTTTGAAAGAGCAACGAACTGCTCATCGCGAGCAGCTGACGCTTCTTCCAACTCAACAACTCTTTCTGCAAGTGATTCAGCAACTTCGAGCTTCTCGTCTGGAAGATCGATATAGTGCTCTGCGAATAGATTCTTTAGACCGTTGATGAAGTCTTCAGTTAGTTCTGAACGCAAACCAGACTCAATTGCTACTGCGTTATCTTCCATCCATTGCTCGACAACATAGTTGAGATACTCATCAACTTGTGTTGCAAGCTCTGCCTTGATTCCTTCAACTGCTTCTTCAAGAATTGATTCGTTGTCGGCAATAACATCCTCAACGATCTTTTCTACGCGAGACTGAACAGCTGCTTCGAAGATAGTTGTTGCTTTGACGCGGAACTCTTCAGAAAGTGATTCACCATTGAAAAGAGCATTGACATCTTCAGCCATTGAGCCTTTGTGCTTGGCGACCATGTCCATTCTCATCTTCTTCTTGGCTTCTGCTAGTTCTGCCTCAGAAATTTCAACTTCATCCTCGACGACTTCTTCTTCTTCGTCAAGAACTTCTTCTGTTTCTTCTGTTTCTTCTGCAGCCATTTTCTTAATTGGCTCAGATGGTGCGCCGCTCTGTCCTGGCTTGGCTGCTTGCTTTACGCTAGCTGATGCCTTTTTGCCGAGATCGTCGCCTT
>Ga0208698_100071_pt1 | contig 21208 bp, 15 predicted proteins | sample LakMenEpi20Aug08_FD_150717 | JGI IMG/M metagenome (GOLD analysis project Ga0208698, IMG submission 150717) | Freshwater microbial communities from Lake Mendota, WI - 20AUG2008 deep hole epilimnion (SPAdes) | ecosystem: Environmental > Aquatic > Freshwater > Lake > Epilimnion/Euphotic zone ... | reverse complement strand
TAATCTTTGTTCGTCTACTGCTAAAAACGTTCTCCCAAAGCCACCTTCACCAATAACACGCACACCACGATACCGTTCTTGCAATACCAGTTTACTCCCACAACGTTGACAGAATATGGTCTTCGGTGGATTTTGCTGTAGACAGTCGGGGTTAAGACACTGACTCATAGATACAGGTGAGTAATTACATTGATAATTATAATCACATTTTGACTATCCTTATCCATCCGATTTTTGATGAGGGATACAAGGTTAGGTTGACGCAAGGAAACCCAACATTTACTATTGTCTGATAGCGAAGCGTGGCGTTAGCCATATCAGGATTAACAGGATTTAAGGATTAACAGGATTATTTATTGATAATTTGTTCATTTTAAGTACATAAATATTAATATTTTGGTTCTTCCGTACCTGTTATGCCAAATATGAGTTTATTTACCCCACAACCCATATAAATAAAGGATTTTATTGTTTTTGATACCAAATTTGTCAAAATAACCAATAAATTAATGTAAAATCCTTATATAACAAGGATCTTGGGATTTAAAAAAATAATTTAGCATAACAAGTACCGAAGAGCCAATATTTTAATATACTTCGTTTTGTGAAATAGCTAAAACTCAACCACAATAAGGTATAAAGGTTAATTTACATATCGTTACACATTTTGGTTATTTCATGTCTACCTACTTAGCTTTTAAAAGATTTTCTTAAATATTTGTTACATTTTTACTTATTAAGGTACTCAAGAAAAATTTTGCAGATCCAATAGTAATTAGTGATACACTTTAGGGGGGAAGTGAGAGTATCAGGTATAGTATCAACAAATTTATGATTACTTTTGAGAGTGCAAGCGATTTTGAAAAAGTGGTGGCATTACTACTGAATAAAGCTGGATGGGAAATTACAATGCCTCCTAGTAATACTAGGGGATACGACATTGAAGCAGTTAAGGGTAGTGCAGTATTAGCAGTTCAAGTTAAAAACCTTAAAACAGATATTAGGGTGCCACAGATAGAAAAGTTTTTAGATTTTCTTGAGTTACCTATTGCTGCAAAATTTACCGGGGGTTTATTCGTTACATCAAGTGGATACACAATGAAAGCAATTAGAAGCATTAATAAAGATGCTTATTTATTTGTATTAATAAATAATTATTTCCCTGATGAAAATAAAAAAAGTCAAGTGTTAAAATATCAACTTTATTTTGCTGAATTATCTAAACAAGATTCTCGGTTTAAATTTATTGATCCAGATGAAGTAGCTATACGTAATAGTAAACAATTATTTTATTGGGGATATCATATTTATGTTGGGAGTAGGTCAGAATTAGCTTTTACACCTGTTGGAGGTAGATGTTTACCTAAAGCTGATTTTCTTAATTTACTTGATTATCTTGAATCACATTCTGATATTGAAAAGTTGAAAAATTAGTAATCTTGTTGAATGTTGGGTTTCCTTGCGTCAACCCAACCTACGATACTAAAGTATTAGATATTTTTGACACAATTGCCGAAAGTCTTCACCCCGCATTTCAAAGTTAGGATATTGGTCAAAACTGGCGCAAGCTGGAGATAGTAATACTACTGAGGCTTGATGTTTTTTGGCTAATTCCGCAGACATGGATACAGCGTTTTCCATTGTCTCAACTATGTGATAATTACTATATCCCACCTCTTGCAGACGTTTAGAAAATGCTGGCGCTGCTTTACCTATGAGTAAGACAGCGGCGGCTTTAGCTTGAATTTTGGCTAACCAGGCGGTATCATCTCCCGCTTTAGCTTCACCACCAGCGATTAAAATGGCGGGACTTTGCACAGATGCTAAACCGACTTCGGCCGCGTCGTAATTGGTGGCTTTGCTATCGTTAATAAAATCAATGCCTTGCCAATTGCAGATATGTTCTAAGCGGTGGGGAACACCAGGAAATTCACGCACAGCTTGAGAAATAGCGGTAATATCTATACCTGCTAATCTAGCAGCAGCGACGGACATGAGGAGATTTTGCTGGTTATGTTCCCCTACCATTCGCAATGCAGATACCTCTACAATGGCTTGGGGTGTAGCCGTGATTTTTTCCACTACCCAACCATTTTCTACATAAAAGCCTTTTTCACCTATTAGGAATTTTTCACCTTTAACACTTGTCCAATAGGCATTTGGCCAATGATTTAATCCTAATTTGCTCAAATAAGCATCATCACCATTAAATATTTGAATTTGGGAATTGTGCAATAATTTGGCTTTGATATTATAGTAATTTTCTAATGTTTTGTGCCGGGCTAAATGATCTGGTGTGAAAGTTGTCCAAATGCCAATGCGAGGTGCTAAAGTTACAGAAGATTCGATTTGATAACTACTAATTTCGCCAATTATCCAATCTGGTTTTTTCCTAGATAAAGCAACTTCACAGGCAGCATAACCGATGTTACCACAGGCAGGGGCGTTTAATCCTGCTGTTTGGAAAATAGCGGCTGTTAAAGCGGTGGTGGTGGTTTTACCATTTGTACCGGTGATTCCTACCCAGGGAATATCTTGTAAATGTCGCCAAGCTAGTTCCATTTCGCCAATAGTTTCCATGCCCAATTCTCGCGCTTTGGCTAAAATAGGAATATCCCAAGGAACTCCGGGACTGACAATTATTAACTTGGATATATCAGAATTGGTAAATTCTGGCGTGTTTCCTAATTTGACGGTAATGTGTTCGCTGGCGAGTTGTTGTTGTTGTTCGAGGAGGGTTGGGGAGGTGCTACTATCGCAAAGTTCTACCTCCCAGCCTTCCTGTTTCAACAATCTTGCCGCAGCAACACCGGATTTTCCGAATCCAATAATTAACGCTTCTGGCATTGACTGTATATCATCCCTGGTTAAGCCTCACTATATTAGCGTTAATTGGCAGCAATTACACAACTTTTTGTTGCTTTTGACTACAAATTTTTGACTATCGCGCCAAAGTCAGCCAATACACGGGCGTGATTTCGCAATAATCCCAGCAAATTTAGGCGATTTTGCTTAATATCGGGATTTTCGTCCATGACTAAAACGCTGTCTTCACCATCAAAAAATGTACCCACGGTAGGAGCGATTTTTGTCAGTGCGGTTACTAACAGTTGATAATCCCGGTTTTGTTGTGCTGCTTGGGTTTGGGGAACTAACTCAAGTAAAGCGTTATAAAATGCAAATTCGGATTTTTTCTGGAAGATGTTGTTGTCAATTATAGATTTTGGTTCTAGTTGTTTAAAGTCTAGATTTCCCTGGGCTGCTAAACGGGTAGAACGGTTGACAGTTTCGTAGATTTTATCTAATGTACCATCTTTGCGGATTTTTTGTAAATAGAGAGAGCGATCGCGGACATCTAATAAATCCGTTAATGCACGTTCTGTATATTCGGGATCATTTTCTCCCAAAACTGCATTTACTAAGTCATAATCTATTTGTTTTTCATCTTGTAATAAAGTGCGAATCCGTTGTAGGAAAAATTCGCGTAATGTGTTAATTAAAGATTTGGCATCTTTGTTAAAAGCTGCTGCAAAATCTGCGGTAATTTCTGCTAATAAGGCTGATAAATTAATTGGTAAATTTGCCAACCATGTAATATTAATTATGGCGTTAGCAGCGCGACGTAAAGCAAAAGGATCTGATGAACCGGAGGGAATTAAACCTAAACCAAAGATACTAGTTAATGTATCTAATCTATCAGCTAAACCGACAATTTGACCTGTGAGAGTTTGGGGGAAAATATCATCAGCATTTCTGGGTAAATAATGCTCAAAAATCGCTTTTGCAACTTCTGGATTTTCGTCATTTGCTAAAGCGTATTTTTCGCCCATAATTCCCTGTAATTCTGGAAATTCATAGACCATTTGCGTAACTAAATCGGCTTTACAAAGTAATGCGGATCTTTGTATATTATGGGTTTGAGCAGGATTTAATTGTAATTGAGTAGTAATTTTTTTGGCATTTTTAACTATTCTTTCTATTTTCGCATAAACTGAACCTAAATCTTCTTGAAAGGTGACTTTTTCTAATTGGGGTAAATAGCTTTCTAAAGGTTTAGATAAATCAGCTTCATAGAAAAATCTACCGTCTGCTAACCGCGCTCGAATTACTCTCGCATTCCCCACAGCAATAATATCAGATTTGGCTGGATCTCCGTTACTAATAGTGATAAAATTGGGCAATAATTCCTGACATTCTGCATTTTTGAAAACGGGAAAATACCGCTGGTGACTTACCATAACTTCGGTAATTACTTCTTTTGGTAATTTGAGAAATTCCTCTTCAAATTTACCAATAACTGCGGTGGGATATTCCACTAAATTGACAACTTCTGCTAATAATTCCGGGTAAATTGGGGTGTATCCGCCTAATTTTTCGGCGGCTGCTTTGACTTGATTTGTAATTATTTCCCCTCGGTTTTCTGGGGGTACATTTACATAACCAGAAGACAAGGTTTTTACATATTCTGTAGCGTGGGAAATACTGACGGGTTCGGGGTGTAATACTCTATGAGTGCGAGAAATGCGATTACTCTTGACAACTTTTGCCCCATTTTCTAATTGTAATGGTAAAATTTCCCCATCTAACAATGTGACTAACCACCGAATTGGCCGGGAAAATCGTCCGTCACCATGTCCCCACCGCATTAACCGCTTTCCTTCTAAGTTCCAGACCCACTGGGGGACAAGTTCGGTTAAAATATCCGCAATGGGACGACCGGGAATTTGCTTATTCACAAAGACGAAATCCCCTTTTTCCGTGGGACGAATTTCTAAAGCGGAAATATCTACACCTTGCTTAGTCGCAAAACCAATGGCGGCTTTAGTGGGTTGTCCATCTTTAAAAGCTGCTTGTGCGGGTGGTCCTTTAATTTCTTCTTCCCTGTCTGCTTGTTGGGAGGGTAAACCGGTAATGAGAACCGCTAACCGTCGTGGTGTTCCATAGACTTCAACCGCAGCGTTGTGGAGATTATGGGTTTTGAGACTTTCAGGAATGCGCGATTTCCATTGTACAATAGCATCACTCAAAAAACCGGCGGGTAATTCTTCTGTACCGACCTCTAATAAAAATGCTGGCATAAGATACTGTTTTTAACTTGACGGGGCTAAATATTAGTCAATTTCAATATTGTATGCCAGTTCCGACCCTTGGGGAAACTTTAAAACGGCAGTGGGTTGTTTTAAAATAGTGTCTTATTACCCTAGTTTTAGATATCAAAATTTGTAATATGCAGACTGTCCACCACCTTGTAGTAATGCGGCAAATGCGCTAGGGTAGTTAGTTGGGCTATATATCTCAAAAATAGGAGAGAAATGACTGGTAGTATTGCTACTGTGGATTTATTTTGTGGTGCTGGAGGACTAACTCATGGATTTGAGCAAGCAGGTCTTCCGGTAAAAGTTGGGTATGATATTGATCCTGCCTGTAGGTTTCCTTATGAACATAATAACAAAGCGAAGTTTATATTACAAGATATAGAGAATGTTAGTGGTTCTGATTTAGCAGAGCATTTTTCTGGAAGCAGTATAAAAATTTTAGCAGGATGTGCGCCTTGTCAACCATTCTCTAATTATTCAAGACGTTATAATGACAAACAATCTAAATGGAAACTTTTACAAGATTTTGTCCGTTTAGTCAAAGAATCTGAACCAGATATCATTTCTATGGAAAATGTGCTTCAGTTAAAATATCATTCAGTTTTTCAGGAATTTATTGAGAATTTAGAAAATTTAAAGTATTATCTTGAGCCTTATGAAGTTAATTGTCTAAATTATGGAATCCCTCAATCTCGAAGACGTTTAGTTTTACTTGCTTCAAAATTTGGTAAAATTAATTTAATTCCAGCGACTCATAATAAAGGAAAATATGAAACAGTTAGAAAAACTATTGAACATCTAGAACCACTAGCTGCGGGTGAAAAATCTAAAACTGATAAACTTCATATATGCAGTAAACTATCTAATCTTAATCTTAAACGTATTCAGGCTTCAAAACCTGGAGGAACTTGGCGAGATTGGCCTCCAGAATTAATTGCTAAATGTCATAGAAAAAAGACTGGTAAAAGTTATCCTAGTGTATATGGTCGCATGGAATGGGATAAACCTGGACCAACTATCACAACACAATGTTTTGGCTTTGGTAATGGTAGATTTGGACATCCTGAACAAGATAGAGCTATTACTTTGAGAGAAGCAGCATTATTACAAACTTTCCCAGCAGATTATCAATTTATAGCTTCTAATGAAAATTTAGCAGCTATTTCTATAGGAAGATTAATTGGTAATGCTGTTCCTGTTAAATTAGGAGCAGTTATAGGTAGAAGTATTTTGGAACATCTTCAATAAATATGTCAAATTGATCTATTGTCTGAATGTAAATACTCTTGGTTGTCTAAATAGCTTTCAATGTTTATCAATATCTGTCTAAGATATTCTACTACTTCTTCTTTAATCTGTAGAATATCTCCAATTGTTACATTTCTGCCAACATTTGCAAATGATTTGTTACCATGTGCTAAATCATTCCTTTTTTCCATAACAGCATCTAAATTTTCACCATGCTTTGTTTTAGTATGGTCAGTATCGCAAGAAAATCCATATTCCCTTGCTGTTTTTGCAATTTGCTCTCTATTAACATTACCTGAAAATAATTTTCTCCTATTAAACCCCTCTTTAATAATATCAGTAGAAATATTCGTTATTCTAGAATGAACATTATCAAGAGATCGATTCTTAAAATTATAAAGCACTATCTTCTTGACTTCGATTCTAAGAGAATCAAAAGGAACTCCGCTGCTCTTTAGCTCCTCAAAAATAGCTTCTATAGCATTCCGCATAGTTGATTCAACCAAATTATAGAGAAGTAAATACCCATTAGCTTTGAGAGTTTTTTCTAGTTCAGAATCAATAGGCTTAATCCTATGTTCTCCACTATTTTCTAATACTGCTAATTTAGTTTTTTCTGTACTTAATTGCTCCAGGAAATTGAAGTATTTATTCACCTCTTCAACACGGGTATTGAAGTCTAAAATGACCGTTTGCATAGTAATTTGCATAGTTAATTATTTCAAAAGTTGATCACGAACATATTCAATACGAGCAATTACTTTAGGTTTGGAATTACTTGCATCTGAAGTTGTGTATTTTTTAAACTCTGGTGAATATAACCATTTTATTGGTTTTGGTACTAAATCACTTTTCTCTCTCAAAGCAAGTGCAACACCTACAGAAATAGCTTCAAATCTAATTCTTGGTGTTCTGACATGACCTGTTCCCTTGCTAAATCCATTTGGTATATGTTCTTCGACAAAATCTAACATTTTATAAAATTCATTTTTCATTTTCTCTTTGTCTATTTCATTGTTATTATGTCCTTCCAGATATTCATTCAGAAACAGATCAACTCGTTGACCAAAATTCTGATAATTATTTAGATATGCAAAAAAACGTAACACAAATTCCTCTCGTTCCCTTTTCTTTTTCGCAGCATCTGATAATGGACAGAGTTTATTAAATTTAGGATATTCAGCTAATTCTTCAATAATTTTAATAAACGGACTATCGGATACACCTCTACGTATCTCCATGTCATTCAATGGCACACTACCTGTATTGATGCGTTTAAATAAGTCTCTCCGTGTTTCTTCATCGGCTTTATCAGTCAATACAATCATGCGAAGATTAGCTCGATTAAAGCGTCTTTGTCTTGGAAGGGGTAAATCTGTGAATTTGAAGTTATTGAGCTGTGTCAATTTTTCTAGCCCAGATAGCTTTAGCTCATTATTAATAAATCTGTGTAAAGTACGAATACGTTGAGTACCATCAACAATTTCTAGCCGAGCTAAATCATCAATATCATAATCTTTCGGTCGCAAATCAGCAACAAAAATATATGGAATTGGGAGTTCTAGCATAATAGATTCAATAAACTTTGACTGTCGAGCTTCTTCCCAAATCATCTCTCGTTGATAGTCTGGTATATACAACTCACTGGTGTCATCCTCTAATCCTTCTGTGTATTTCTTTACAAGCACTTCCACTGGATATTCTTTGGTGTCATAGTCAACTACTTTCTGTTTCTCCCGAATTTGCATTTCTGCGGCTACTTTTTGCTCATCAGTAATTTTTGGTTCTGGTGGTATATTTTTGACTTTTGGCATCTGGCTCTCCAGCTTGAATATAATGGTTTTATGATCATAATATCACAATTGTAAAATTAGATGGTATGCGTTCGCGCAAGTAGTTCGCTCCCAACTACTCAACCAGTGGTATAATTAACATCTAATCCTAAATACATCATTTACTCATAAGTAAACTTACATCAGTGAATTATTTACTTTTATATCCTTGTTATTGACAAGTAGTGTATAATCAAGTAGCTTAAGGGAAAGATTCCATTTGTTCAAAATATACAACTTGAACAAGTGAAGCAGTTAAAAAACTGGTGTAAAGGAACAAACAAATTATGTCTCCAGAAAACAATGGTGGCGCTAAAATTGAGGCACGTTCACCAAAACCTTGTATTGATTTAGTTACCCTTGTAGAGTTGCTGACTAAAGCAATTCCACCCAAAAACAATAGTGGAACTACTGATAAACTACACCCTGATTATAGACCAGCATTTGCTTTTGATGCTGACAAAAATCGTCTCAGGATATGTACGTCAGCAGTTATGAGAAGATTCTTTGGAAATAAGGATTTTAAAACGGCTTTTGATCCTGAAGGTGGGGGTTTTGTTCAAGATTTACCAACTTCCGGTTATGGTTTTAGGATGCGAGTTGGTGGTACGTTAAAAGAAGATAATAGAGACAGATTACCTAAAGCTTTAGATCAATTAATTCTAGCTATTGATGCAGCATTACCACCAGAAACTCAATTATCAGCTTTGTTGTTAAATGAACCAGAGAAACAGCTTCAGGAATTAGCACAAAAAACTGGTGCTTTTTTCCAAAATAAAGCTCATAATGCGACTCTTGTTCCTATAGCATTTCCTAATCAAGATACTCAAAATAATCCTGAAAATAAACCCATAGCTAAAGTAATTTCTGCATTAGAAAGAATAGATGCTGATAATTACTTTGTAAGGATGTTAAATGCGGTTAAAGAATATTTAGAAAATCGGTTAGAAGAAGATGATGATGATGTTGAAACATCTCTGGATACTTTAAAAGCAGAAAACACTAGACCAGAAAGCCAGTTAAATCGGTTTTTAACTTTCTTAGATGATGAAGCCTTAGCGCGGGTAAGATTGTTAATTACCTTGCGGATTATGTCAGCAATTTCAGAACATAGTCCAACTAAACATAAAATATTAAAAGAGTATGTTCATCGCGTTAAGACTTTTTTTGATGCTGCAAAAGAAGATATTTTTGAAGTTAATTTATCCGCTGATTTTGGTACTGGTGGTGATTTTAAATTATCAGAATATTTGAATACAGCAAATTTCTATTTTTGTCTTCCAGTTTGGCCAGAATGTCAAGCTCAAATCTTTGAAGAAAAGGTGAGAAATCAAGAAAAAACTAGCTTTGGAGTAGTGCGTGAAGTTAGTTATCACTTTCGGATAAATGGACAAAACCCAATAGTAGGTAAACCTGCTTTTGAAGCGCGACTTGATAAAATTGTGGAGGAATTAAGTCTCAATGATGAAAATGCAGTTATTCAAGAAAAATTAGTTCGTCGTCGGTTAGCTGAATTGATATTTTTAACAATTGTCATTCCCTCTCAAATGGGAGAACATATAGAAGATTTACCAAATTCAGTACAGCAACTTCTGAAAAATTTACAAACTGGTGGAAAGAACGCTGTTAAACAAGTTATAGCTGATTTGCGAAGCCGTGCTAAAGTCATGGAAGGAATAGCTACATCTTTAAGTGCTGTTATTAGTACCAAAAGTGAAAAGATAATTTCTCAAGTTCAACGTGAATCTTCTCAACAATTTATCTGTGTGAAACGTGATATTGTAGAATGGTCACAGTTAACAGCAGCAGCATCTGGAAATTTACTTGTTGGTGAAAAACAAGACCTGGAAACGGTGGAATGGTTTAAACATATTGAAGTTTGTGATACTCCTGAAACACCAGAACTTTTATTTTCAGTTCAGGTAAATACAGAACTGTCTGAACATAATTTAGTCCCTAAAGGTAATCCATATTCGATTCAAGCACAAAGGATATTACCAGAACATCTTTTACAGATTGTTTGGCTTCCCTGTAATTTTGAAAATCAACAAAATGTGTGGAAGTACGAACTATCTATAAATTCTTCTCAAGCAAAAAATTGGATATTACCATCAGCTATTGTTGTAGAATATGAAGCTAAAACTCTAACAAGAAGAGATAAAGATAAAGGAAGTGAAGAAAGTAAACAATATCATGCGGCTACGGTTGCGGCTTTTGAAGTCTTAATTTATTGCTGTTTATGGCATATTATTAACAAATTGAAACAAGAAGTTAGTGATGATTTCACAACTTTAATGTTGAGGTTACAAGAACAGGGAAGAGAAAGTGATGATACAAATGGTGATTCTTATGTTTATGCGGCCGCGCAAACTTTAGAAGCGATATTAGCAGAAGATACTAATATCAGAATGCAGGGAATTGTTCTTAAAAACCTAGCAGGATCTTCATATATCAAACATGGAATTTTTAACGCTTTATTGAGTGCATTTCCTCTCTTTACCAGTACACCAAAACCGCCAATAATTCCCAAAATTGGTTTAATTTCCTACTCAACTCGTCCCTGTGATGAGTCTAGTTCATCAAATACAGATGAAAAAAGTTATCTTTTTCTCACTCAAAGTTATATTGCTACATCTGTTTTGCATCCGGTTTCTGGTTATGAATTGAAAGCAGCAAGAAAACAATCTGATATTGTTGACACTCCAGAAAATTTACAAAAGCAACGTTTAGTTAAAGAAGAAATTCGGTATCTTGAAAATCAAGGTTGTCAGCATATTATTTTACTTTCTCATGCTTATGGTGGGAGAAGATTTAACCGCATTGCAGATTACAATTCTGCGTTAACACCAAAAGAGTTTTTAGAAGATGTTTCTCAGACTTTTCCTGATTTAACTATTTACACTTTATTACGTGATGTTTTTCCGGCTACAAGATTGCGTTCACGTGAGACAAATGAAGCTGGATTTGAGATTTTGCAAGCAGGAGATTATACAAATTTCTTGCATTCTCTGGAAAGGGTACGGGTACGTGATGTGATTCCGGTTTACACTTTTGCAACCCTATTTTCAATTCAAGAAAATCAGCGTCCACAATCGGGTTTTTGTGTGTATTTCCTAGTATCAGATCAGCGTGTGAGTGATATTAATTGGACTGAACGCGCACGTCAACATTTAATAAATCCAGAAAATGAATCTAAAGTTAATTCTGATTTAATTTCCGTGTTACGTGGGTTGCATTTTATTGAAGCAGAACGAGGAGTGAATAAACATGGACAACTTCTCCCAACTTTAGATCCTTTTCCTTGGATATCTCCTAAAACTGTGGAAGCTGCTGGAGATGTGGGAGTTTTGCATAGTCGTCGCGGTGGTAAAGTATATCTGAGTTATCCAGCTTTACTAACTCATGTTTCTCAAGTTCTTCACCGCAGAAAATAATCCAGATAACCTCAAGGACGTTAAACAAATGCAAATATCATTTTTAGATCAAGCATCTTTGTGGGGACAAGTATTTGAAATTGCTGTAAAACGAGGTGTTTTACAAAAATTGATTCATGAAAAACTACTTGTTGATGATCATCCAGTTGTTGAACATTGGCGAAATTCCAAAAATGCTGATATTAAACAGAAATTAATCAAAAGTCTGAAATTAACAGATGAAAATTCCCAAGCATGGGTAGAAAGTATGGTACGTCATTTGTTAGTTTTAGGTTATGGGTTAGGTTGGACAACTATGCGGGAATGTCTCAAGCAAACTCCAATTTCTAAATTAAAATTAGCAGCTATTTGGTGTCCGTTAGTTCTTCCAGGAGAGCAAAAACAAATTGATTCAAAAGAAGAAAGAGAAAAAACGGCTCAAGAATTTAAACAGGCTTTTAATTTACCTGGGAACCCAGATTCAGGATTAGTAAATCAAGGAGAACCAGCAAGAGCAGATTTTTTGTTATGGTTATCACCTGATGAAAATTCAACTACTAAAAAACGTGATCATTTTATTTTCTGTTTTGAATTTTCTTATAATGTACCCAGTAAATTAGCCGATTTTAGCCATGAAAATGCTCACAGAGAAGAAGTGAGTCGTTATGCTCGTTATATTGATTCCAGAGGAGTTTTTTCTAGGGTTTGTGCGGAGGTAGAAGGTGAGGAATTTTCTATTGCTTCAGATATAAAAAATCATTTATTACCTTTTAGTGGTTCTGATAAACCTTTGTACAAACTTTGTCAAGCATCCTCTTATACTGAACGATTGATTCACTTATTAAAAACCAAAGGAAAATTAGAAGGTGCTTGTGTTACTCGCGCAATAGCTATTACATCAAATGGATGTGAAAGTATCGCTGCTAATTTTAATAATCAACCAGATACCAGAATTGAATTAATGAAATCTTTAGGTGAAGCATATCGTAAGTTTTCTAAACGAGAAAATAATATACCTGATTATCTTAATAAAGAAATTCTTGTTGTATTTACTAGATTAGTTAAATCACTTCCTGGTGATTTTAAAAACCAAGCAAAGCAACTTATTCCTGAACCTAATTTAGAAACAAATATTAGCTATAGATTTGAGGAAAACATAGAGGGATTTTATAATTCTAATCAAGAAGTTTCTAGAGAAAATATAATTTTAGCAGTTGAAGAAACAGAAGCTTTACATAAATTTTTTAATGGTAATCCTCAAGATCATTTTATCAAAGAACTTCCACAAACAGAAAAAATTCAATTAAGAAAAGTTCATGAATCAGCAGTTATAGCAAGTTTAAAATCTGCTCAAACCGGAAAAATTAATGTTATTGCTTTAGAAGGAAATCCGGGAATTGGTAAAACTACTGCGGTGGTGAAGTTTCTTGAAAAACAATCTGAAGGTTTTATGTTTTTATATATCAGTCCACGAGTTGTCATTAATCGAGATGTGACTGATAAATTAGCTAGAAAAAACGGAAATTATAGCGGTATTGCGACTCTAACAACAAATGCAAATTTGATTAATTTAGCTCCTAAATGGTACAAAGAAAAGTATAATTCAAAACGTTTTATTGATAGTGCTGTAGTTTTTGATGGGGTTGAAAATCTCAATCTTCCTGATGGTAAAACCATCTTTATTAGCCCTGCACAAGAACATGAAATTGATGCTAAAATTGTATCTGCTACTAAAGCTAAAAATGCTCTCAACGAACGAGATTATAAAATAGAATCAATCCATCGTCCAGGAGTTTTAAAAACCCTTGCAACTTCCGCTAGAAAATTACTGGAAGTTAACCCGAAAATTAATCAATTAGTCATCACTGCTGCTACTCAAGGTTATCGTTCTCTTGATAATAAAACCACAATTAATGCTCTGGAAGAGTTATTTAAAAGTAAAGCTGATAGCAAACCAGGAATAAGAGAACGTTCGGACTTTTCTCAGCGTATTCCTACTATTATTGTCATGGTTGATGAGGTAACAGGTGATGGTGCAGGAGCGTTATTTGTGCATAAGTTAGAAGAATGGTTACATAAACAATTTATTGAATATTTTCAGGGAAAATCACCCTTTAAAGTTATCTTAATTATGGCTGATGCTTCTTTGAGTAATGAAGTAATTTTAAATAATTATCTAAGTCATAATAAAGCTCCTGATAAAGTTTTATTAAGTAAAAGTAGAGGTAATGAACCTTTTAGAATGACAGGAACTAATGTGAAAGTTGGACTTAGAAAATATCCAACTGTACATATTATGACTAATAGTTATCCAGCTTCTCAACTTACAATCGAATATAGTATGCAATTAGCAAAAGTTACACCTGGATTAGCAAAAGATGGTAGAAAACAAACTATTCGGCAAGCAATTCGAGGAACATTAGATGCAGAAAATTTAAATAATGCTTATAAAGAAATTGCAAATGGGTTAAAAGAAGGAGCAGAACAATTGATTTTCTTTGCTCAAGATAAAGCATTTCTCAGACAATTAAGAAGTAGGTTAATAGAAGGAAAAGATGCTCTTTGTAAAAGTGAAGATGTAGCAATTTTAGATCACAGTATACTTCCTCATGAACGATTAGAATTAGTCAAAGAAAATACACGAGATAAAAAACGAGTTTTCTTAATGACTTCTTCCGGTGCTAGAGGTGTTTCTTTTCCGAAAACTGACTGGATAATTGCCACAATTCCCCGATTTAATATTGAATCTGCTTTAATGGAAGTTGCACAACTTATTTATCGTGGTAGAGGAATGCACACAGATTCAGAAACAGGATTACAAGTTTCTGGAGATAATAAAAATAGACGTTTGGTAATGTTGATTAATGATTGTATTATTAAAGATGATATTGAAGATAATACTGAGGATAAAAAAAGAGATTTTACTAGACGTTGGTTACGTCAATCTAGTGATTTATTAACCTTATTAATGATGTTACGTTCTACCATTTACACCCGCATTAAAGGTGATGCTGGCTTGAAAAAACAAAAGATTGCATTTGTTCCAGTTGGTTCTATTGGAGATGAAGAATTATTGCATTTAATGTCTGATGATCTGCAGAGTTTTTTACAAGAAGCACGAGTTTTTATTTATGATGATCACTCGGATGATCATAAAGGTACAGTGAAAAAAACTCAGCAGTTAATACAAGAAATATTTGCTAATTTTAAATTAGAAGGTCGTGCACCAGATAGAAATACTAGATCTTATATTGAGTATCACACTTTAGAAGCATTTGTCCAAGTGGTTTCTAAAAATTCTAGTCAGTTATTACCATCTTTAGAAAATACAGATTTAATCATTCCTGAAAATTTAACTTGTATTGGTACTTTCTGGATAGAAGATTGGGGAAAAAGAAAAATAGAGGAAAAATTCAATTTTGAAGGATGGCGTAAAAATACTGGTAAAAAAATTGATGAACTTTTAAACAAACTCTGGGTTATTTGTAATGAAAAATCTGAGTTTCCTCCTAAAATTAAACGTCCAGCGCGAGAACTATATATAATTTTAAAGCAAGAAAAAGAAGCATTAACTCAAGAATATTCAACATTGCAAAATTTACAAACAGAAAATATTATTGTGAGTATTCCTTTAGACTATCCCCATTTTTGGCACAAACAAGAACTAGATACTCCAAAACAGAGACTAGAAGACCCAGAATCATGGCAGAAATCTCTAGGAAAAACTTTAACACCACAAGGTTTAGTAATGCCTGTAATAGCCAAATATGATGGTATTCCTTGGGTAGCTGTAGCAGGTAGAAAAGTTTTTGATCAATTGGAAACTACTTTTAGCGATCGCTATTTTATGATATCTAGTGAATTAAATTTACTCAATACTATTTTATTAGAAGATAATCTATAATCATCAGATATCCGCTACATATCTAGCGGGCAAGATGCCCGCACCACAAGAGTTTCATGATATACTAATAAAAAATACGAGGTGAATTCTCATGCTAACCATCGCACCAGTTCACTCCCACCGCGCTATACTCGCTAATATTTCTTGGCACACTTTTGAAACCATTTTAACAGAAATGGGCAATCATCGCGCTACCCGTCTAGCCTACAACCAGGGAACACTAGAAATTATGACTCCTTTAATGCCTCATGAACATAATAAAAGACTGATAGAAAAGCTCATTGATAATTTAGCAGAGGAACTTAATCTTAATATTAAAAGTACAGGCTCAGTGACTTGTAAACGTCAAGATTTAGCCAAAGGTGTAGAACCAGATTCTAGTTTTTACATCCAAAATGAACCGATAATGCGAAATAAACAAACTCTAGATTTGACTCAAGATCCTCCACCAGATTTAATTATAGAAGTTGATTATACTAGCGCTTCTCTTGATAGATTACCGATTTATTTGGCTTTAGGTGTTCCCGAAGTTTGGCGTTATGATCATCCAATTATGCAGATTTATCAACTCAGTCATGGTGTTTATATTCCCTGTGACGTTTCTCCAACTTTTGCTAATTTACCCCTAAATACAGAAATTCCCCGTTTTCTCGCTCAAAGCCTGGAAATTGGCGAAATTCCGATGATTCGCGCCTTTCGGACTTGGTTAGAAATATCCACAGAAATAAAATTGACATAAATTGTAAATTATGAGATAATAAGCGGCGTTTAATTAAAATATCAATATTCTGGCTATGACAATTGATGAAATTCGAGAAACCCGCATTAACACAGAAATTCTTGCAGATGCAGAAGATAAAGAAGAACGGGCAATGGGTTGGTATTATTATCTTGATGACTGCCTAAATGTTCCCTTTATGGGCAAATGGAAGAAGAAAAACCGGAAAACAGGGGCAATAGAGGAAAAACCTGTAGAAGTGTTGGGAATGTCAGGAGAAGATGATTGTCTAAAAGATATGTATGTAGATGTAGCTTATTTAACTGGAAAAGAAGATGATATTCATTCTGCCAAGTTATCAGAAATTGAAGCGACAGATGCAGACGAAGAAACTCAAGAAGCATTAGCAGATTGGCAATATTGGCTATCGAGAGGATATAAATTCTAGAAAACCAACATGGTAAATTCAGTCCCTCAGACCATTTCCAAACTACAATAAAAATATATATCCGAATATTTTGATTAATTTGCTCTATGTCAGTTTTAGCAGCGATCGCCGTCTTAGCTATTTTGATCTTAGTACACGAGTTAGGACATTTCATAGCCGCCCGTTCTCAAGGCATTTATGCTAACCGCTTCTCCTTGGGTTTTGGTCCGATCCTTTTAAAATACCAAGGATCAGAAACAGAATACACTATCCGCGCCTTCCCCTTGGGTGGCTTTGTCGGCTTTCCCGATGATGATCCAGATAGCGAAATTCCCCCCAATGACCCGAATTTGCTGCGTAATCGCCCAGTTTTAGACCGCGCCATTGTCATTAGTGCCGGTGTCATCGCCAATTTAATTTTCGCTTATTTAATGTTGGCTTTACAATTGGGAATTGTTGGTATACCTCAAGAATTTCAGTATCAACCAGGTGTACTTGTCAAGCCTGTAAATGAACAATCTGTTGCTTACCAAGCAGGTATTCGTGAAGGAGATATCATTCTAGCTATAAATGGCCAAGAAGTTCCTTTAGGTAAGGATGCAACAACATTATTGACAAAGGAAATCCAAACCCATCCTAATCAAGAAATTGACCTGAAAATTCAACACGAAACCCAACAAACTAACCTAAAACTCACACCTAAACCCGGTGCTGATGGTAAAGGTGTCGTAGGAGTTGAATTAGTCCCAAATGGTAAAGCAATTTATCGCCGTCCCCAAAATATTATCGAGATTCTCAAAGTTGCAGCTAATCGCTTTGAAGAGTTAGTTGTCGGTACATTTCAAGGTTTTGGACAGTTAATTACTAATTTTGGAAAAACTGTAGGACAAGTTTCAGGACCCGTGAAAATTGTCCAAATTGGCGCACAATTAGCTGCTAGTGATAGCACTAATTTATTTTCTTTTGCGGCTATTATTAGTATTAACTTGGCAATTATTAATATTTTGCCTCTTCCCGCTTTAGATGGTGGACAATTAGCCTTTTTACTAATTGAAGGATTATTTGGTAAACCTTTACCTAATAAGATTCAAGAAGGTGTGATGCAAACTGGTTTAGTATTACTTTTAGGATTAGGTATTTTCCTAATTGTCAAAGAAACAAGCCAATTAACATCTCAGCTAGAATGGGTACAGAAATTGTTACAGTAAATTACTTGCCAAAAAACATCAGTTGTCAATGAGGAAATAGAGAAACAAATTCAAAAAACTATTGACAATTGACAACTGACCATTAATAAGAGAAAATTGATTGACCCCTAAATCATTAACTAAAAAACAACGAGCTTTAGCAATTCTTTCCCGTATCCAGGATCTTTATCCAGATGCAACTTGCTCTTTAGATTATGCGACTCCTGTACAATTATTAGTAGCAACTATTCTTTCCGCTCAATGTACAGATGAAAGGGTAAATAAAGTAACACCAGGATTATTTAAGCGATTTCCTGATGCGGAAAGTTTAGCAAATGCAGATTTAACAGAATTAGAAGAATTGGTGCGTTCGACGGGTTTTTATCGCAATAAAGCCAAGAATATTCAAGGTGCTTGTCGAATGATTGTTCAGGATTTTAATGCTGTTGTTCCCAACAAAATGGAAGAGTTATTAAAACTTCCAGGAGTAGCCCGGAAAACTGCAAATGTGGTTTTAGCCCATGCTTATGGTATCAATGCTGGAGTGACTGTAGATACTCACGTGAAGCGATTAAGTCAGCGTTTGGGGTTGACGAAAAATACTGAACCTGTGGGAATTGAGAAAGATTTAATGCAGTTATTACCCCAACCAGATTGGGAGAATTGGTCAATTAGATTAATTTATCATGGTCGGGCTGTGTGTAAAGCTCGTTCTCCTGGTTGTGATATTTGTAAGTTGGCTGATTTGTGTGATATGAATTTGTCTCCTGCAAAGTCGTAAATAGTAATTTCATGATTATTAAAGTCTCCATATTTTAGGTTAATTTTCAAATATTTTCATCCTCCCAAAGTGTATAGATTTCTTCAAAAACTTCATCCCAACTTAAAGCAATAATTTCTGGTTTTTTACCCATTTCATCTCTAGCATCCTGTTTCGCAGATACAAAACATTTATCCCAAATTGACTCTAAAAACTCTTGATTGAGACTTGGCATTTCCTCCTGACTATCGGCAATTTCTCGTCTTGCTGACCGAATAGAAATAACCCAACTAGCACTACGTTTTTCAGGTTGACATTTCCATTTAATTATATGTAGCATTAATCCAGTTAATTGACTACTCACCGCCCTTTTTTCTGATCGTCCCATTGACTCTACTAAATTCTCTAAAATTTGATCAACTTCTGTTATTTTTCCCTCTTGTAGTAATTGCTTTGCCTTTACCACAGCTAAGTATGGCGATTGAAATACCAACTCATTCCATGCTAGTGTCATGATTTATTACCTCTCTAGTATCAAGTAAACACTTCACTCATTTAAACTTTCTTCTTGTGGAAAAAATAAGGAATAATTAGAGGATTTCGCTTCTCAATAGTCTCAGGACTTACGCAAAATATTCCTCAAACTCTTATCCTCTGTGTTCTCTGTGCCTCTGTGGTTCGTTATTCAGTGACTCCTGCGTAAGTCCTAAGTCTAATTACACTACTCAGAAGCTCATAAACATCTAGGATATGGCTTTACTATGTCCCTAGTGAAAACACTATACCCTAAAGGGTTAGCAATGTGTTTACAATTTTCTATGTATATTGTTTTGGTCATATTATTAAAGTGTGATTACTTTGCTAAATTTACTATACTGTATCTTGTTAATCTTTTTTGTCTGAATCAGGATGTACAGGATGTTTTTTAATATTTATCTACATTTTCAGAAATTGCATTTTGTCAGAATCAGGATGTCCAGGATTTGAGGATGTACAGGATGGTTTTTTAATATTCATCTATATTTTCAGAAATTGTATTTTGTCTGAATCAGGATGTCCAGGATTTGAGGATGTACAGGATGTTTTTTTAATATTCATCTATATTTTCAGAAATTGCATTTTGTCTGAATCAGGATGTCCAGGATTTGAGGATGTACAGGATGTTTTTTTTATATTCATCTACATCTTCAGAAATTGCGATAATTTTAATATCCCAGAATATAAAAATCAAATATTATCCTGTTAATCCTTTAATCCTTTAATCCTGGTTATCCTGATTCAGACAGTTAAATATTAATAAAAAACGGTGCGTTACATTTCATTAACGCACCCTACGAGATAAGCGATCGCACTAATTACTCATCTTGGGTAATTTCTTCCTCAGCCGTTTGGATTAATTCTCCTTCAGTGATTGAGACTGCTTTAAGTGGATCTCGCTTTGAAACGGGTTTAGAATGTGGATATATATCTATAGTTATAAAGAAAATAGTTTTGTGATTATAAGTGATGACAGGAATATTACGAGATGGTTTTTCTAACGAAAATTCTAGGTCTTTATCAGTTATTTTGTATATTATTAAATAACCAAATGGTTCATTATATTGCTGAGTATAAGTGTAAATTTGACGAAAACCTTTGAGAAGATATTTTTTACCACGATTGTTTGCATCAAATATTTTAGTATCAGCAAGAAGTGGATCATCTGAACCTTGTGAAGCTATTAAATCAATTTTTCCCCTGGGAGATGATGCCTCAAAGCTAAAATCAAGGCCTTGATCATAAAGATAAGAGTACAAATCAAGTGCCAGTGATTTCTCTGCGTTTTGTGTATCGTCCTCAGTTAATTTAAAGAGTTTATCTTGATAAAACCATTCGCTACGATGTTTATAACGAAGTAAGAGACTTAATATTGCTCCTTGGTCATCTAATTTTTCATCTACATATTGATAAAGTGGTTCAAGATAAACAGATCGAATAACTTCTAGTATGTGGTTATCTATTGAATCTTCTTTATCATATGAAACAGGAAATGTATAAGGTTCAATTAATTTGTGCAATTTACCATTGTTTAGAATAATCTTACGAAGGACAGCATATCCAATTGCAGCAGCTTCTTCTTCAGATTTAGCCTCTATTGTTTCACCTTGGAAAATACTTTTAACGGAAGTTTGTACTTCTGGAAAACTTACAAGTAGTAAGTCTGTAATTTCAACATAAGTTGGATTACTATGAAAAAATGTCCAGAACTGCTTTAAACTGGGAATAAAAAAGTTACCTTTGACTGATTTAAGACGTTCAAAACGCTTTTTCAACTTATGACGTAAATTTTGGATTATTTGGGTATTCATTGCTTAATCTCTCAATTAGTGATTTGTATGATTAACACACGCTACAAGATGAGCGATCACTCTAGCCTCGAATTGATAAGATAAGATGAGTCAAGAAAATATTTATTTCCTCATCTGCGGAACTGAAACTAGGATCAAAGTGATAAGACAATTCAGGACTATCGGTTGTTATATAGGGAGAGATAACCAAGTTTCTTGCCATATTCCTTCCTTCCTTAATTCCCTGGAGAAAGAAATTTGCAATTACTCCTTCTTTAGATAAATCAAGCATTGTC
>Ga0208698_100067_pt1 | contig 22159 bp, 20 predicted proteins | sample LakMenEpi20Aug08_FD_150717 | JGI IMG/M metagenome (GOLD analysis project Ga0208698, IMG submission 150717) | Freshwater microbial communities from Lake Mendota, WI - 20AUG2008 deep hole epilimnion (SPAdes) | ecosystem: Environmental > Aquatic > Freshwater > Lake > Epilimnion/Euphotic zone ... | reverse complement strand
TATTGCTTCACTCATAATTGACAGATTTTTGTGAACAAGTGTATCAAGTTTTTCCTGGTCAAATACAAATTCATCGATTTGGCTTCCCAGTTTCATCAAATCTTCTTTAGAAGGATATCTAATTTTACGCAAATCTGTTACATTGACTTGTGTATTACCACTAAACAGCCGAAAATAGTTATCAAATAAAGTTGAATTGAGAAATGCTGCTAAACCTCTTGCTAAGTCAGGATTTACTCCCCCTCCTTTAGCATGATAGTAGTTAAGATGATTCTCTATACCCAACGCGGGGGAGTCTAGAGGAGAACATACAGCAGCAACAATACGGCGTTTTTCTTCCTTAGCAGAAAAACGCTTGATTAAAACATACCAACCCGGTTGAATTAACCATTTTTGTGTTTGTTGATTATTTTCAATAGCAATTGATTTACGAGGCTTTTTTGGGGGAAACAAAACTTTTCCTGGCTTTATAGATTCTGGATAAATTAGTGGAACACTTTCCTCGTCTAAGCAATTTCTCAAAGCTGATTTAAGACGAAAATCTACAACTGGTCCTGTTGAAACATCTAAACCAATTTCTTCTAAAGTGGCTGAAAATTTACCCATTTGTACTCTTAAAGCATCTTCCAAAGAGTTGGTAATGATATGAATAAACATCTCAGGATCATTTGTTTCAATAATCTGATTATAGGGAACAAGTCTTTTTTCTGAACTATTATCTAATTCTTTTTCAGAATTAATACTTATTTCTATAAATTTAGGTTTATTTTCTGTTTTAACAGCATGAAAAATAATATTTTCTTGTAAAACATTATCTTCTGCAAAAGCTAAGGAGCGACTTTCAAATATATGAATATTTTCAAATGCCATTTTTTCTAGAAAAGCTTTGCGAAAAGGCCGGAAATAACTACCATTGCAAAAACTTCTGGGAGTAATTGCAACTATTTCACCATTTTGAGCAAGTTGTAACATGGACAGCCAAACAAATGCACTATATAAATTTACAGTTTCAATACCAAGCTTTGATAATATTTTTTTCTCAATTGATTGATTGTTTATTTTCTTGTAAGGTGGATTTATAATTGCATGGGTAAAATTGTGAGAATTTTTAGTGAAAAGCGGTAAACTTGTTTCACCAATACTCTCGATAAAGCTTTCATTTCGCAAAGAATACTCTGCTTTTATTCCCTTGTTTTTTAAAGCATTACAACATTCTATAAGACATTCCTCTAAACAAGATAAAAATGTTTCTTCTACTTCATAAGTTGTAATTAAACAACTCTCAATTTGGGCAGAATTTATCAATAATTGTTCTACAAAAGCACTGACTAATGACCCAATACCTGCCCCCGGATCTAATAAATTAATATTACCAGATAAATTGTTAAATTGTCCTGTCATAAATCTCGCAACCGGTGCAGGAGTTAGAAACTGACCTAATTCACTTCTTTGTTTTAAGTTCAATTTTGAAGAAAAATGAAATCTATTTATATCTAGAGAATCTGTCAGGAAAGTTGTCATATTATCAATTTATAGAAAGTAAAATGTCCAGAAATTATGAGAAATTTGAATAATTTGTTATAATTCGTTTAGTCCTTCATTACTCATTAAGAAAATTATGGTAAAAATGCCTTTTCCAGCTTCGATAATTCCTCCTTTGACAAACGGGGACAAACTCACCCGTTATGAATTTGAACGGCGATATAATGCCGTATCTAAACCGAAAAAATCTGAATTAATCGAAGGAATAGTTTATATTATTCCTGCTACTCTGCGTTTTATAAGTCATGGACAACCTCATGGTCGCATCTTAACATGGCTTGGTAATTATGAAGTTATGACTTCTGGTACTGCTTTAGGAGTTGAACCCACAGTGCGGCTAGATTTAGATAACGAATCTCAACCTGATGCAGTTTTGATTATTATACCAGAAGCAGGAGGTCAAACTCGCATCAGTGAAGATGATTATATTGAGGGTCTACCATAATTAGTTGTAAAAATTGCTGCTAGTAGTGTGGCTATTGACCTCCATGGCAAAAAAATAGGAAAAAAGTTGTCCGTAACTCGAAAAATTTACAGCTTGGACGAGTGGTTTTTTCCCTAAAAAGCGGGTATTACCCTATATTTTAGCCCAATTATTAGGATCTATATTAGCCTCTAGTTTACTATTAATTAGTTTAGGAAATGTGGCTAATTTAGGTGCAACTATTCCTTTGTCTGCGTATTTTCTCACGATTGGGGTAGTATTGCTATAGTTATACCGGACTTAACCTGTATTACCCACTCCTCATACTTAATTTTTTGTGAGTATGGGTAACTAGTGCTACTTTTCTTTAACAATACATCAATTTTTCTTGTTAATTTTTATATCTGATGGTAGAGTAAGTATTGACATATCAAGATTTACATAGGAACAATAGTCTGCCCACTAATTATACAGGTGAAATCAGTGAATAAAAAAGCAAAAAAATTAGTCCTAACCCTCGGAATATTAGTATTAACAACCAGTTGTAAAACTGCTTCAAATTTTGCCGATAATATTCAGAAACCGACTGAGGCGACAAAAGTTACTAACTCTACCACTGACACACTCATAAAAGTAGATGGTTCTAGTACCGTATACCCCATTACCCAGGCTGTAGTCAAAGCATATCAAGCCGACCACAAAAATAATAATCAAGTCAAAGTCAGTATTTCCGGTACTAGCGGTGGTTTTGAAAAATTTTGTCAAGGCCAAATAGACATCAATAATGCTTCGCGGCCAATTAACCAGTCGGAGATGGCAGATTGTAAAAAAAATGGCATAAGCTATATGGAATTACCCATAGCTTTTGATGCCTTAACTATCGCTGTTAACCTCCAGAACACCTGGGCAAATGATATCACAATAGCTGAATTAAAAAAAATCTGGAAACCCAGTGCTGAAGGAAAAATTACAAAATGGAATCAAATACGCGCTTCTTGGCCAGACCGTCCAATCAAATTATACGGCGCTGGTGATAAGTCTGGGACTTTTGACTATTTTACCGAAGCAATTGTTGGTAAAGCCAGATCCAGTCGCAAAGATTACATAGCTACTGAAGATGATGAAGTTTTAGTGGCAGGTATCAGTAAAGATCCCGAAGCTTTAGGGTACTTTGGTTATGCTTACTACGCAGAAAACAGAGATAAGTTAAAAGTCGTAGCAGTTAATAGTGGTAAAGGTGCTATTTTACCATCACCAGAAACAGTAGAAAAAGCTAAATATCAACCACTTTCTCGACCTTTATTTATATATGTCAATCTTTGGTCTAGTAAAAATAAAACTGTGGTTTATAACTTTGCCGATTTCTACATTAAAAACGCGGCAAAAACAGCTAATTCTGTGGGCTATGTTCCTTTATCAGAGGAAGCTTACAAACTTGATTATGTTCACTTGTACAAAGGTAAAGTCGGAACAGTATTTGGTGGTAAATCAGAATTTAACCTCACCCTTGGGCAATTATTACGCAAACAAAAGCAATTTTAAGGATTAATAAAAATCATGAAAATTAGAGTAGGAATTAATGGATTTGGGCGCATGGGAAGATTATCCATTCGTGCTGCTTGGAATTGGCCAGAAATAGAATTTGTCCACATTAATGAAACCAAAGGTGGAACAAAAGCAGCAGCACATTTACTCAAATTTGATTCTGTACATGGGCGTTGGACACCAGAAGTAGAATCTGGAGAAAACCAGGTTATTATTGATGGTAAATGCCTAAGTTTTACTGAACATTCCCACCCGGGTGAAGTTCCTTGGGAAGACCTTGGTGTTGATATAGTTTTGGAATGTTCTGGTAAGTTTAGAACACCTGCTACCCTTGACCCTTATTTTAAAAGAGGTGTGCAAAAAGTGATTGTTGCTGCACCTGTTAAAGAAGAGGCTTTAAATATTGTCATGGGAGTGAATGATCATCTTTATGAACCTGAAAAACATCATTTATTAACAGCAGCTTCTTGTACTACTAATTGTTTAGCCCCAGTAGTAAAAGTAATTCATGAAGGCTTGGGAATTAAACATGGAGTAATTACCACAATTCACGATAATACTAATACGCAAACTATTGTAGATGCACCTCATAAAGATTTGCGTCGGGCTAGGGCTACAAGTATGTCATTAATTCCCACTAGCACCGGTTCAGCTACAGCTATTGGGTTAATTTATCCAGAATTGAATGGTAAATTAAATGGTTTAGCTGTGCGTGTGCCTTTGTTAAATGCTTCCCTCACAGATTGTGTATTTGAAGTTGAACGTTCGACCACAATAGCCGAAGTTAATGATTTATTAAAAACTGCATCTGCACAAGAACCATTAATAGGAATTTTAGGTTATGAAGAACGTCCTTTAGTTTCTATTGATTATAAAGATGATCCTCGTTCTGCAATTATTGATGCCCTTTCGACAATGGTTATCAACGAAACTCAGGTGAAAATCTTGGCTTGGTATGACAATGAATGGGGTTATGTTAACCGCATGACTGAATTAGCGCGAAAGGTGGCTTTAAGTTTGCAGCAATAATGGTTTTCTATGGGTGGGTTTTCGGTCCTACCCCATAAAGATTTTTGCACGCAGAGAGAATGAGGGTTTTTAGTTTGTATTTACAATTTTGAATTTTTAATCATGGCTTCTACTACTGCTTCTAATTCTAATTTCAAGAATTATATTCTGGTGACACTGGCATACTGGGGCTTCACTTTGACTGATGGGGCTTTGCGAATGTTGGTTTTGCTCTATTTTAATAAAATTGGTTATACACCTATTCAAATTGCCTCTCTGTTCCTGTTTTACGAGGTATTTGGAATTGTTACAAACTTTCTCGGCGGTTGGATTGGTTCTCAGTTTGGGTTAAAAGTAACTCTTTATACTGGGATTGGATTACAGGTGTTTTCTTTAATTATGCTGTCTTTTCTGAATCCAGGGTGGGCGCAGTGGCTTTCAGTCCTTTATGTGATGGTTGCACAGGCATTTTCGGGAATTGCTAAGGACTTAACCAAGATGAGTTCTAAAAGCGCCATTCGCTTGGTTGTGCCTCAAGATGCTCAATCTTCTTTGTTTAAGTGGGTGGCTGTACTAACGGGTTCTAAAAATGCTTTAAAAGGAGTGGGATTCTTTCTTGGTGGCGCCCTTCTCAGTTCTGTGGGTTTTATTAATTCCCTGTGGATTATGGCTGGGGGACTGGCTTTAATTATGTTTTCTGGGTTAATGCTGCCCAAAGGCATGGGTAAAATCAAGAAAAAGGTTAAATTTAGCCAACTTTTCTCTAAAAGCGCGGAAATAAATATTCTCTCGGCGGCGCGATTCTTTTTATTTGGATCTAGAGATGTATGGTTTGTTGTGGCTTTACCAGTGTTTTTACGTGGGACTTTGGGCTGGTCTTTTTATCAGGTAGGGGGATTTTTAGCTTGTTGGGTGATTGGTTATGGGATTATTCAATTTTTAGCACCAACACTCATGCGGCGATTTGGTTCTGGTCGTCCACCTCAATCTCAAACTATTCGATTCTGGACATTTACATTAACGGCTGTTCCCGGTGCGATCGCTCTGGCATTACAATTAGGTTTACCCGCTAATATCGTAATTATTGCTGGACTTCTCGTTTTTGGTGTCGTATTTGCTTTCAATTCCGCTGTCCATTCCTATCTGGTTTTAGCATTTACTGATGATGATAAGGTCGCTTTAAATGTGGGTTTTTACTATATGGCAAACTCCGGTGGTCGTCTTGTGGGTACAGTTTTATCCGGTTTGGTTTATCAAATATTTGGCTTAGTTGGTTGTCTGTGGACATCAATGTTTTTCGTATTCGCAGCAGGTTTAGTTTCTCTGAAGTTACCTAATCCTCAACCTAGTAAATCTATAGCTTGGAAAACTGGAGACGGAGATTAATATTCCTCCGTCTAAAGATATGTTATGGAAATAGGTATATCCTACCTAAGTTGGATGATTCCAAAATTTATCTGAGTTTAAATATCGTAATAGGCAATTTCTGACAGTTTTTGCCTATTGCCTAAATACTAGCTTCTAATACAGCGTTTTCCGCTGAATTATGAAACCCTTGTGGTGCCGGCATCTTGACCGCTAAATATGTACATCATAACACCGGAAATTGCTGTAAATACACATTTTATAATAATAATCAGATCTCTGGGTATTGGAAACTCTAAGACTAAATTTATAGAGGTAAATTAAGTGGAATATGCAAATAAAAAACCGACTCTTAAACACCTTTCTTTTCTTGACCGCTTTTTGACATTGTGGATATTTACAGCAATGCTAACTGGAGTCGGTTTAGGATATTTTTTCCCCACTATAGAAGTTTTTATCAATCATTTCCAAGTAGGAACAACTAATATCCCTATTGCTATTGGTTTAATTTTGATGATGTATCCATCTTTAGCAAAGGTAAAATATGAAGAATTAGGTGATATATTTCGTAATAGAAAAATTCTCGGACTATCATTATCCCTAACTTGGATAATTGCCCCAATAGTAATGTTTATACTTGCTATTCTTTTTTTACGCGATAAACCTGAATATATGACTGGTTTAATCCTCATTGGATTATCCCCCTGTATTGCTATGGTAATTGTCTGGAGTGATTTAGCTAAAGGAGATACTGAATATACCGCAGCACTTGTTGCTTTTAATAGTATTTTTCAAGTTTTATTTTACAGCTTTTATGCCTGGTTTTTTCTTTCTATTTTGCCCCCTTTATTTGGCTTACCAGCAAGTATTATCAAGATCAGTATTGGAGAAATTGCCAACAGCGTTTTTATCTATTTAGGCATTCCTTTCTTAGCTGGATTTATGACCCGTTTGATTTTAATAAAAGCTAAAGGTAAGCAGTGGTATCATCATCGATTTATTCCAAAAATAAGTCCCATTACTTTAATTGCTCTCTTATTTACTGTCGTAGTAATGTTCAGTTTAAAAGGTGATTTAATTGTGCAGATTCCTCTAGATGTTGTCCGCATTGCCATTCCCCTAATTATCTACTTTTTATTAATGTTTTTCAGTAGTTTTTACCTAGCGTGGAAAATTAAAGCCGACTATTCAAAAGCTGCTAGTGTGGCATTTACCGCTGCTGGTAATAATTTTGAATTAGCCATAGCTGTAGCTATTTCTGTATTTGGAATCAAATCTGGTGTAGCTTTTGCTGCTGTCATTGGACCCCTGGTAGAAGTTCCAGTCTTAGTTGGTTTGGTAAATGTATCACTTTGGTTCAAAAAACAGTTTTTTCGGTTATCTTCCCCAATGGGATTATAATTAAACACGTTTAATCTACTATTGATTTATTTGCATTTGATGAAAATTACTGATTTAATTACCTGGTTTGAAAAATGGGCAAATCCTGCTTGGTGTGAAAGTTGGGATAATTGTGGTTGGCAGGTAGAACCAGGTATTTTAGACCAAGAAGCGCGGATTTTAGTCTGTTTAACTCCAACTTTAGCAGTTATGCAAGAAGCGATCGCTCTCCATGCTAACCTAATTTTTGCCCACCACCCCCTCATTTTTCATCCCCCCAAATCTTTCCGCATTGGGGAAGCTCTAACAGAAATGGTACGCTTATCCTTTGCCCATAATATCGGCATTTACACCGCCCATACTAATTTTGACCAAGTGGCAGATGGAACTGCTGATGTCTTAGCGCAACTTCTCGAACTTCAACAAGTATCACCTATTATTCCTACTCAAGCAGGTTTCGGTTATGGGCGAGTAGGAATGCTTACATCTACATTAACACTACAAGCTTTACTTGATTATATTCAAACTCAATTAAATCCAACCCATTTAATTTTTTCACCCACAGCCGATCTAAAACAGCAAATTTCCCGTGTAGCGGTTTTAGGTGGTTCTGGGGCGGGGTTTATTTCCGCAGTAGCTAAAACTAATGCCCAAGTTTATTTAACTTCCGACTGTAAATTTCATCAATTCCAAGAAAGCCGTGATCTGGGTTTAGTCTTAATTGACGCTGGGCATTATGCCACAGAACGTCCAGCTTGCCAACGTCTAGTCCAGAAAATGCAAGCCCTTAACTTAAATTGGGTGCAATTAAGCCAAAAAGATGAAGATTTTCGGCAGTTTTACCCTAATACAGTCAGCAGCTAAGAGACTTTACCTTCACAGCTAAAAAATTATTCACGGTTAAGAAATTCAAAAAAATGTTATTATTTATATATAACACAGATTTTAACACCGGGGAAGATATTCTAGACACAACCCAGAGTATGATCTATACTTAGAGAGATAATCTGATTAAAAGGCTGAAATCTATGTTATACCCAGATATAATATTGTTATTGGTGAAGCATTCTTTCAGAACTAACTAACACCCCCCTGGCAACGCCAAATCAAAGAAAAATGTCCGTTGATATTAACAGTTGCCATAGCCGTTCAACTAATGCGGTAAACTAAACCTTAAGACCCAAAATTTCACCTAAAACTAATGACTAAAAATAAGTGGTAAAATTGAGTCACTAAACTTACTGGGTTCTCACCGCGAACTTCACCCCTTAAAGGCTGATATTCCAGAGATCAAACCCGAATTTGACAGGTTTAACTACGTTGTATAAAAAGGCAGAAGCACTACATGCTACACCGCAAAATTTATCAACTCTGTTGCGACGGGCGGGAGGTATGTGTTTTTTTGCGGGATCAACAGCGCTGGATAGAGCGAGCCCGCATCATTGATATCGAGGGCGATTTAGTGACTTTACGCTATGAAACAGATGAAGAAGATGAAGTTTGTTCTTGGGAGGAGATGGTTCGTCTCGAAAGCATCGGATCTGTCTCTCAAAAATTAGCGTCAGTGCAACGCGGTAATATAGAACCGCTGACAACTGATGACTGTCCAGAAGCAGAGCGTATTCATAACCCTTATACTGACCTAAATCCAGATTAAACGCTCCTAAATTAAATTCACGTCAAGCGTTCAAAAGCAGGACAGTATCCGTCAAGGGTAACTTTGAAATTATACAAAGGGGCAGCGGGATTCCAACACCGTTGCCCCCTTTGGTGTCTACAGCTACCACAGCACGCAACATCACCAGAATTAAGACGAAGATTATTTGGGTTTAATAGTTCTCGTGGGGATAATCCCCGTAATACCAGGTCTTCACCCTGCCAACGTGCTTCTATTAAACCCGTATCAGCAAATTGTCGCCACCGGGGATCGGCTGTTACTGTATCAGGAAGAGTGATATTAATCACAGTCCCTAACTCCGTCAACTCCCCTCCATAATTAGTTTCCGGGGCAGCAGGTTGTAAAAATATTTCTCCAATCGGTAATTCTACTAGAGTGCCGGCGGCGGGTGAATGGACATGATAGCGGTTTTGCAACTCTTCTAAACAAGTTAAGTCTGATAAATAGCTGGGAGAACCATGGACAAAAATTACGTGCTGAGGTCGTAAATTATGAATTAGTTGGGTTGTTCCTGGTCCATCACTGTGTTGTGCTAAAAGATAACTGGCAAATTTTGTCGGTGCTAAATATTCCTGATTAACGGGAATATCAATTTTTTCAGGTAAAAGAATTAACCAATTGCCTGTGTTGGCTCGGCAGTATTTACGTAAATCTGCGGAAGAGTCTGTAATCACAATACAGGGAGATGTCCCTAAATTTGCCAAATTTTCCGGCTTTAATCGTCTAACACGAGGTTTTACCCGTTCATCCCAAAATAAAGGTTGGTGACGGGCAAAATTCTGAACTGCGGTAGGAAGATGGGGTAAAAGTTCTAAGTAAGCATCGCAACCAGCGGCTACAGTACCATCCACCCAAATATCTAGATCTCTACCTGTAAAATGGTGATGTGAGCGTAATAACATGAGTAATTCTTGACCTAATCCCAATACTGGAGTAGGCAAAATCACTGAACAGCTTTCATCTGTTCCCAGAGAACTAATAGCGCGATGAATCCTTTCTGCTAGTTGATTTTCTTGGTGACGACGATGGGGATGGCGGGATGTTCCATAACTACCTTCAATTAATAGCACGTCTAAATTTAAACCTCTGAGATCATCGAGTCGCAACCCTTCTACTAATCGGGAATTAGAGAGGAAAAAATCACCAGTATAAAATAATTTATAATCGCGGTTGGGGGTGTGGTAAGTGAGGAGAATGGCCACAGCACCAGGTAAATGACCTGCGGGGAATAATTCTACTATGAGATTTTCTTTGATTTCTATAGGAGCTCGCAATGGTAAGGCTTGACAAAATGAGGAGGTTACTGGTAGTTCTGCTTCTAGCCAATTTAGCGGTAATAACTTTGTTGTTACTTCACTAGCGTATATAGGTAATGAGGGAAAAGCTTGATGTAGTGTTAATAAGCCTCTTGCATGATCGGGATGGGCATGACTAACTAAGACTAAATCCGCTGGTATGGATGATGTACCATGATTTGCTGATTTAGTCAAATTCCGCGCTATAGGGGAAATATTGGTCAAGCCGAAATCTAATAGAATGCTGTGTGGTCCCATTCTGACTAGTAGACACACACCCTCATCTTCATGCTGAACGCTATAGGGGAAACATTCTAACTCATTAGCTGTTTCCCCAATATCAACATCAAAATCAACTGATAGATTATCCCTCATTCTTCCACCCTCAAACTAATAACTGAGAAACTTGGCTTTTGTGCAATATTCCTCAGCAAAGTTCTGAACCTTAGTAAACTAAGTTATCTCTCTTGTTAATGTGCAGAACCGTTACCATGATAGTTATCGGAATCGTAAAAGCCATTTTTCGTACCAAAGAATAAGCACGAAACCGTGAATATAACTGTTAAACCCACTAAAATTAGTTTGACATCCATTGATTTTTTCCTCTTGAATCAAGACTTTTGTATCTTAATATTGTATTTTTGTATTGGGGAAAAATCACTAGAAAATCTTTACCATAGTTAGGTTATTTGTAATAATAGCATTTTCAAGCCTAGTATTACAGCATTATATCCTCTCCCCGCTCGGTAAAGCGGACTTCTTTTATTTTCCACTGAGCATTACTAATTAATGTTTTGCGGATACTGCTAAATAATGCAAACTGTTCACAACTAGAAAGAGAAGATACTTGTCTTTTTGATTCTGGTGATAATCGGATATCAACAATAACAATACCATTTTTTTTATTTACACGATAACCGGATACGCTAAAATCTGCTGTATTTTGTTCTTTGAATATTTTACCTATGGCCTCATTCATCGGTTTTACTGCGGAAACCTGGACTTTTTTGGCAATTAACTCTTGACATTGAGCATCACTTGTGTATAAGGTGACGTTGCTAGTTTTTTTAGAGTTAGGTTTACTATGGGAATTGTTTAAAAATGGCTTAATTCTCGGAATAGGAGACTTTTCTGGTTCTTCTTGAGGAATGGGATTAATTTTGTTATTGGGTGTAGTTTCTGGAGTCGAGTAATTAGCGTTATTATTAGCATCACAACTGCTAATAAGAGTGCAGAACACTACTAAAAATAATGATAAAATAGCTCGTTTGTAATTATACATATAATAATTCCGTTGGATTTTTACAAGAAAATTCATCAGGGGAAGAAAAGAAAAAACCCTAATATCAATGATAACTGCATCACTATATCCACCTTGTTGAGAAAGTGCTTCTAGGGTTTTTAATTGATTGATTATTTCTGATTAGGTTGTGATCATTATTTTTTAATTGTCGCTGGGGTTAATATTTATTATACCTGTGAATTGTTGTTAATTAATCCCCAGTTCTTATATTTTCCCAGACAAAACCCAATTTTATTCCCCAGACTTACTGAAAGCTTGAGAAAATTAGTATAAAATTTATCTTCAACAACTCTGTAATTTTTATGCCTGTAGTTACTGAATATCACCATCTAAGGGAACTTAGCAAATTAAGATTTCCTGAATATAAGGTTAAGGTTATGGTTAAAGAAAATAAATTTTATTTTTTAGTATACTTTGGTAACAAAAAAGCGAATTTTTGTTTAAATTATTGATTTAAGAGTGATTTTTAGGATAGAAACTTAAAAGTTGATTGAATTTTGATATTATTAGGATCAAATGCTGCTACTACAATACAATTGGCACGTTACCTCTTTGCTTGCTCAGTCCTCCTCAAGTTCTGACGGTGCTGGAGAAAATATTGTTTTTTTGCTTTTTGCTCTTTTTGGCTATTTGTTTGGTTCTTATTGCTTCTATACTATCTATGAGAAGTTGGGAGAACAAAATGCTTGGTTTGCTTGGGTACCAATTCTTAATAATTGGATCATGTACAAAGCAGGTGATCAATCTCCCTGGTGGATTGTTGGGCTTTTTATACCACTTGTTAATTTTGTAGCTCTGATTTTCTTACTGATGGCTTTCATTGAAATTGTGGAGAAACTGGGTAAAAGTCCTTGGTTAATTTTGTTAATGATTATTCCGTTAGTTAATTTTGTAGTTTTATACAATTTTGCTTTCGGCTAACTAATCAAAAAAGGAATTAAAAACAGTAAATTTAAATTTTTAATTCCTTTTTATCAGAGGAGATTTGCAAAGATAAAACCGAATTTTATTGTCTAAGCTTCCTGAAAGCTTGAGAAAGAGTTAATATAAAATATAGCTTATATATTACTTTTAATTGAAATTTCTAATTCTACTTTAAAATATGATCAAGAAATAAAATTACCTCTTTATGCAAAAGCAGGTATTTCTGATTATTGGATATTTAATTTAAGCAAATATTGTTTAGAGTGTTACAGTGAACCTTATCAAGATTCCCAAGGTAATTTTGATTATCGTCGTAAATTAATTTTATTACCTGATGAGTCTGTTAAATTGTCATCTTTTCCTGATTTAGTTTTGGATTTATCCAAAGTATTTCCTGGGTAAAAATTAGGGGATAAAATGAATTAAAGTCTGAAAATTAACTACAAAGTAATATCCTTTAATCTTCTAAATCCTGATTCAGACAATTATTGAATTCATTTTCATATTGACCATACCAATATTCAATAACCAATAAACACGCTCTGATTAATTTATCCCAATTCTTATCATTTATTGATATTGGTTCTGTTGCTGGTCGAAAATGAACAATAGAATTACGAATTTTATAAATAAACTCTCCTAAATTACCTTCTGAGTTACCATCAAGATCATTTTTAATTTCCTTCAAAATATTAATAGCATCTTCGGGTGACTTATCTATAAGTTTACTAATAGCTTCCTTTTCGTTTGGCCGCCAATTAGTATAATCTTCTATATTAGCAGAAAAGTTAAGTAAAGAATCTTTAATTCCTAAATTTTGATAAAATTCTTGCCAAAATGAAATTGAGAATAGTCTTTCTATACACCGATAAACATCAAGAAATGAATGTTTCCAACTAACTGATACTAAGCTAAATAGTAAATTCTCAAAAGTATCAAGTTGCATCATTTTTACAGATTCAATAAACAAACTTTCAAAAACAAAAAGAGTTTCTTCCCTAAATTTTAAAGAAATAATTTGCCTCTGTTGAATAATATAAAATGCTGATAAATTTACAGTAGCAATTTGAATTATATCAGATTTAACTTTAATAAATGGACATTCATCATTAATTTGATAAACAAACACTGGCTCAAAGAAATGATTTATCTGACTAAATTCATATCTAATAAGGTCTTCATTTTCGGGAGGATAAAAAATATCTTGTGCTATTTGATAAGCATCAGCATTTTGTTTAACAGAAACTTTTAAATCAGATAAAAGTGCTGTAAGCATTCCTCCATTTAGCTCAATTTCTTCTATTATTTCTTGTTCAATTTCTAATTTATGTTGCCAACCAATAGCAACAAAGTAATTTTTATTATCAAACTCAAAAGTTGCAGTTCTGAAATAAGGTAAAATTGATTGTTGATTTGTAATTTCTAGTTCTTTTAACCATTTTCTATCATCTTCATTCGTCTGAATGCAACGTTTATGATCCCTAAAAATAGGCACTTCAATATTTTGATTTTCTACAAAACTAGCTAATAAATCAAATATATGTTTATTAGCTTCTATCATGTTTCTAGACATAATTATCTCAATATAATGCTCTCCAGCATTGTGTCATATTATCAATCTCAAATTTTTCAGAAATTAATAAATTAAAAGCCTGTAGAAAAAACTCTCTTTCAAAGAAATCTTTTCTACCTGGTTTTTTACTAATTAATTCATTTAATGTTGGAAAATCTAAAAAATTACCTATTTCATCATTACTCAGGTTCTCTATTTTTGTTAAAAGTAAATCGGTTTTGTTTTTAATATCTTGCCATTTTTGGTTCTGCTCTTCTGGTTTATAATCATTACCAGGTCTACCTAATATAGAAAAAGCTAACGCAGTCACAAACCCAACACAAGCTGGTTGACTACTAAATAAATCCTTACCTTCCTGAAAATATCCTTCTATGTCTCCATTTCGATATCGAGAAATTGCCATATCAAATTTATACAAATAAAACATTACTTCATAAAAAATATTAGCAAAATTAGGATTTGATATTGAGCCTATAAAATCTAGTCTTATAAACTCCTCTGCTACTTTTTCCGCAATATCTATTTTCACCTTTTTAGCTCCAAATACTAAAAATAATTCAATGATATCATCAGATTGAAATTGTCCTGGACTTGAACGTTTATTTTTGTGATTTTTGTCTGTGAGTGTTATTATTTCAATTACAGAAAATTTTTCTTTAAGTTCTTTAATTATTCCTTGAAAAACTGTTTCAATTTGTCTTCTTATCTCCCAAGGAGCTTGTCCTGTATTCAAAACTAACATTCTATAAATTAAGCTATTTATTTGCGAAGCAATCCAAAACTCTACACGAATTTCATGATTGCAAATATTAGCATTATCTTTTAAAGCTACACTTAAAGCTTTAGTTCGTTGCATACCATCAATAATAGATATACTATCTTCAGGTATTTTGTTAATAAATTCTAAAAAAGCATTATTGTCTTCTAATTGTTCAATGATGGCAAAATTATCCTGGGGAATAATCACCCCTATAACTATTGGTGGTAATACCGCTCCAGCTTCTATATCTTTAATCATCCTCCTGCGTATACGTATAGCAGTATTTGTTTTTAAAGTATCTCTTTGTCCTTCTAAACCTCCTCTATTTTCAAAGGCACTTTTTACCCTTTTGAGATATTCTCCTACTTGGAACTGTGTCATTACAGAGTAACAATGTACTCTTGTATCTTTGATTCTATCAATATTTTTACTCATAGCCATGAATGAGATATTATTTACCATATTTTTAGTTTATCCTTGAATCGGTTGATTGTGTATGATCAGGAAATTAAAAATTAATAGCATTTTTAGAATGCTATACAAATATAGCACATTTTTTTGAAAATGTATTACCTTCTATAAATCCTGATATGGCTACGCTACCAGACAATTAACAAATAGCTGCATTTACAAACTGAATTATATCTCCTAAACCAGTTTGAGTTTTCAGGTTTGTAAAAACAAAAGGTTTATCACCGCGCATTTTTTTCGCATCTCGTTCCATGACATTCAAATCAGCACCCACATAGGGAGCAAGATCAGTTTTATTAATCACTAATAAATCAGATTTAGTGATACCTGGACCACCTTTACGGGGAATTTTATCACCAGCAGCGACATCAATAACATAAATTGTTAAATCTACTAATTCAGGGCTAAAAGTAGCCGCTAAATTATCTCCACCACTTTCTAAAAAGACTAAATCTAAATTGGTAAATTTCTCTTCTAATTGTTCAATTGCGGCTAAATTCATGGAAGCATCTTCACGGATAGCAGTATGGGGACAACCTCCCGTTTCTACTCCTAAAATGCGATCGCTTTCTAAGGCTTGAGAACGAACTAAAAATTGAGCATCTTCTTGAGTATAGATATCATTTGTCACTACTGCTAATTGATATTTTTCCCGTAAATTCTTACATAAAGCATCTACTAAAGCTGTTTTTCCCGAACCCACCGGACCCGCAACCCCTACTCTTAAAGCCGTCATAATTCTTAACTCCTAAATAATCTAGTGTACTGGATTTCGTGCTGCATACTTGCTAAAGATAAACCCCAATTACAACATCCTAAATCATCATCTTCCATGAGCAAAATTTCCTCCACAGTAGTAGTTAATAAAGGTTGTAAACCCAGTAATAATTCTTGTCCCGCAGTTTGTCCCAGAGGAATAAGTTTGATCCCAGCAGTAATTAAATTATTAGCCCAACTGTGTAAATAAGCTAATAAACAGACTTGAATATTTATATCCCAATGAGCGCAAGCAATCGCAAAAGCGATCGCATAATTACTAGGATAACCCACCGCATGGACTAAAGGTAAAATTTCCGGTTCTAGCTTACCTAATAATTGTATCAGAGAACGTCCCATTTGCCAACTAGCAGCCCGTAATTCTTCCGTATCTCTGGCGGCTGATAACCATAAATTCCAGCGTTTTAAAGCCTCTATATCATCGGTTTTTACAGCATGAAAAGCCCTAACAATTATCCCAGCATCTAGACGAATTGAACCATAAATTAATTCAGATTTTAGCCAAAATTTGAGATTATCAGCATTAGTAATAGTCCCATTTTCTACTAACATTTCCAACCCTTCCGAATAACCATAAGCACCTACAGGTAAAGCGGGACTTGCTAATTGTAAAATCGCCAAAAAATTGTTATGAGTGAGAGTGATTTCCATAAGCCCCTAATTCTGGTTGAAAAGGTACAAATTCCGCTTGAATTTCTAAACCTAATTGTGTTAACATAGCCTGTAAAACTGGATCTGGAGATAAGCGTAAATAAGTGGGAGTAATTTCCACAGGTACATGACGATTTCCTAAATGATACGCAGCCCTTAATAATAAAGGAATTTCCGCGTAAGCAGTTAAAACAGTTTCAGATTTAGCAATAATTCCCATATAAATACTTTGAGTTTCATCTGTGAGAATATCGCCATTATTTAATACTGTACCTCTAGATAAACGCAAAAAAACCTCCTGACCATCTGCTAATATAAATTTATGACGGCTACGAGTACGTTCTTCCGCAGTTAGTGAAAGAGTAATACTAACTTTAGCATCAGAATTAGGTGGGTTGAGTTGGGTAAAAGTCAGCATAATTTCCGAAATTAAATTAAATTTCGATAATTTTAGATCTTATCTTAGTTCATTTTCAATAATTGGTAAACAAAAATATACCCGAACCTTCTCAGAAATCGGGTATTTGATAACGCAGTTTTAGTGATAATTTTTGATTTGTAAATTAAATTTCTCCTCACTAAGCAGAGATTTAATTTATCAGAGATACGTTGAATAATTCCTTATAATCATGGGAGAAATAATCATAGAATTTGCGAAACTTCTCTGGAGTCACAGCATTTTGTAAAACCGCAAAAACAGCCCGCACATGAATAATAGATATAGTGGGTGCTAGACTTTCTTTTTGACTGATACGTTCAATAAACTCCTGTAAGTGAAAAGATTGAACCGGTTCTGTTTCACTTCCACATAAATATTTTCCTAACTCCTGGGGTATTTGTACCGCTAATTCTTCTCTTTCATTACTAGGAACAATTTGTTTAATAATTTCCAAAGTAGCACGGGTAGCAACTTCTGCTTCTTCACGAGATTCTGATTGTGTTAAACTTTGAACATGGGTGATAAACTCGGTATATTCCATTTTTTTATCTCCAGTATTTAACTCAATAACGAAATAATTATGAGTGAATAGTCTAAGACCAATGCAAATTTACTTTAGTATAAGCTTTAATCATTAATTTAACTTCATGCTAAAGAAGTAGATAGAAATATATCTAAAGTGAGATTTCAGAATCCAGATGATCACAGTCGGGACAATTCATGAATTATCCCAACAATGTTTTCTATTATTAACGAATTGCTTGATATTTACCCAAAGCCATTAAAGGAAAATACTGTTGATAAAGGTGATACTTCAAATAAAAATGACAAGGAAAACCCGTACCTGTGAAGTAAATCTCATCCCAAGTACCATCTGATTTTTGAGTTTCTAACAAGTAATTAATTCCCTTTTCAATACTATCAAGAGCTAATTTACCCACTGCTTTACCAGCAGATATTAACCCAATTAAAGCCCATGCTGTTTGGGAAGCAGTGCTGTCACCTTTTCCTTTTAAACTAGAATCATTATAACTAAAACAAGTTTCTCCCCAACCACCATCAGAATTTTGAACTTTGACTAACCAATCTGTACCTTTAGCGATATTTTCACCATATTTTAGAGGATTAATTAAAGCCAAAGCTGATAAAACACCGCTAGTTCCATAAATGTAATTTACACCCCAACGTCCAAACCAACAACCTTCTATTTCTTGTTCCTTCAAAAGATAATTTAAAGACTTTTCTAAATTATTGGCTGGAATTGATAAATTACAAAGTCCCAACATTTCTAATACTCTAGCAGTGACATCAGCCGTATTTGGATCAATCATAGCTTTCAAATCACCATAAGGTACAGAATTAAGCCATTCTTGATCATTATCAAGGTCAAAAGCCGCCCAACCTCCTGGTTTGCATTGCATAGATGAAATCCAATTTAAAGCCCTATTAATAGCTTGTTTTTTCAGTTCCTCATTTGGTAATTTTGCTTGATATAAAGCCATGACAACTACAGCCGAATCATCCACATCTGGATAAAAGTGATTATCAAATTCAAACGCCCAAGCACCGGGTTTCCCTTGCTTATTTTTGATATTCCAATCACCATAATTGAGAATTTGTTTCTCTATTAACCATTCTCCAGCCTTAATAATAGCGGGATTATTTGGCGGAAAACCTGAATCAATTAAAGCCCGAATCGCCCAAGCAGTATCCCATACAGGAGAAACACAAGGTTGTACACAGTAACTATTTTCTGTTTCCATAGCAAAATTATCAACTGCTTTTAAACCCCGTTCTATAATTGGGTCATTCACATCATAATCTAAACATTTTAAAGCTAACAGAGAATTTAACATAGCGGGAATAATTCCCCCCCAATCTCCGGTAACTTCTTGACGTTCTAAAATCCATTTTTCTGCGGCTTTAATTCCTTCATCTTTAAAAGGAACAAAATTCAGACTTTCTGCTAATTTAAAACCATCATCGAGAATATTAAAAATATCCGACCAATCACCATTTTTTGGTAATTCCCATCGGACATTATTCACACCTTCAGCATATAATTCATCTAAATTAATTGGTTGATCAATTTTAAAGATTGGTTTACGATCAAAGACAATTAATAATGGTACAGTGCTAGAACGCGCCCAACTAGAAAGTTCATAAATATTGAAGAAAAAATTATCAGGTAGTAACATTACCCAAGGAGGTAAAGAAGGAAGTCCGCGCCAATTATAACAGCCAATTAAAGCCAGATGTAACTTTGTAAAAATCCGAGTTTTGCTAATACCACCTTTAGCTAAAATTAGAGATTTCGCTTTCAGCAATGCGGTATCTGTAGCGGGTACACCTAACAACCTCAAAGCCATATAAGCCTCTACAGTTGTGTTTAAATCTCCACCATCACCATAAAACAATTCCCAACCTCCATGTTCTCGCTGTTGAGAAAAGAGATAATTTTTAACCTTATCTAAAGGTCTGGTTTTGTCAGTTCCCCAAATCTTATGGAGTAAAACAGCTTCAGATGTGATGGTAACATTAGATTCTAACTCAGCCCACCAATAACCATCGGGATTTTGAATAGAAAGTAGATGTTGTTGACTAGCCGTAATCGCATCTACAACCTGCTTGACCTTCACCCTATCTTGTGTTTGCATAAAATACTTCCTCAACACCCAATAATAACTAATAACATAACCGAAATCAGAGAAAATTCTTCACTAAAATCAGCAAAAGAATCAAATTTGTGATTAAATCAAGGTATAAAATTCAAGATCTCTTAAACTCTTACTCTCTGCGCCTCTGCGTGAAAAAAATCATATCTTCCTTCAGCAACACCGAACTTTTTTTAAAACTTTAAATTGGAGTAAAGCAACAGTTATGACAGCAATTATATTGAGTTTGACGCTTCTATCCTTAGTAATTTGGTTATTTTTACTCCTATTTTGGGGACAATTTTGGCGAGTTAATCACCAATTAGAAGCAAATAAAGACCAATATGTTGATATTAATACCTTACCGACAGTATGCGTAGTAATTCCCGCCCGTAACGAAGCCGATGTCATTCCTTTTAGCTTGCGATCGCTCCTCCTTCAAGACTATACTGGTAATTTCACCATCTTCTTAGTAGACGATCAAAGCAGCGATGGTACAGCCAATTTTGCCCAAGGAGTAGCCTACGCCCTAGATAAAACCCAACAATTACATATTGTCCCCAGTGACCCATTACCTAGGGGTTGGACGGGCAAATTGTGGGCAATGGAACAAGGTATACAAACAGCCAGCGAATTAAAACCAGACTATTATTTACTGACAGACGCAGATATAGAACATGACCCCAGTAACTTACACCGCTTAGTAACCAAAGCCGAATCCCAGAATTTAGACTTAGTATCTATCATGGTACGCTTGCGCTGTCAAAGTTTTTGGGAGCAGCTATTAATTCCCGCTTTCGTCTTTTACTTCCAAAAACTTTATCCCTTTTCCTGGGTAAATAACCCCAAAAAAGCGATCGCTGCTGCTGCTGGAGGTTGTATTTTAATTCGTAGAGAAGCTTTAAATAGAATTGGTGGACTGCAAATAATTCGTCAAGCCTTAATTGATGACTGTTCCCTAGCCAAAGCGGTCAAATCAACTAACGGAAAAATCTGGTTAGGACTAAGCACCCTCACCCATAGCCTACGTCCTTATAATTCCCTGAAAACAATTTGGGATATGGTCGCCAGAACCGCTTACACACAATTAAATTATTCACCCCTCCTGCTACTAGGAAGTCTATTAGGAATGACCTTAGTTTATCTAATTCCACCATTAGCAATCATTTTAGGTCTGGTATTCGGGAATTGGACAATTATCCTAGCCGCCTCCATCACATATCTACTAATGACCTTTGCTTATTTCCCCATAATTCGCTTTTATAAATGTTCTCCCACTTTTGCATTTAGATTACCCATTATTGCTTTTTTGTATACTTCCATGACAATAGACTCAGCATTAAGACATTGGCAAGGAAAAGGAGGTTTGTGGAAAGGTAGAACATATGTGAAATAGGGAAGAAAAGAAGCAGAAGAGAAACTTGCTGATTTCCTCCTCCCCACTTCTCATCAAGCTAGAGTTTATCCCGTTGACAACAAGTAGCAGACATTTTTTCCAAAATTCCTATTTCCACCCATTAAACACCAGCCCCAGCATTACCCACACATTAGGATTACTAGTAAACACAGTAGATCAAAAGTAGTCAGAATCTTTAAAAGCAGTCCGGATTAGACATTAGCAATCAGGGATTAAATAATGGGAAGCGGGAATTAACAACCAGGGAGAGCAAAATTTCCCCATTAGGTTAAATATTCTAACCGTAGACCAGTTCTGATTTTCCTGCTTACATCTGATGATAAAAGCCCAACTCAGAGCTTTGTGTGTTATTTACCTTAAGTTCACAGTAAGTTCACAAAAACTTCACAATCAATAGCACAATATATGAGCTATAGTGTTTTCGGGCAATCAAAGTAAACTTCCTCGTTAGTAAAAATCTAAAAGTCCTTAAATCAAATCAGGCATAAACTTCAGCATCTTCTCGCGTATGGGTGTCGTCGGCGCAAACCCCAAGTCTTAAATAGACCTGGATTTGATTATATGAGGTGAAAAATTGGGTACAGGAATATGGATATAAAGAGAGTTTGATCTAGCACATAAATTAACCGGATCTAACCATCCAAAAAAATTATCTGCATTAACTCTGGCTAATCAACTGCAAGCCAGGGAAGTTTCAGCATACCAGGGCATTAACTACTATTTCCCTACTTCCATCAAAAGTTGTCAATCACGCATATTTACCCCTGAGGTAGGAAATTTTATCCATACCATTACTCTAGCCACTCAACCACAGCCTAGAGCTATTTCTTAACGCAGATTTATAGCAAACACTTGTGTAAGTAGAATGAAACTATTTATTACATTAGCTTTGCTGTAGCTGAAATTTATCAACCACTGAAAAAACCCATAACACTACACCATCATGGAAGAAC
>Ga0208698_100059_pt1 | contig 25269 bp, 1 predicted proteins | sample LakMenEpi20Aug08_FD_150717 | JGI IMG/M metagenome (GOLD analysis project Ga0208698, IMG submission 150717) | Freshwater microbial communities from Lake Mendota, WI - 20AUG2008 deep hole epilimnion (SPAdes) | ecosystem: Environmental > Aquatic > Freshwater > Lake > Epilimnion/Euphotic zone ... | reverse complement strand
CATTGGTATTGGTGATACCAAATTTGATCAATTAATGACTCTATTCTCAATAGACAATGGATTTTACCTGGGTAAAACGCAAAGATTGTAAAGTTTTATGGCAGGATTCAACACTTGTGTCAAATTGGTCAAATATTGTGTAAAGTAATGAGAGTTTTAATTTTCTAAAAGCTTGACTAAAAAGACGGGATACAAGCCCCGTCCTTCCAGGACGGCTTTATGTAAAAATTTGGTCATAGTCGCCTTATGGCATTGGGAGACTTTAAACAGACATGGAGGGACGATAAGACCACTTGTGGCGTGTTCTCTGCGAAGTGTCAAGAATCACCGCACCTTTAGGTCGGTGAGTATGTCAATATAGCGATCCTAAATTGTTTCTGAAAAATAGTAAGTAGTGAAGGGTGGGCGATGCCCATCGTAGCCTAGTTTTGCTGGGCAATGCCTACCTTACGTATGGTTAAAAAATCAAGTAGGAATCCTATCGGTTGATTAATATTACTTAAAAAAGCTAAGACTACAAGAAAAATGATAACAAACACACCCACCACCACCATTGTTTTTGTTAATGCTCAGGTTGCTAACTATCAAAATCTGCTCAAACAAGTTCAGCCCGATACAGAATTTTTGCTCATCAACGCAGACCAAGACGGAATAGAGCAAATCACCAATACTCTTAAGAATCGACAAAATATTACTAGCGTGCAAATTATCTCTCATGGTGGTGAGGGAGAAATTCAACTGGGAACAACTCGGCTAAACCGCGACAGTATCCAAGCCTATCGTGAGCAATTAGAACAATGGCGTAAGGCATTAACAGCAGAAGCAGATATTTTACTGTTTGGCTGTAGTGTCGGTTTTGGTCAGGGTCAGGAGTTTTTAAGGGATTTAAGTATATTCACAGGAGCAGATGTTGCCGCCTCCGTAGATATTACAGGTAATGCACTGTTAGGCGGAGATTGGGATTTAGAATTTGCCACTGGAAATATTGAAGCTGGGATTGCTATTTCCTCGGAAGGACAACAAGCTTATGCAGGTATTTTGCCTCTGATAGTAGAGTATTTTATTGGTAATAACACCAAAGAGGGAAACGGAGTTGAAAGAACAGAAGTAAAACAATGGTCTACAAGAAGTACCATCAGCAATAGCGCAGGTTTGATTCGCGAAGATTGGGGAACGGGATCACCACCAAACTCCAACGTAAACCAAGATAATTTTATTGTCCGCTGGACAGGATATGTGTACGCTTCCAGCACGGGAGATTATAAATTTTACGAAAATTCTGATGATGGCGTTCGTCTCTGGGTCAACAATAGGCGGCTTATTGAGGAATGGAATAAAAGTGGGTTAGATAAGGAAAATTCAGCTTCTATCTATTTAGAAGGGGGAAAATGGTATGCCATCCAAATGGATTATTTTGATTGGGATGCTAGTGCTGCTGTAAATTTACAATGGCAACCACCAGGAAGTAGTAAAGCCTATATTCCTAATAATTACTTAATTCCCCTAGCGAGTAGTACCGCTACTGGTCCAAATGATTTAGGGTATGGGTTAAAAGGGGAATATTTTAATAACCGCGACTTGTCTGGTAATCCAGTTTATACACAAGTTGATTCTGCTATTAATTTTGATTGGGGTGATGGTAGCCCCAACAATAAAGTTAACAGTAATAACTTTAGCGTGCGTTGGACAGGTAGTATTGTCATTCCAGAAACTGGAAGTTATGTATTTTCTGCAGAGACTGATGATGGAGTCAGGCTGCGGATTAATAACTCTTCAAATTACGATATTGACCGTTGGTCAGATGGATCTAGATCCCAAGACGGTGGATACATTAGGACGTTCTCAAAAGGAAACGTAGTTCCAATTACTTTGGAATATTTTGAAAATAGTGGCGGTGCCAAAGCCAAATTACTCTGGCAAGCTTGGACAAACGATAACAAAACTAATGAAATTATTTCCAAAAGTTTTATTCCAACAACCAGTCTAATTCCTTACACTGATAGACCTAACATATACATTTCGTTTTTTACAGGAGCTTCTGAACAAGATGGAAAAGCACAATTTAAAATTGGCACATCATCAACTATCCCAGCAGGTGGAATTAATGTTTTTTATAGACTACTTCCTCTTAACGGTGCATCAACTGATGATTTCTCAGATCCCAATCTTGGACAATTAACCTTAACTCCGACTGAGAAAGAGAAAGTTATTACCATCAATATTGCGGATGATGATATAGCTGAATCAAACGAAAATCTCCGCATAGAAATTATTCCAGGAGTACAATATCAAAGCGGCTATAGTCTTGATGTTCCAATTATTGATAACGAACCCATCATCAGCGTTATAGGATATGAAAATCCCGAAGAAGCCGGTAAAACAGGAAAACTAAAACTTAAGTTTGATAGGCCTTTAACTCAAACTTTAACTCTCAAATTCGAGGTATCCAACTCTGGAAATGATACAGAGTCAGACGATTATTTACTACGAACTGTTACAGTTAGTAATAATCAACTTGATAGCAAGCAAGAAGTAACTGTCGATTTAGTTGAGGCTAAGGATGATGATATTACTGATCTTCCCAGAAATGGCGAAAAATTTACCGTTCGCTTAGTTCCAAATAGTGGAAATTTAAATAATTATCACGTTAATGCATCGCAAAATTCAGCCACATTTACTATTGTAGATGATGAACCAACTATTGGTATTGAAAAACTTACTGATGGGTCAGAAGATAGGGGCAAAAACGCCGAATTTAAACTTGTTTTTGACAGACAAAGAGGAAAAGAGTTTACCTTAAAACTGAATTTAGAGGCTGTTACTAACAAAGACGCTTCAGATCCTAATAAATACGTCAAAACAACTGGAACAAACACTATACGTGGTAATCATATTAATACCACTAAAGGTGCAGATTATCTCTTTTATTGGCGTTATGCAGACCATAGCAAGAAAGAATACTTTACTGGAAACGAAATTACTGTTCAGGCTAATACTGGGCAAAGTAATAAAACCATTATTATTGGTGTAGAACCTATTGATGATGATGTTGCAGAAAATACTGAATCTGTCACTGTTGGGCTAGTACAACAAACAACCAATACTGGTACTGAGCGCAATCAGTTTTATCAGGTAGATACTCAAAAACAGTCTGCCACTGTCACCATTGCAGATAATGAACCAACCTTAGAACTGGTAACAGTTAGAAACGCCAAAGAATATGGAGCATTATTACCCGACCAAGAAGATTCCTACTCTATTGGTTATATTGAATTAAAATCAGATAAACCCATTCTCAACTCCTTGGGATTGTGGGTAAAATATACTATTACGGCTGGAGAAAATGTAATTCAAGGAGTTGATTATCTCAATTCCCAATATCGCAAAGTTTCCTTTAAACCCGATACCCAACAAAATGGGATTATCATCCCCCAAATTGAAGAGTTAAAGATTCCTGGTAATACAGTAGTTGACCAAAATAAAATTAGAATTTACTTTATGGCATTACCAGATGCCATTAAAGAAAATGCGGAAAATTTAAGAATAGACATTCAACCCTATTATTTTGATCTGGATGTCACTAATAATAAAGATATTTCCAATTTCCGGTTAAAACAAAATGGTCAGATTGTTAACAACATTACTGCCGATATCACTATAGAAGATAGTGGTCTTTATCAATCGCAAGTATTCATTGTTGACCGAAATGACCAATTAGTTAACACGAATAATCCCTTGGTAATCAGGGATGGCAAATCAGTTTTTAAAGTAAAATTGGGCAGTCAACCTACTAAAGATGTTACTGTTCAATTCAATCAACCCACTTCTGGGAATTTAGATTATAATCAGATTCAATTTCAATATCAAGCTTCCAAAGGCTCCTCATTAATTTCAGGAAGTAGGAGTTTAACGGAAGGTTCAACAGGTACAATTGAACCTAATGATACATCAGAAAAAGCTATTGCGATTACAACAACGGCGTTCACTTTTGATGGTGAAATTAGTAGCGATTATTCCAAAACTGATGTTGATTTATTTAAAATTGCCCTCAGAAAAGGTGATACAATTAGCATTCGTGTAGATGCTAGGTCTACGAATCCCATAATATCTAATTTAGATTCTAGATTAAAACTTTTTAATTCCCAAGGTGTAATTGTCACTGAAAAAGATGATGATCCTGGCAGATCAACCGATCCCTCAATTGAATATACAATTACATCTGACGATACTTACTACATTGGTGTCGCTTATTATAGTGTAGATTACGGTTTAACCAGAATAAATAATAGCAGCCAAAATTCTGGTAAATATAAGCTGTCAGTCAATGTTATACCTAATTCAAATGCACCAGATCCAAATTCACCAATTGTTAATCCTTGGGATCAGTGGCAAACGATTACACTCAATGGTGTTAATTCCGACTTTAATCTGACAGCAAGTGTTAGCAGTACAGATGGTAATTATACTAAATTGAACATTTCTGTTCCTGTTACTACGCAGATACCTTTACAAAACAAGGTAACGGAGGGAGCGCAACTTCAAGATTTAGGTACACCTAGATTGAGTTTGTTGGCTGATAGCAGTATTACTGAAAATAGTGATAAACCTGGTCAATTTAGACTACAACTAAGTCATGCTGCCAAAGAAGATTTAACAGTTAGCTATACTGTCAGTGGGACTGCAACTTTAGGCAGTGACTATACAGGGAATTTAAGTACAGTTAATACCAGACCGGCTAATGGACAAATTTCCGCTTCCAGTTCCAGTTTGGTTTCTCCCGTAGGTGAAGAAAAAGAAAAAGCCTTTGATAACAATACCAATACCAAATGGCTGATTTCTGCTAAATCTGCATGGATTCAATATCAATTACCAAATAATAATGCAGCTATTTTTAATAGCTACATCATTACCTCAGCGAATGATTTACCTAGTAGAGATCCACAAAGTTGGGAACTATTAGGTTCAACCGATGGTATCACCTTTGAAAAAATAGACCAACAATCAGGAATTAAATTTACTAACCGCTTTGAAACTAAAACTTTTGCAATCAACAACACTAAGGCTTATCAATATTATCGCCTGAATATTACCAGCAATAATGGAGCCAACGAACTACAATTAGCGGAATTTAATCTCTATCACAGAATCATCATCCCCAAAGGTGAAACTGTTGCTATCTTACCTGTTTTTCCAGTTAGGGACTCTATTAAAGAACAAAAGGAAAATCTTACTATTTCCTTAAATCCTGGTAACGGCTACACAATTGATAGCAATAATCAAAGCAAAGCCCTGCAAATCATTGATAGCAATATTGCTGGATTAGAAATAGCTAATGTCAGCTTTAATTTACAGAACTTAAACGCACAAGGTCAACCTACCCCCATTATTGCCTCTAGTTTCCGTCCTTTGCAAACATCTGAAAACGGAGATGGAGAAAGTTTTGCCATTCGTTTGCAAAGTAAACCCAGTAGCGATGTAACTGTTAGTTTTACAGGTTTAAATACAACCGAAGGTGAATTAAAACTTTATCAAGGTGGAACTATATCTCCAATTGTGTTCACACCTGATAATTGGGATCAATATCAAATAATTACTGTTGTTGGTAAGGCTGATACTTTAGTTGATAGTAATATCACTTATCAGATTCAAGCAACACCAAGCAGCGCAGATTCTAACTACAACAACACTAACTTACAACAAAATATTACTGTTACCAATCAAAACATTGACAGTAATACTGCTATTAATTCATCAGATATAACTAGTCCTGATCCAACTTTACCAGTAGCAAAATTCTCAGGAAACAATGCTACCATTGCTGAAGAAGGCGGTTCACAAAAAGTACAAATTACACTCGATAGATCAGCACCTCAAGGTGGTTTGACAGTCTCCTTCTCCGTAGATGGTAGCACTGCAACCTTGAACCAAGATTTCATAGTTAACACTAATATCTTCCAGTCACAACCTGGCGCTGCAAATCCCTTCGATCAGATTGATATTGGCAACTTTAGCACTCCCAGCTTTGCCGACTTGGACAAAGATGGCGATTTGGATCTTGCCTTGGGTAATGCTGATGGTACTGTGAAGTTTTATGAGAATATTGGTTCTCCGGGACTTCCTTCCTTCATTGAACAAACGGGAACCAAAAACCCCTTCAAGAGTATTGATATCGGCAATAACAGCACTCCCACCTTTGTAGATATAGATAAAGATGGGGATTTAGATATCATTATTGGTAATAGTGCAGGTACGATATCCTACTACGAAAATATTACCGATAGTACAGGCATCAAATTTGGATTACGCACCAGTACAAATAATCCCTTTAATGGTATTGACGTAGGTGATAATAGCACTCCTACCTTTGCTGATTTGGATAAAGATGGTGATTTAGATGCAGTAATTGGTACAGCTGATGGCACAATTAAATACTACAAAAATACAGGTATACCATCAAAACCCACTTTCACAGCCCAAACAGGTACTAGCAACCCCTTCAATAACATTGATATCGGTGATAACAGCACTCCTAATATCATAGATGCTGATAACGATGGCGATTTCGACCTATTTATAGGACGAAAAGATGGTACTATATCTTTCTATCGCAACACAGGTAATGCCAGCACACCCATCTTTACCCTAGATAGTGCTAACTCTCCCAGCAACACTTGGAAAGTACAAGCTAACAGTGCGCCTGTTTTCGCCGATGTTAATAATGATGGTGATTTAGACGCGGTAATTGGTGCAGCAGATGGCAAGCTGCAATATCAAGAACAATTGCAAGCTGTTGTTATTCCTGAAGGACAAACTACAGCCGAAATTACCATTAACTCTATTGGCGATCAAATCAAAGAAAGCAACGAAACTATTAACATTAGATTAAATCAAAGACAAGGTTATAGAGTTGATACTGATAGACCAAATAATGTCCAGCAAACTGTTACTATAGAGGATAATGAAAAGGCTGGTATTTTGTTGAAAAATGCCCAAGGGCAACCTATCAGCAGTTTACAATTCTCAACCCAGGAAAACAGTAATACTCCTCTTACCTTTACCGCTCAACTGACCAGCAAACCGACAGATAAGGTTCAATTATACTTTTTTAGCAGCAACCCCGGTGAAGGAATATTAACAACAACACGCAATACAACTACCATCACCGACTCAGAAATTGTCCTGAATTTCACACCAGATAATTGGAATCAACCCCAAAGCTTCTCGGTTGTTCCTCAAAATGATAGCGTTGCTGATGGCCAAGTTCGTTATGCAATTACTAATCGTGTCCGCAGCCAAGATCCCACTTACAATGACACCAATGATTATCAAGTTAGTTTAGGAATTACTGACAGATTAATTGAACTAGGGAAAGCGAACAATCAACTTTCTGTTTCCAATCCCAATTCTCCAACAACTGAACAAAAAGAGAAAGCTTTTGACAACGATTCTGCTACTAAATGGTTGATTTTTAGTAAACAAGCTTGGCTTCAAGTTGGATTTTTAGATAGTGCAGCAGTTGTTAATAGTTACTCCCTAACTTCAGCTAACGATTTGCCACAGCGAGATCCGCAGAATTGGGAATTACTAGGCTCGAACGATGGTCAAAATTTTGAAGTTCTAGATCAGCAGTCTGGAGTTAAATTTAATAATCGCTTTGAAACTAAAACCTTTGACTTTGATAACGGTAAATCCTACAATTACTATCGACTGAATATCCTAACTAATAGCGGTGCAAATGAAATTCAATTAGCGGAATTTAATCTTCACGTTAAAGACCAATTAGTCATCGCCAACAATGATGATAACGACACACCAGGATTCACAGTTACGCCCCTATCGAGTACAACAGAAGGCACAGGAGACGCTTTTAGTATTAAGCTGAATAGTCAACCTGTAGGTAAAGTTGTAGTCACGATGACTCCTGGTAATGAAGAATTTTACTTCTTAAGTAAAAACCCAGGGGATACTCACAGCATCACCTTCGATCCACAAAACTGGAATACACCGCAAACAATTCAAATTACTGCGGTTGATGATAACAAAGTAGAATATCTGCAAAAGAGTTTAATCGCATTCCAAGTCAGTGGTGAAGATCCAAAATATAACAGCCTAAGCACCACTGTTAACTCCTTCTTGCAATTCGATGGCATTGATGACTACATTAAAGTAGATCGAGAATCGGATTTTGATTTCACAGATGTTATCACCGTTGAAGCCTGGATCAAAGTTGATCAGTTCAACAAAAACTGGCAATCTATTGTTACTAAAGGTGATAGTAGTTGGCGGTTAGCTCGCAACAACAATACCAATAGTTTAGAATTTGCGATTGGTGGTGGGAATACAACAAATGTGGTAGGAGGCATAACTAATGTCAATGATGGTAAATTACATCATGTGGCAGGAGTATATGATGGTGCAGCATTATCTCTCTACATTGATGGACAACTGGATAATCAAGTTCAAGTTAGTCGGACTCTTCCTACAAATAATTATGATGTATTGATTGGTGAGAATGCCGAAGCAACAGGACGGCAATTTGCTGGACAAATCAGCGAAGTAAGAATTTGGAATGCTGCTCGCACACAAGAGCAGATTCAAGCCAATATGAACAAGAACAAATCCCTGGTGGGTAATGAGCCGGGATTGAAGTTGTATTACAATTCCGCTTCCCAACAAGCAACGCCTAACCAAATTTTTGACAGTAGTGGAAATAACCACAATGGCGTATTCCAAAACGGTGTGCAGTGGAAAACCACCAACGATATTTTCTTCAAACCCTTAGAAGTTATCATCAAAGATAACGATGTTCCCACTGCCAAGATTACTCCAGGGAAAGCCGCAGCAGAAATTTACTCCACACCAGGTTATTTCATCATTGAATTAGATCGAGATCCCAATAACCTACCCCCAAATAATACAGGGATTGAAGTTAACTATCGTATCGTTGGTGGCACTGCAACTTTAAACGCAGATTACCAATCTATTAATACGAGCAAAGTGCGGGTATTTGGTAATCAAGTTTTATTACCAATTGTTCCCATTGATGACAAGAGAATTGAAGACCTAACTTTTACCATTAATAAAGTTACTCCCGGCACTACTAACAACGGTAAAACCACCTTAACTTTAGATGTCTCAGCTAAAGGCGTAGTAGCCAGTGATAATATTCTCATTACTGCTTCTAGTTTAAGTTCTCCCAATGGAGAACAAAAGGAAAGTGCTGCTGATAAAAACTCACAAACGAAATGGTTAATTAGTAATAATTCAGGTTGGATTCAGTACGAATTTGTTAATAATCCTACTCTTGTAAGCAAATATTACATTACCTCAGCTAATGATTTCTCTGGTCGAGATCCGGTTGATTGGACATTACAAGGGTCAAATGATGGTCAAAATTTTGTCCCACTAGATACACGGGCAAACATTAAATTTGCTAATCGGTTTGAACAGCAAGCCTTTACAGTCAATAATCCACAACCCTATCGTTATTATCGTCTCAATGTTACCAAAAACAATGGAGGAATTGAGCTTCAGTTAGCTGATTTTACTCTGGAACAGAAGAATATAATTGATGTACCTACAGCCAGTATTGTTGAATTGGCTGGTCAAAAAACAGGTTCAGTTAAAACCCCAGGTCGAATTGATCAATTTGGACAAGGGTGGTTTAGCTTTGATGGTAATAATGACTATGTTTCTCTACCTAGTCTGACAATGGGTGGTGACTTTACCGTTGAAGCCTGGGTGAGAGTTAATCAACATCCTCAAAGTAACACTGGTAATGTTCGCGCCCGTATTATTGACTTTGGTAATGGAGCAGTCAACAATAATATCATTTTGAACTTTGACGGTACTACAGGTAGACTGCGCTTAGAAACCTATAATGGTTCAAATTATACAGAAGTAACCTCAGATAGTCAGATACCTACTGGAGAATGGATTCATGTTGCTGGAGTTAATGATGGTAAAGGTAATGCTTCTCTTTACATTAATGGTGAGTTAGTTAAATCAGAAGCTGGGCAAAACATCGCTCAAAATATATCTCGTAGCAAGAACTTTATCGCCCAAAGTAATTGGTCAAATGAAAAGTATTTCAACGGTGATATTGCTGAATTAAGGGTTTGGGACACAGTACGTAGCCACCAACAAATTAAGGAAAACATCAACCGTTTTCTTACAGATAAAGAAACTGATTTGAAAGTTTACTTCAGTGCTAATACCAGTAATTTTAACCAACCAGGAACAACAACACAAATTCAGGGTATTAACGGCATTAATGGTACTTTACAGAATGGGGCGATATGGACAGTTACAACTGTAAACAATCCTATTGATAATAACGTTCTCAATTACAAAGGACAGATTCAGGTAGAAGTTGACTCGTCCATAGCTAATCAAATTACAGCTAATTCTATTGCCCGTTTCCCATCAGAAACTGTCACCGTTGAGTTACTACCCGGTGATGGCTATAAATTAGGTGATTCTAAGTCATCTAGCCTGAATATCATTGACAATGATGTTCCTGGCATTAGAATTGTCACTGGTGGTAATCGTGCAGTAGCCATTGAGGATGATCCTTTTAAAACCAATGACAAAGACGAAATTCGCTATTCCCAATATGAACTTTCCTTACTGAGTGAACCTTCAGCACCAGTTACTTTAACCTTAACTAGCAACACGATTAGTAACACACCCAACGGAGCAAAAAAACAGCTCAGGTTTATCGACGCTAGTGATCCTCAAAAGCCCAAACCAGTTGATTCTATTACCTTAACTTTCCAACCAGAAAATTGGTATCAGATGCAAACTGTCAATGTCCAAGCCATTGATGATGGGATTCTCGAAAATGATACTGATCCCAGTAAGCCCCATGAAGCAGGCATTCAATATCAAGTTACCAGTCGTGACCCCAACTACAACAATCTACCAGTAGCAGACCAAATTGTAGGTTTGGTTGATCGGGTATTAGATAAAACCCAAACCAATGAAGGGATAAAAGCAGGTTTGGATACCTTGCAATCCACAATTAACAATTTGGAATTGCCCATCATCGGCTCATTAGAAGGTCGCTCTCCCACCTTAATGGCAGATTTAGGTAATCTTGTCAGTAAGCAAATAAATCAACTAGAACCAGATCAACTTACTTCCACTCAACTAGACAATTTTCTGGAAAAAGCTTTGACGGAGTTAGGCATACCAGGGGTAAATGTCACTACAAAAATGACAGATACTGATGTCTACTTTGCCTTTGACTTGAACAAAGAGTACAACCTGTTTAAATTGGATTTATCCAGTGATTTAGGTGTGCCAGCACTAGGTATTGGTTTTGAAACCCAAGGACAACTCACAGGTAACTTTAAATATGATATTGGCTTGGGCTTTGGTATCAATAAATTACTTGGTTTTTATCTTGATCCAGATAAAACAAAATTTAGTGCGGATGTTAGCCTCAACTTAGGTGATTTCAAAGGTAAGGGTAATCTTGGCTTCTTGCAAGTAGATTTTGCTGACGATCCCAAAAATCCTACAAAATTAGGGGTTTCCTTTAACGTCAAACTCAAAGACCCACAAGCAGGTAAGAATAACCTCAAAAAAGTAAGCCCACCAGTCACAACCATTAATGTAGCTGCATCTCCAGTTGAAACTACTCCTGCCGATCAGATAACAATTCCCCAAACCCAAAGTTTACCCTCTGTACCGACTGAAAAAGCTGCTATCCAACCTCTTACTGATTCCCAACCAGTATTACCTAAAGAACCCAGCACTACAGTCCCCGGTAAAAATATTAAACAAATTCCTCTAGCTGATAAAACTCTGACGGGAATAGTAGCAGAAAAAACTGTACAGTATAATCAGAATTTATCAGCAATTCTCGCTACTGCACCATTAACTTCTACTTTTACCAACATCTCTGCTCAAACTATCAGGAGTTGGTTAGGTAAGCCAGATACAGATGTCTCTGTAATCAGTCAACAAGTCATTAATGCCCTGAAAAATGCTGCCCCAGCAGTCAAAGTTGCTCTGCAAACCCTCCTCAAAGATGCAGGGCAAATTGACATTGGCTTGAATGACAAACAACTGCAAATCACCTATCTGGGAACAATAGATGTAACACAACTCAAAACCGTAGTTCCAGGGGTGAAAGATTTACCACTGGATGGATTGAAATTACCTGTCACGAAACCTAGATTAACGATTACCAATCCTGGTTTAGAAAATGCTAACTATACCTTTGCTGCTGATAGTTTACCTACAGCAGAGTTAGTCACTTGGTTAGCAAATAAAGGCAAAACCTTATTACCCGCAGAAGTGCAAACAGTTCTCAATGAACTGCTGAAACTAGGACAAAATTTGGATGTAGTGTTTGCTTCAGACCAAATCCAAGTTACTTATCAAGGTAGTTTAGATATAGCTCAGTTAAGAGGAGTAATTCCAGGTATTAAAGATTTACCTTTAAATGGGTTAACCTTACCTGTGGAAAAACCTAGCATTACTATTACCGATCCTGGTAGCAAGAGTGCAAATTATACTTTTACAGCCGCAAGTTTACCCAAAGCACAGTTAGTAAATTGGTTATCTAACCAAGCTAAAACATTGCTACCTACACAAGTGCAAGAGGTTCTCAATAAACTTTTGGCACTGACACAAAATGTTGATTTGGTATTAGGTAAAGAGCAAATCCAAATTACTGCAAAAGGTGATTTAGATATTGCTACGGTAATTAGGGAAATTCCAGGTGTTAAAGAATTACCTTTAAATGACTTAAGCTTACCTGTAAAAAATCCCAGCATTACCATTACCAATCCTCAGAGTAAGAATGCAAGTTACATTTTTGTTGCGGAAAGCTTGCCTAAACAACAACTAGCAAATTGGGTAACTCAGAAAGCTACGACCCTATTACCCACAGAAGTGCAAGATGTTTTAAATAAACTCTTAGCCCTGACAAATACAGTTGATTTGGTATTAGGGAAAAACCAAATTGAGGTTGCTTATAAAGGTAATTTAAATTTAGCAACTCTCATTAAGGAAATTCCAGGTGTTAAAGATTTACCCTTGGGAGGATTAACCTTAGATGTTACTAATCCGCGTTTGACAATTACTAATCCCACATCTGCTAATCCTGATTATGCTTTTGCTGTGGATAGTTTACCAAAACGTCAAATCATTAATTGGTTAGGAAATCAGGGTAAATCTTTATTACCACAAGAAGTACAAACGATTTTAAACCAGTTGTTGACTTCAGAATTAGAGCGCGTAGATTTGGTTCTGGGTAAAAAGCAAATGCAAATTACTTATAAAGGTGATTTGCAATTAGATAGTTTCATTAAGTTCATTCCTGGTTTGAGTGATTTACCCTTAGACGGGTTGAATCTACCTGTTACCAATCCTAGCTTGACATTGGTCAATTTAGAGCAAGGTGTTAACAATATTGATTATGTCTTCAGTGTTGACAGATTGCCCAAAGACGAATTAACTAAATGGTTGAGGGAAAAAGCTGTATCACTGTTACCTCAAGAAGTAAGAAACGTTTTAGATAATTTATTGCAAGTTGCAGAAAATGTTGACTTGAAACTGGGTAAAAATCAAATTCAAGTTGCTTATTTGGGTAATTTAGAATTAGGGGCAATACTCAAACAAATACCGGGAATTCAAGATTTGCCACTGGATACACTGAAGTTACCTGTCACTAATCCTAAACTGACAATTATTAACCCTAATAGTCAAGATATTGATTACAGCTTTGTTGCTGATAACCTGCCGAAACAAGAATTAATTGATTGGTTGGTGCAACAGTTACCGGATAATGTGAAATCAATCTTAAATACCGTTTCTAATGCTGCTCAACAGGTAGATGTATTATTTAGCGATCGCCAATTACAACTAGGTTATAAAGGCAATATTGATTTAGCCAAAATTGTCAAGGTAATTCCCGGTATTCAAGAATTACCAAACCTAGATAGTTTAGCTTTACCTGTGGCTAATCCCCGTTTGACATTAAGCAATTTGGGTACTAAGAATCTCAAAAATATTGACTACACATTTAGCAGTGATAGTTTACCCAAAGCTGAATTAGTCAACTGGGTAAAAACGACCCTTCTCCAACAATTACCTGCCGATGTTCAATCATTTCTGCAAAAAGCACTGGATATAGTGAAAAATATTGACCTGAAATTTGGCAATAACCAAATTCAAATAGGTTACTTGGGTGATTTAAACCTCAAAACTATCATTGATCAAATCGGCACTCAACTAGGAGATTTCTTATCACCCCTCAAAGGCTTAAATCTCACTCTCACTAACCCTAGCATTACCATCACCAATCCCAAACAAACACCCAGTTTAAGTTTTGGGGTAGATAATCTCCCCATGAATCAGGTGAAGACATGGTTAACCGAACAGGTAAAAACCTATGTCTCTGATGCTAGTGTTCAGAATTTCTTAACTGGACTCCTCAATGAAATTGCCCAAATTGATTTAGTGGTAGGAGATACACAAACCCAAATCACCTATTTGGGAACAGTGGATTTAGCTAAAGCACTGAAAACAATTCCAGGGTTAGAAAGTTTCACCCCCAACAATCTCACATTACCTATTCTCAACCCCAGTTTTACAGTTACACGCACCGGCAAAACTCGCACCTTTAGCTTATCCGCGGAAAGTTTACCCAAACAAGAATTAACTGAATGGTTAGGAACAGAAATTAAAAACCAATTACCTGCGGAAGTACGGAGTATTGTTGATTCACTCCTAGCTGTAGCAGATAAGATGGATGTGCAGTTGGGTAGTAATCAAGTGCAGTTCAACTATCAAGGCGCACTGGATTTAGCGACGATTATCAAAGAAATTCCCGGATTAAAAGAACTACCTGTCAATAATCTGCAATTACCCGTTCTTAACCCCCGTTTGGCAATTACTAATCCTGGCAAAAATGCCAGCTACAGTTTCGCCGCAGACGAGTTACCAAAAACACAACTTGTTACTTGGATTAAACAGCAATTACCCACTGATGTACAATCGGTTCTCGATACTATCACAGCCCAAGCACAACAGTTAGATGTAGTTGTAGGTAATAACCAAATTCAACTTACCTATAATGGTGCTGTTGATTTGGTGAAAGTGCTTGGGTTGATTCCAGGAGTCAAAGAATTACTACCTGCGACTACCCAACCACTGAATATTATTAATCCCAGTCTCACCATCCTTAACCCTGGGAAAAATGCCAGCTTTAGCTTTGCGGCTGACAAGTTACCAAAACAGGAATTACTCGATTTAATCAGCAGTCAAATACCAACAGAAGTTAAGTCAGTCTTTAATAATCTGTCAGAAAATTTAGATGTGATCTTTGGTCAGGGGATCATCCAAGTTAACTACCGGGGTGATGTGGATTTAATGAAGATAGCGAGTTTGATCCCAGGAGTGAAAGAATTACCTCTGAATGGATTAAAACTCAATGTTACTAATCCCAGCTTTACTTTGATTAATAAAGGTAAAGCCGCAGGTGCAACTCTGGCCACATTTGATTATGTATTTGCGGCTGATAAACTACCTACCCAAGATTTAATTAACTGGGCGAAGAATACCACCACCGATATCTTACCTGCTGAGGTGAAAGGTGTTCTGGATAAATTACTGAACATAGCCAAGGATGTGAACTTCACTTTGGGTAATGGACAAATGCAAATTGCCTATAACGGTAATTTGGATATTGCCCAAGTAATTGGTTTAATTCCTGGACTGCAAGATGTTAGTGTCTTTAAAGGGTTGAACTTACCTGTCACCAATCCCAGCATTACCATTATTAATCCCAAACCAGGTACAGGACTCAAGACACAGTATCTATTAAAGAGCGATCGCTTACCCAAAGAAGAATTAGCAAAGTGGGCAAAAGAAAAAGCTACAGCATTACTGCCCGCAGATGTAGCGAAAATTCTCGGTAGCTTGAGTGCGATCGCTCAAGGCATTGACTTAGAAATTGGTACAAATCAAATTCAACTTTCCTTCCAAGGAACAGTGAATTTAAGTAATGTCCTCAAGGAAATTCCTGGTGTTAATCAACTACCTCTCGACAAACTGAAATTACCAGTTCTTAACCCCAGTCTCACTATCACTAACCCCGGTAAAAATGCCAGCTATAGCTTTGCTGCTGCTCAATTACCCAAAGAACAATTAATTAACTGGTTAAAAGACCAAGCAAAAGCCCTTATACCCAGCGAACTGCTATCGATATTTAACACCTTAGCTAACATAGGACAAAACCTGGATGTGCGCTTTGGTGACAGTCAGTTGCAGGTCATGTATCAGGGCAATTTAAACCTGGTGGATATTCTTAAGAGTATCCCTGGTTTATCCAGCTTCAATGTCTCCGATTTAACCCTAAATGTTCAAAATCCCAGTATCACCATTCTTAATCCTGGTAGAAATGCCGACTTTAGCTTTAAAGCAGATAAGCTACCTGTTGACCAGTTAAAAGATTGGTTAACTAAGAAAGTGGTAAATTTACTACCAGAAGTTGCCACAAATATCATCAAAGATATCACTGGTGTACTTGATGATGTGAATGTCATAATTGATAAAAATGACATTCAAATTCTTTATAACGGTAGCTTAGATTTATCGAACATTCTGCAAAAAATTCCAGGGTTAAAAAATGTCTCCTTACCCCCTGCGAATACACTATTAGTTACAAATCCAGCTATCACCTTAACTAAAGGTACAGACTCATCTATAGACTTTAACTTTACAGCCGAAAAACTGAGCAAAGATGGCTTGAAGAAATGGTTAATAGATACTGCTCAAAATACATTCCCAACCTCTGTTAGAGATTTAGTTGCAGCCTTAATAGATACTGCGGCTGATTTTGATGTCCTGTTCAAAAACAACAAACTACAAATTAGTTATGCAGGTACGTTAGACGCTGCCAAAGTCATTCAAAAAATTCCTGGTTTATCTGAATTACAAACCACTGGTTTAGCCCTACCAATCACTAATCCCATCCTCACTATCTATGACTTAGATAAAGGAATCAGCAAAGCCAATTATACCTTTGCAGCAGATCATTTACCGAAGGAAGAATTAATAAATTGGCTAACCAAACAAGCTACTTCCCAACTGCCTCAAAGTGTCCTCAATGTAGTTGATGATTTACTAGAATTAGCACGACGTATTGACCTGCAACTAGGCAAAAACACAGTTCAAATTACCTACCAAGGGGTTTTAGATTTAGCTGATGTTTTACGGAAAATTCCCGGCATCAATAATCTATCCTTTAATGGCTTAGATTTACCGATTACTAACCCCAGTGTCACGATTACCAAACCGGAAGTAACAGCTAGTGGTACTCCTGGAACTTGGAAAGATGCTAGCTTTAGCTTTAAAGCCGACAAATTGCCCACAGAACAATTAGCAAATTGGTTAACTAATAAAGCTGGATCAATTCTACCCACTACCATTTCTAAACCAGTTGAGGAAATATTGACTGCCTTTGGTCCAGTTAACTTATCACTAAGCAACGACAAATTCCAATTTAGTGCCGATACCATCAAATTGGAGCAGGTAATCAATGCTATCCCCGGATTAAATAGCATCTTTACCACGATTCCTGAGTTAACCTTAAAAAACACCAGTTTAACTTTAAGTAACTTTGGTCAAGGCACTACTCAATATCAATTTGCTAGCAGTGAGGTTGAGTTAAATACACTAGCTACAGCTTTGGGATTACCCAGCAATATCAGCACATATTTACCAACTGTTAACTTATTTGTTGGTAGCGATCGCCTCCTCTTCAGTGCACCGCAAAGTCTCGATCTCAAAACCATAGTTCCTATCAACAGTCTTGGGTTACCAGAGATAATTACCAAATATATCCCTGATATCAAACTAGATAACGCCCAACTCAGCATTACCAAAACAGGTACTTCTGGTAAAGAAATTAACCTCTCTGGAACAATTAGTGGTTTAGAATTAGGTTTAACTTACAGTAATGGTAAGTGGACATTTAAAGGTATTGATGATGGTGGACGGTTAAGTGCCTTAGATTTAATTGATCTGCTCAAACAAGGCAAAGGAAAGGCCAAACAAGGTTTCTTTGATTTAGTGGAATATCAATTGACTGGTGGAGCTAATCTGGGACTCACAACCAAAACCAGTATCGAAGGTAATCCTGCCTTCCCTGCCTTTAGTTTCGATTTAGCCGCTAACTTCCCCGTATTTAACTACGGCAATCAACAGGAAGCATCAAAAACCGGGGCAAATATCAAGCTGAATAATATAGCTATTGACTTAGGCTCGTTCATAAGTAACTTGATTGGACCTATTATCAAAGAAGTCAACGAAATAATTGAGCCTCTGAAACCTGTTATTCAACTACTCAATAGCGATACAAAACTCTTTACTACACTGAGATTAAGTGGATTTGACGATAACAGAGATGGGAAAGTTACCCTGTTAGAAATCGCTAAAAAATTAGCCCCTGCTGACCAGAAAGCCAAAATAGAAAAATCACAAAAATTCATTAAGGCAGTTGGTGATATTGTTGAATTGATTACTGAATTAAGTAAGATGCCTGCCAATCAACCAATTATTATTGATTTGGGCAGTTATACATTAAGCGGCTTTAAAGCTGCCAGTAAAGATGCGAAAGATGCAGCCAATAAAGTCGAAACAAATAACAACGGCAATACCTCGGCATTACAAACAACCAATAGCACCATAGACCCAATCAAACAAGCGGAACAAAAGAGTAGTGGTAAACCTGCCAGTGGTTTCCTAAGCAAGCTGAAAAATATTGAAGGTTTACAGTTCCCTGTCCTTACTAACCCCATGAAAGCAATTGATTTGCTCTTGGGTAAAACTACAGATTTGGTAATTTATGATGTTCCCGACCTCGACTTTAACTTTGCAATGTCTAAAAACTTCCCCATTTGGGGGCCAATAGCAGGTCAGCTAAGTGGTGAGTTTAGTGCTAAAACTAATTTGCTGGTTGGATTTGATAGCTATGGTGTCAATCAATGGAAAGACAAACGCTTTGCCTTTAAAGATATTTATCGAATCTTTGATGGTTTTTACGTCGGTGATTGGAATGCTCAAGGACAAGATATTGATGAGTTAGTTTTGAATGCCACCATTGCAGCAGGATTAGGATTAGATATTGGTTTTGCTAGTGCTTTTATGCGCGGTGGCATTCAGGGGAAAGTTGGTCTAGACTTCAATGATGTTGGCGAAAATAACGGTACTAGCGATGGCAAGATTCGCGGTTCTGAGATTATTTCTCGGATCAACAACCCATTACAATTATTTGACCTGAATGGAAATATTGATGCTTTCCTCGATGCTAAAGTCAGCGTCGCCATCGTAGGTACAGTATGGCAAAAAGAATTTGCCCGCTTTAATTTAGCGAAATTCTCCTTGGGTGCAAGTGGATTTAGTGCTAGTGGCGCACTGTCTCAAAGCTATATTGCTGGTGCAACGATATTCTTTGATGTCAACTTTAATAATCAGTGGGATGAAGAAGAAATTAAATCCATTACGGATGAATATGGTCAATTTAATCTTGATTTGCCTGTAGAACTGGATAAAAACAACAATGGACAAATAGATATCAATGAAGGACAACTGCTGGGTCTAGGAGGTTTTGATACTTCCAGTGGCTTACCATCAGGGGCGTTAATTGCTCTACCTGGTGCAACAATTATTACTCCCCTTACCAGCTTACAGGCAAAGCTGGTACAAGGTGGATTAGACCGAGATGAAGCGAATACTTTAGTTAAACAGCAATTAGGGCTAGATTTAGCAGTTAATTTAGAAACCTTTGATCCTCTCAAAGCTGTAGGTGAAAACTCAGCAAATGGCTTAAAAGTTTACTTAACTCATGTACAGATTCAGGCATTGCTCAATCAAGGTAGAGCATTATTGGATGGGTTGCAAACTGCTACACCAGAGGGACAAGCTAATCCTAATAATTTACTAGATGCGATCGCTGGACTCGCTAAGTTCCTCCAACAACGTTCCGCACAAACCCAGACAGGTTTAGATTTCACCAAAGAAACTGACCTTAAACCCTTCTTTAGCTTCCTGATTACAGAAAGAAATCTTACAGCTACAGAACAACAGTTAGATACAGTAGCGCAAATAGTTGTCCAAGGTAACGAATATTTATCTCAAATTGCCCAAATCGCTACTAAGAGAACTCTAGCTGAAGTGTTACCAGCTATAGCTTCAATGAAACGGTTGGTACAGAGTGATAGTACCAAGTTGGTAACAGAATTGGCTCAAGGTAAGAAAACATCAGCAGAGGTTGAGCAAGAGTTTGAAACTACTCTCAAGAAGAGTAACACCTTCGTGGATGCAGACATCGCAGCCTTTGGTAACCGTCGTATTCGCGTAGTTACAGTTAACAAAGAAATAGCTGAAAACAGCACCAACTCAGTAGAATTCACTATTGAACTCAACCAACCTGCACCCAACCAAGGTTTAACCGTCTTCTACTCCCTCACCGGAACTGCGACTCTCAACCAAGACTATAAACTAGACGTATCTACAGATACAATTGGTGAACTGTATATTGCTCCTGGTCAAAGCACTGCCACAATTAAAGTTACAGCAGTCAACGATACCATTGATGAACCCTTAGAAACCATTGCCATAAGACTGAAATCAGTAGGTGAAGGTTATACCATTGACCCCACAGGCACAGTTGGATTAATTGAAATTCAAGATGATGATCAAGATGTAGTTAATAACCCAGTTACAGGCATTGTTAAGCTTGGTACTTTTGCTGATGATACTTTGACAGGTGCAACCGGCAATGACCGCCTAGAGGGTGATTATGGTGATGATAATCTCGATGGCAAAGAAGGTAATGATATTCTCCGCGGTGGTGAAAATAACGACACCCTAACTGGTGGTGCGGGTGATGATGTTCTAGAAGGTAATTATGGTGATGATAATCTCAATGGTGGGGACGGAAATGACCTTCTAGAAGGTAGTATTGGTGAAGATACCCTCAAAGGTGGTGCAGGTATCGACATCCTCAAAGGTGGGGTGGACAATGACATTCTCGAAGGTAATGCAGGTAATGACCAAATAGAAGGACAAAGCGGTAATGATATTCTGGTCGGTAATGAAGATAACGATTGGTTAGTTGGTGGTGAAGGTCATGATGTCTTAATTGGCGGTTTGGGTGATGACATTCTTAATGGTGGTCAAGGTGCAGATGTCTTCTTCCTAAATTCTGCTAATGATGGATTTGATACTCTATTAGATTTCAATCCCAGTCAAGGTGATAAAATCCAAATTTCTGCCAGTGGCTTTGGTGTTGATAACCTCAATGATTTTACTTTCCTCAGTGGCATCTTAGATTTCCAAGGCAAGAATCTGGCACTGATCCAAAATAATGGGGCAACTTACTCATTCTTCCCGAACCTGAGTGAAATTATTCAGATTGTTGATGCACCTCAAGCCATACCAGAAGTAACACCGCAAGTTAAAGCAGCAACAGAACCCTTAAAGACTATAAATACTGGTGTTACTGCTGCTAATTCCATACCAGAATCTACAGATACTAGTAATAAATCCTTACTAGACAAAGTTTTAGAACGTGGTTACATCACCTTTGGAACATCAAACAGTTATGCTACCACCTTGGGTTTTGACCTAGAATTTGTGAAAGCCATAGCAGTTGCCTTGTTTGGTGATGAGAGCAAAATCAAATTAGTTACAACTTCTTTTGACGATGGCTTCACACAGGTGGCTAATCAAACTTTAGATTTAACTGCGCGTAGAGTTAGCCAAAATCTTGATCGGGATACTGAACGGAATGTAGATTTTGGACCGGTATATCTCTACGATTACCAAGCTATTTTGGTTAAAGCTGATAGCAATATCGAAAATGCTTCAGACCTAAAAGGTAAAGGGTTGACTATTGGTGTCGTCAGTGCTACCAATGCATTAGGTAATTTGCAAAACCTGTTAACACCCCAGGGAATTAACTTCACACCCAAAGAATTTAAAACAACAGATGAATTATTTGCGGCATATCACAATGGCGAGATAGCTGCTATTTCTACAGACAGGGCATTAATTTACAATCGTTTAGGTGATGCCATAGCTCAAAACCGCATCCTCGACGTAGAATTTTCTCAAGAACCCATTTCTTTGGTATTGCCAGAAAATGAGTCAGAATGGGCAGATGTGGTCCGTTGGGTGACTTATGCCACCATTCAAGCAGAAGAATTTGGTATTACTTCCGAAAACATTGGCCAAATTATTGCCGAGAATACTGATACTGATACCAAGAATGATGCTTCACCGGCGATTCGTCGCTTCTTAGGTTTGCAAGATGAACTAGGAAAAGCATTAAATATCCGCAATGATTTTGTCGTGCAAATTATCAAGCAAGTTGGTAACTATGGGGAAATTTATGACCGTCATTTCTCCAACTTAGAGCGCGATCTCAATCTCCTGTGGACAGACGATGGCTTAATGTATTCTCCACCCTTCTCCGGTGTCACCCAAGATATCCAATTAATTAATAATGATCAACGCAATCTGCTTGCAGAGATTCAACAGCGCGGAGTTCTCAAATTTGGTATCCCAGAAGGCTCTACATTCCCAGGTTTTGCTGAGAAGAACAATGATGGTACTTACCAAGGTTTTGATATTGACTTAGGTCGAGCGATCGCAGTAGCAGTATTTGGCGATGCCAGCAAGATTGAATTTGTGTCTCAGCAATTTAACGATGGTTTTGCTAATACTGCTAATGGTAAAGTCGATGTTTCTGCTGCTGCATATACCCATAACTTGATGCGTGATGCCAGCTTAGGTATTGACTACAGTCCTATTTATCTCTACACCGAACAAGGCATTTTGACACGAGTAGATAGTGACATTACCGCATTACCTCTACTTAATGGTCGCGCAGTTGGTGTAGTTGCAGGAACTACAGCCTTACAAAACCTAGAAGATGCCCTCAAAGTCTTTGATGTCAAGATCAATCCCGTCATTTATAGCAGCAGCAGTGAGATGTATGCTGCTTACGACAGCAAACAAGTAGATGCTGTTTTTAATGATGTTTCCTTACTAGCAGGTAGAATTTCTTCCCTACCCCATCCCGAAGAACATCGAATTATCAGAGATAATTTTACTAAAGAACCCTTAGCCTTAATTGTTGATGAAAATCAATCAGATTGGGCTGATGTGGTACGCTGGGTAACAAATGCCTTAAAACAAGCAGAACAATATGGCATTACCTCCAAAAATATTGATCAATTCATTGCTGATAACACCGATAACCTCAAGGAAAATAACTCATCAATAGAAATTCAGGCATTCTTAGGACTGCGAGGAAATATCGGTACATCTCTTGGTTTACCCAATGACTTTGTAGTGAAGATGATTAAAGAGGTGGGTAACTATAGCGAAATTTATGCCCGTAATTTCAATACCGACCTGTTACCCCGTCAGAAAAATGAATTATCTAAAGAATTGGGATTACAGACTACTGCACCTTTGGGTATCAATACCAACAATTTAAATAGTATGCCCATTGCTGAAGATGACAACGCCCAAACTACAACTAACACAGCAGTTAATATTGATGTTCTCAACAATGACAAAGATTTAGATAATAATCCTTTAACTTTGAGCATTGTTTCTACTCCCAGTCATGGGCAAGTGCAAATTAATGATAATGGCACACCTAATGACAAAACTGATGATTTTATTATCTATACTGCCAACAGCAATTTCACGGGAATAGATAAATTCACCTATCAAGTTAATGATGGTAAGGGCGGTACAGATTCAGCTTCAGTTAATGTTTCTGTTAAATCAGCAGTAGTCTTTAACAACCAAAACAATGTTTTGAAATTGCAAGGACAGTTAAATAATCAGAAACTCAAATTCTCTCTGAATAGTAAGCATCTAGAGAAACAAGTCATTCATGAAGTTGCTTTTGTGGCTTATGACAATGAACAAGGTGCTGTGAATGGTTTATTACCAGGTCAAAATGGTTATCTCAATGCTTTACTCCAACGTGCTGAAATTATCTTCTCTGTAATTCCTGATAATTTCATTGCTGATCCCACGAAAATTATTGATGGTTTCCAAAGTCAATATCTGGGTGCTGTGTTGTTGCAGGATACTAGTTTGGATGCGGTGAAGGCTGATTCTAGTTTGTTGAATCGGGTGTTATTGGGTTCTCCGTTTAATAGCAGCAGTTCCGAGATTTTGGATATTAATGAACTGGCTGCTGGTAAGTTGCAATTGAGTTTCCAAGACCAATTGGGTGATGCTCAAAAGGATTTAGTATTAACGGTGGAAACTACTAATGAACCTGTGCCTTTGGGTGCTGATTTGCAACGACAATCAGGTATGGAAGTTGTTGATTTGCGAGATTTCAATGGTAAAGAAATTCAGGCTTTGTTCCCTGTGGTTGCTAGTGAGGCGGCTTATGATAATACTATTGGTTTCTATCAGGTTGAGGATACTCAAGGAACTGTGAAGGATGGTTTAACTGGTACTTTGTTCCGTCCTGGTGATGCTGGTTATGATCAAGCTGCTATCCGTAATAGTCAGTTGTATGGTGTAATAATGAATAACCATGGAGCTGGTACTCAAGGTGTGTTTGCTGGTGGCAAGATTTATGCTCCCTATTTGATTGCTAATGGTACTGTGGATGGTGCTTTAGGTAATACGGGCGTACCTGTTTACTTTGCTTTCTTGGGCGCTAATCCCGACAAGAAAGATCATGTTCTTTCTTTGGGTGATAATATGTGGGCCTTTGAAGATTTACCTAATGGTGGTGATTTGGATTTCAATGATATTGTTGTTCAGGCTAAGTTCTCTGTAATATAATAGCCATCAGCCTCAAAGAATATAGAGTCGTTTCGCCGAAACGACTCTATATGTGACTTGAAGCATCTTCAAGTAAACGTCGAGCTTCCGAAAACAGTAAACCAAAAAGTTTTTCCTCAAGGGTGATGGCTGGCTTGGATACAGCAAAACTACTTTCGTTCTGAAACCTTGAAGAGTGCTAATGCACGGTTGGTCGATACTTTCTCTACCGTTGCTCATTTCACCCCAATGACTCCTTAACCTAACAAGTAAGTTTTCATAACAGCAAATATTTCATTTTCGGGTGGGTTAGTGATTGCGTAACCCACCGTTACTTATTTGACACAAGTGTTGAATCCTGCAATAAAACTTTACAATCTTTGCGTTTTACCCAGGTAAAATCCATTGTCTATTGAGAATAGAGTCATTAATTGATCAAAT
>Ga0208698_100051_pt1 | contig 29666 bp, 23 predicted proteins | sample LakMenEpi20Aug08_FD_150717 | JGI IMG/M metagenome (GOLD analysis project Ga0208698, IMG submission 150717) | Freshwater microbial communities from Lake Mendota, WI - 20AUG2008 deep hole epilimnion (SPAdes) | ecosystem: Environmental > Aquatic > Freshwater > Lake > Epilimnion/Euphotic zone ... | reverse complement strand
TTAGTCTTATTTGGATCACTTCCTTGTAATGTTATTTTAAAATTACCCTTAATATCAGCAATCAATTTTTTCATTTCCCGTTTTTGCTCTTTATTTTCAGCATTGCGATAGGTTTTAACAGCATTTCTATAAGTTTCTATACTGTATTTACTTTTATTTAAAGCTTGTCGCAAATCACTATCTAAAGAAAAACGACTAATTAAAGAATTACCACATTTAATATTAATATCAATATTAGGTAAAGTCTCCAATTCTCTCATATTCCCCTCTGTTAGGGGTGAGTTTTTATAATAAGCATTTTTCAAAAGTTCAACCCATAACCGCAATTGACATATTTTCACAGAATTAGAGTTAATATCTACCCCAAATAAACAACCTTCAATAATCGTTTGTTTCTCATGAAATAAAGTTTCTTGAACCCGTTGACTTTCCTTGCTTTTAGGGTTATACTCGAATAATAAACCATATTCATCTGTAATTATTAATTCATCATTAACAACTTCAATCTGATATTCCTTTAATCTTTTACCTTCCCTATCCAATAAAATCTTTAATTCGCTTTTAATTGCGATAATTTCATTCAAAGCCGAAACTAAAAAATGTCCTGAACCTACCGCAGGATCACATATTTTTAAACTATTAATAATCGTATTAGCATCTTTTTTATCCTCTATTTGATCATATAAATTATCAATATTTTCACAATTCCAACCTTTAATTTCATTAAACTTTTGAACAACCGCTCTTCTAATTGTTTCCCGACACATATACATAGTAATAAAACCGGGAGTAAAGAAAGAACCGTCTTTATAACCGTTAATTTTCTCGAAAATTAAACCCAGTACCGCAGCATTAATTAATCTTTTATTCTCCTCTTGAATTTCCTCCCCAGTTTCACTACTAAAATCATAAGCGTCGAGAAATTCAAATAAATATTCTAAAGCGTTAATTTCACCAAATCGTTTTTTCCCGTTATTATCTTTTAAGACAGTAGCAGAGAAAATTTGTAATTTCTCATTTCTCAAATTACTAATAAAAATCGTTGCTTGTTCCATTTCCGTAGGTTCAAATAAAGAACTATTTAAATAAGGAACATGAGCAAATTTGTTTTTAAAACCTTCGTTTCTGTCTTCTGATTTTCGTGCTAATACACTAAAAAATAGACTATTAAGATCATCATAATTTTGGACTTTATTTAAATTCAAAAATCCCCAAGCTAGATCATTTTGATGATATTTAATTAATTGTGCTTCTAATAGTTTGAGAAAGAGGATTCTATTTACCCAAGTAATTGCTAATTCTAAACCAACATTAAAAAGTTGTGTTTGGTAATCTTTGAGTTGAGAAATTTTGTCTAAACTGTCAAGTTGGATAATAGCATTTTCAATAAGTGAACCTGTATTTCTCTCATTTGATTTTTTGCGTTGAATGAGTTTTTTACCACTTTCTTTAACTTCTATTAAACCGATAATATGTAATAACTCATTATAAAATCCTTTATCAAGAGTATTACTGTCATTTGCGAAAGGTAACTTTAATAAATGTTCTGGAGAAAGTAATTTAAACAGCGCGATTAATTTATGATCATCAGGATTTTCTCCAGGTTGTAAATATTCTTGATATTCTCGAATATCAAAATGAGTAAAAGTGATTTTATCTACAATTTCCATAATAGCAGGTTGAGCAATTTCTTGATAAAAGAAATCTGTTTTTTTACTTATTAATCTTCCTGCTGTAAAATCGGTAAATTGCTGAACTAGGGTTTTATTTTCGTGAAATAATTTATCAAAATCTTGAGCATCAAAAATGAACCATTCATAAATATTAGTCGCTATTAAATATTTAATTTCTAGATTTTTTTCGGTTAAACGTTCTCTGAGAAAATATAAAACTAATTCCTGAAATGCTTTAGTATTTAAATTATTAACTTTGAGCATTTCGCTTTTATTCGTTGGCTTTTTAAATTCTAAAATTACACCAACACTGGTTTTAGGGTCTTTTCCATTATGAATAACTAGATCATTTCGTTCTTTAGTATTAATAAAGTGATTAGAACTGTAATATGTATTCTTGAGAAAATCAGCAATCAAATTTTTATGAAATTCTTCTGATTCAGATTCATTGATTTTTTCAATTAGGTTTTTTAGATGTTTTTTAAAGGTTTCAATATCCTTTCTAAAAGGATTAATTTTCAGAAATGCTTTATTTAATGATTTCCTGGGTTGTAGTTTCTGTGAGTTCATTTGTTTTCCAGCAAAAAATGTAATTTTTATATCCCCAAATTCTCAAAATTAATAATTCATAATTGGTGACGGGTGATGAGTACAATAGTTAATTATTCCCTACACCCTACACCCTATACACTACTACTTATTACCTTGCGCCCAAATGCGAGTGGGTAAACCCCAAACGTAGATAAAACCTTCCGCAGCTTTGTGATCAAATTGATCTTCTGCGCCATAAGTCGCTAAATCAGGAGTATATAGAGTATTATCGCTCCAACGCCCGACAATTACAGCATTACCTTTAAATAGCTTTAAACGCACCACACCAGAAACCCTTTCTTGTGTTTGTTGAATAAAAGCATCTAAAGCAGCTTTGAGAGGACTATACCAAAGTCCATTATATACAAGTTTAGTATAAGTTTCTTCTATACCTCGCTTGTATTGAGTGACATCTGCTGTTAAAGTGAGACTTTCTAAGTCACGGTGAGCATTAATTAAAACTACCATTGCTGGTGATTCGTAGATTTCCCGTGATTTAATCCCGACTAAGCGGTTCTCAATCATGTCAATGCGACCAATACCATGATTTCCCACAATTTTATTGAGTTGTTCAATTAACTCAACCGGGTTTTTTGCTGTCCCGTTAATGGTGGTAGGAAGTCCTTTCTGGAAGCCAATTTCTAGATATTCCGGCTCGTTGGGAGTATCAGCTATGGCTTTCGTCATTTCATAGATTTCTTCCGGTGGTTCGTTTGCTGGGTCCTCTAATGTACCGGCTTCAATACTGCGACCAAGTAGGTTTTTATCTATACTGAAGGGAGAAGATTTTTTTACCGGTGCGGGAATACCAAACTTCTCACCATAAGCAATAGTTTGCTCTCGACTCATACCCCATTCTCTAGCTGGCGCTAATATCTTTAAGTTAGGGTTGAGGGCTGCACAGGAAACATCAAAGCGTACCTGATCATTACCTTTACCTGTACAACCGTGAGCGATCGCATCCGCATCATATTTCGCAGCCGCTTCTACTAATATCTTAGCAATCAAAGGCCGAGCCAGGGCTGTACCAAGAGGATAGCGGTTTTCGTAAAGCGCGTTAGCTTGAATAGCGGGAAATGCGTATTCTTTAACAAATATATCCTTAACATCAGCAACCAAGGACTTACTTGCTCCTGATTTTAGGGCTTTTTCTCGAACTGGTTCTAATTCATCTCCCTGGCCTAAATCTGCTGCTAGGGTAATTATCTCTTCTACTCCCCACTCTTGCTTTAAGTAGGGAATACAAACGGAAGTATCAACTCCACCAGAATATGCTAAAACAACCTTTTTGGCGCGACCCATGAATTTCTCCACTCAGGAAAACAAAGAATGAGTCATTATTATATCTGACTTACCTAGCAGATATTTTTTTTGTGCAACGGTAACTTTGAGATATTTGTCTTATTCTAGAATATGAGCAATAGTATTTTGGGTAAAACTGTGTTTTTTAGTATTGTTATTCCCACTTATAATCGCTTACCAATTTTAGAGAAGTGTCTCCGCGCTTTGGAGATACAGCATTTAAGCAACGAAAAATACATAGAAGATTATGAAATCGTATTAGTAGATGATGGTTCTACTGATGGTACTTTAAATTGGTTAGCATTACATCAAAATGAATTTCCTCATGTTCGCTGCTTTGAACAAAATCATGCAGGACCCGCTGCGGCGCGAAATTTAGGAGTAGAAAAAGCGCGTGGTGACACAATTATTTTTATTGATAGTGATTTGGTAGTTTTACCGAATTTCCTCCAAGCTCATACAAATGCTTTGATACAAGGAAAAGAGAAATTAGGAAACGACAGCTTTTTTACCTATGGTGCTGTAATTAATACTTGTAATTTTACCAATCCCACCGCAGAACCTTACAAAATCACAGATTTTTCCGCTGCTTTCTTTGCTACGGGTAATGTTGCTATTCCCAAATATTGGTTAGTCAAAGCTGGGTTATTTGATAATAGTTTTCAACTCTATGGTTGGGAAGATTTAGAATTAGGTGTCAGATTAAAAAAACTAGGTTTACAATTAATTAAATGTCCTGAAGCTGTCGGTTATCATTGGCATCCACCCTTTAGTTTACAACAAATTCCTAAGTTAATTGATCAGGAAATTCAACGGGGAAGAATGGGAGTTTTATTTTATCAAAAACATCCCACATGGGAAGTAAAAATGATGATTCAAATGACTTGGTTTCATCGTTTATTATGGGGGATTCTTTCTTTAAATGGCCTTTTGAATGAAAGAACCATGTCTCCATTTTTACAATGGTTGATTGATTTGGGTAAACCACAACTAGCTTTAGAAGTAGCGCGGATTTTCTTAAATTGGTATAATGTCAAGGGTGTTTATGCGGCTTATGCTCAGGTGCGGGATAAATAATTATCTTACCTAATCCCCTATTGTCAGAAAAAAGACGCAAAGAGATGAAAGTGCTACGATTAATGATGTTGAGACTTCCTTTTCTTTGCGATTTCTATTCTCGATTAAATACTCAAGTTTCTACTATCTGCGGGTTTTAACACTACTAACAGCACCCTGTAAAGGACGTTTACCTTTTGGAGACAAATACTCACTATCTCCAGAGGTTTGTATTGCTTTCTTAATAAGAGCAGCTAGTTCTTCTAGTTGGCTAATCGCTTCCGCGCCTTCTAGCTTCATTAATTCCCTGTCATCCCGCATTTCTGTCCAAGTAATCCCATAATCAGATACTAAAAAGCGAATTAAATGATTGTCGCCTAGGCTAACCATAAAAGACGCGCTATTAAGTTTATCTCCACAAGTATAGCAGGAAGCGGGATAACCATGCTGTTCTAGTACAACCGCTAAAGCTTGTAAATTCATTACTAAATCTTTAACAAAGTCTCTATGTTTGCTTGCTAGTCTTAAAAACACTTTTCCCTCCAAACACCAAAATTATGTCAGTTTATTTTATATTTTCTTCAGGTTTTCTCATGAACTGGCATCATAGAATATCTCTATGGTATCCATTAGAATTGCCAATGGTTGACGAGTTTACTAACTGGTTAACTTTTTAGGTTAGTGGACGACAATTCTTTATAAAGTATCAACACATACAATCCCTCAAGTAATTATAGCAGAGACAGGAACAGAAACTTAAATTTTGACTTCCCCCATCCGTCGGAATTTTACTTGATAAACTTGAGATATTTTCATCCTAACTTAGATCTATGAATAGTCAAGTTTATTGAAACTATGTATTGACCTATCACAGATGATTTAGAGCCAGATTAAGGTGATTAATTCGCTCTAACGCCTATTTTCGTTGTTTGTGTTTTTATCTCCATTTCAAATAAACCTTGCATTGTATAACATAGACTGAGATTAGCGCAATTCGTAAATATACTTAGTTAATGCATTGTTTTTAGTATTAATATGAGAGAAGCTGGTTTTCAGAAAGTATAATATTTTGTCTGATTTATTGATGTAGAATGCTGCAAGAGAGCCAAAAACTTATTAAATAATAAAAAATTACCCAATCCTTGAATAATCAGGATAACCAGAATTATAGGATTTACAGGATGGTTATTTGATGGTTAATGGCTGTTGTTTATGTATTTATTCTTCTATCTTAACTTGAGGAGTATTTACTTTTCTCTATACTAATCATCAACAACTAACGAATAATCAAACAATCACATCCTGTACATCCTTAAATCCTTGACATCCTGATTCAGACAATATTAAAATTATGTAAACAAATAACGAAATGCCCTAAATATGCTATTTTATATACAGCATACATGAAACCAACCATGAACGAATCATGAATAATCCACAACAACCGCGAGAATACGATGCTGTGCTTGGTGGTAATAGTCCATCACTAGAAGGTGCTGCCGTTTTAGGTGGTATTGAAGGGGTAAAATTACGGTTACAAAATCCAGATGCAAAGGTGAGAATTGCTGCACTTCATCAAGCATTAAATTATGGAGAACAGGGTTTAGATTTAGTAATTGCAGGTTTAAAAGATAAATCTTGGGATATTCAAAATGCGGCTTATTTAATATTAAATTCTAGAACAGAACCAAGAATTAAGCAACTATTACAAAATCCTAATCAACAAGGTTTAAAACTAGAACAAATTGAAGTAGTAACAGTCAATAAATTTGGGAAAATTATTCAACGTCAGCCACGTATAGCTAGATATTTTATAGAGAACTTGGGTAATGGTGTTACCTTAGAAATGGCTGCAATTCCTGGTGGTAGTTTTATGATGGGTTCACCAGAAAATGAAGAGAGAAGATATGATAATGAAAGTCCCCAACATCAAGTGACTGTTCCTAGTTTCTTCATGGGAAAATATCCAGTAACACAAGCACAATATCAAGCTATTATGGGAACTAACCCTTCTTATTTCAAAGGTAGTAATCGCCCAGTTGAAAGGGTTATTTGGAATTATGCAATAGCTTTCTGTGAAAAGTTAAGCCAAAGGACAGGAAAAAACTATAGATTACCTAGTGAAGCTGAATGGGAATATGCTTGTCGAGCGGGAACTACCACACCATTTCACTTTGGAGAGACGATTACAACGGATTTAGCTAACTATAATGGTAACTACACTTATGGCGGTGGGATTAAAGGAATTTACCGAGGCGAAACAACAGAAGTAGGCAGCTTTGAAGTAGCGAATAATTTTGGCTTATACGATATGCACGGCAATGTCTGGGAGTGGTGTCAAGACAGTTGGCATAGTAGCTATAAAGGTGCGCCGACAGATGGAAGCGCATGGCTAGATACTGAAGAAAATACCAATTTTAAGCTGCTGCGCGGTGGTTCGTGGGACTTCGATCCTGGACATTGCCGTTCTGCTTATCGCTACAGCCGCAGTCTCGGCAACTACTACGGCCATATTGGTTTTCGGGTTGTGTGTAGTGGTGCGGCGAGGACTTCATAGCACTATGCGCTTTTGCCCTCTTGCTCTTTTCTTTTCTTACCTCCCTCGCGTAGCGAAAAGATTTTTTTGTCTGAATCAGGATATCCAGGATTAAAGGATTTTCAGGATTGTAATTTGATGATTGATAGATGAGATTCATATATTTATTCTTCTATCTCACTTCATGAATATTCACTTTCCTCTATACTAATAATCAACAACTAACGAATAATCAAACAATCACATCCTGTACATCCTTAAATCCTTGACATTCTGATTCTGACAATATTAAAATTATGTAAACAAATAACCAAATGCCCTAAATATGCTATTTTAAATACAGCATACATCAAACCAACCATTAACGAATCATGAATAATCCACAACAACCGCGAGAATACGATGCTGTACTTGGTGGTAATAGTCCATTCCTAGAAGGTGCAGCCGTTTTAGGTGGTATTGAAGGGGTAAAATTACGGTTACAAAATCCAGATGCAAAGGTGAGAATTGCTGCACTTGAGCAAGCTTTGAATTATGGAGAACAGGGTTTAGATTTAGTAATTGCAGGTTTAAAAGATGAATCTTGGGATATTCAAAATGCGGCTTATTTAATATTAAATAAAAGAACAGAACCAAGAATTAAACAACTATTACAAGATCCTAATAAACTAGGTTTTAAACTACAAAAAACTGAAGTAGTAACAGTTAATAAATTTGGAGAAATTATTCAGCGTCAGCAACGTATAGCCAGATATTTTATAGAAGATTTGGGTGATGGTGTGACATTGGAAATGGCTGCAATTCCTGGTGGTACTTTTATGATGGGTTCACTGGAAAATGAAGCAGGAAGAAGTGATAATGAAAGTCCCCAGCATCAAGTTACAGTTCCTAGTTTCTTGATGGGAAAATATGCGGTAACACAGGCACAATATCAAGCTATTATGGGAACTAACCCTTCTTATTTCAAAGGTAGTAATCGCCCAGTTGAAACGGTTCGTTGGATTAATGCCGTGGCTTTCTGTCAAAAGTTAAGTCAAAAGACAGAAAAAAACTATAGATTATCAAGTGAAGCCGAATGGGAATATGCTTGTAGAGCGGGAACTAACACACCATTTCACTTTGGAGAGACGATTACAACGGATTTAGCTAACTATAATGGTAATTATACTTATGGACAAGGACCCAAAGGAGTTTGTAGAAAAGAAACAAGAGAAGTAGGGAGTTTTGGAGTAGCCAATAACTTTGGATTATACGATATGCACGGCAATGTACAAGAGTGGTGTCAAGATCATTGGCATAGTAACTATGAAGGTGCGCCAACAGATGGAAGCGCATCTGAGAAGAATACTAACAGAAGGATGCTGCGCGGTGGTTCGTGGATGGGCAATCCTGTAGATTGCCGTTCTGCTTATCGCCATTACTACTACTTCCTCGATGACGGCTACTACAGTCTTGGTTTTCGGGTTGTATGTAGTGGTGCGGCGAGGACTTAGTAGCACTATGTGCTTTTACCCTCTTGCTCTTTTCTTGTCAGAATCAGGATAACCAGGATTATAGGATTTACAGGATTGTAATTTGATGGTTGATAGATGAGATTCATATATTTATTCTTCCATCTCACTTCATAAATATTCACTTTTCTCCATACTAATCATTAACAACTAACTAATAATCAAACAATCACATCCTGTACATCCTCAAATCCTGGTTATCCTGATTCAGACATTTATTTTCTTCTTTGCTCCTTTGCGTCTTTGCGCGAAACAAAAAGCTCAATAAACTAACAACTAATCCCCCTATTTATACATAATGAATAACCCCCATCAACAACTACTCCAACAAATAGACCTCATGCTTCGCGCCCGCTATCCCCTACTATATATAGTCGGAGTCGAAGAAGAACCAATAGAACAAGTCCTCCAACAACTCACCCAAATATCCCAGACACCACGACAACTATTATTATGGGATATCGTCACCGGTTGGGATGACAACGGAACTGATAAAGGTTCAGTCATGGGTGCATTATCAAGAATTACCAAAACCTCAGAAAATACAACCACAATATTTGTATTGCGAGACATACATTTTATCCTCAAAAACCCGGAAACAGAAAAAAATGCTCCCGTAATTCGGGCTATCAAAAACCTCACCCGTCAACTCAAACGCACACGCCAAACCCTCATCCTCACCAGTCATACATTAACCATTCCTCCAGAACTACAAGAAGAAGTTACAGTAATTGATTTTCCCTTACCCAACATCCAAGAAATAGATTATTTAATTCATCAATTAATAGTCCCCGAAAAACTTAACTTAAATGGACTGGGAAAAGAACAATTAATCAAAGCCTGTCAAGGATTAAGTCGGGCGAGAATTAGAAGAGTTTTAGCCGCCGCTTTAGCAGCAAAAGGACAAGTCAACGAAACAGATATTGATAGAGTATTAGAAGAGAAAAAACAAGCAGTTCGCCAAACCGGAATCTTAGAATTTTACACCGCCAATGAATCATTAAAAAACGTCGGTGGCTTGGAAAATCTCAAACAGTGGGTAAGAATGCGTCAAGATGCTTTTACCGAAGAAGCACGACGTTATGGAATACCCAACCCCAAAGGCGTTTTATTAGTAGGAATCCAAGGAACAGGAAAATCATTATCAGCCAAAACTATCGCCCATGAATGGCGTTTACCATTGTTACGTTTAGACGTGGGCAGATTATTTGGGGGAATAGTCGGAGAAAGTGAAAATCGCATTCGCCAAATGATACAATTAGCAGAAGCAATATCACCCTGTGTATTATGGATGGATGAAATAGATAAGGCATTTGGTAATATTAATAGTGGTACAGATGGTGACTCTGGCACATCGCGCCGGGTATTTGGTACACTCATTACCTGGATGCAAGAAAAAACTAGTCCGGTGTTTATGGTGGCTACTGCTAATAATGTGCAAATATTACCAGCGGAGTTATTAAGAAAAGGGCGATTTGATGAAATTTTCTTTTTAAATTTACCTACGGAAAAAGAACGCCATGATATTTTTAAGGTCCATTTGCAAAAAATCCGTCCTTCCCGACTGCGAGATTTTGATTTACAAAGACTCGCAAATCATAGCGAAAATTTTAGCGGTGCGGAAATTCAACAGGTAATTATTGATGGTATGCACCGCGCTTTTGGTAGTTTAATTGATGGTAATAGGAGGGATTTTAACACGGAAGATATTTTAGCTGCGGTGTCGGAAACTGTTCCTTTGGCGGCTATTGCTAAGGAACAAATTACTAGTTTAAAACGCTGGGCTGCGGAAGCTGGCGCAAGAACGGCTTCTGTTGATACGCTGTTAATTGAGGAGTTGAAGGTTTATTCTCAGCAGCAAGGTTTGGGTCCTTTGGAGGTGGATTAAATAATAAAAGAAAACGAACCGCAGAGGCGCGGAGGACGCGGAGGGGAGAGGTTTTGGAGAGATTTTTTTATAGGAGTTGATTTTTTATGTCTCATTTTACAACTATTAAGGTGCAAATTAAACAGGGTGAAGTTTTGCTTGACGTTTTGCAAGAGTTAGGTTATCAAGTTGAACAAAATACTCAAGTTCGGGGTTATATGGGTGATAAAACTAATGCTGAATATGTGATTAAGCAATCTAATGGTTATGATTTGGGTTTTCGTAAAAATGGAGAAGGTTATGAATTAGTGGCTGATTTTTGGGGTGCGAAAATTAATCAGCAGGAGTTTATTAATAATATCAGTCAAAAATACGCCCATAAAACTTTGATGGAAACAATTCAAACTGAGGGTTTTAATGTGGAGGAAGAGGAGGTTTTAGCAGATGGTACGGTGCGGGTTATTGTTGGTAAATGGGTTTAATTTCTGATTTATTAACATTATTAAAAAGGAAAAATCATTATGGCTGAATATCAAAAAGTTGAATATCGCATTGGGAAGGATGGTAAAATTGTGGAACGGGTTTTAAATGTCACTGGTTCTAGTTGTGTGGAAACAACAAAGGGGTTAGAAAAATCTTTGGGAGAAATAGAATCTCAAGAATTGTTACCGGAATATTATCAAGATGATGAGTTAATTACAACTTCCGAAAATCAATCCTTACAACAGCAGTAAACCATAAATACTCGTTCCTTGTCTCTGACAAGGAATGCAGAAAAGAGGCTCTGCCTCTTCTGATAAAATAGAGGTAGAACCTCTAGGATTGCATTCCCAGTCTGGAGACTGGGAACGAGAAACAAGAAAGTCTGGAGACTGAGAACGAGAATCAAACCAGCTAGATAAACAAATAATATGCTAGAACAAATTAATGATATTGCTTTTCCTGTAATTCTCGTAATCATCGTTTATATTATTCTGCGGATATTATTCCCAGCAAATAATCAAGATATACCTATTAGTAATCAACCTGTTACTTCTCCAGACACAGAACAGAAAATCAAAGATTTAGAATTTCAATGTCAACGACTCAGGGACGAATTAAAACAACAATCTCAACAATTACAAACTGATTTTCAACAGGAAACTTTTACCCACCTACAAACTTTACTCAGCAATTATCCCACAGTCAAAAAAATGGCTTTAGCTAAACCCGAATTACCAGCTAAAAACCTAATTTCCCTATTTACATCGTTAGATAATTTAATTACCAGTTGGGGTTATACTGCTATTGGTGAAACTTGGGAACAGGTTAATTATAATCCCCAATTACATCAAGCTGATAGTGATGATATTCAAGAAGGGGAATTAGTATATATTCGTTTTATTGGTTATCAAAATGGTGATACAATCCTCTATCCTGCAAAAGTTAGTCGCACTCTTCCACCAGGATTCAATAATACTTAAACTCATAAATTTGTAGGTTGGGTTGAGGAACGAAACCCAACATTTACTGCTTACAATTTTTTAGATCATATATTTATTCTGTCTTAACCCAACATCAAGATATCAATTATCTATCATTTTTGTTGGGTTGCGCTTCGCTTAACCCAACCTACTTGAATTATGACAACTATTGCAATTGATTTTGGTACAAGTAATACTGTAATTAGTATTTTAGAAGCTGATACTCAACAACCTAAAAGTTTACGTTTTCCTAATTTATCTCGTGTATTTGTGGGTGTAACTCCTCAAGGTGAAAGACTAGAATATCCCGTTATTCCTAGTTTAATGTTTATTAAATCAGGTAATAATATTATATTGGGTGAAGGTGTGAGAAGTCAACGTTTAGGACTTTCTCAAAGTTATCCTCCTGAAAGATTATTTAAAAAGTTTAAACGCGATTTAGCTGGAGATTATCAACCACCAGCAATCCAAATTGATGGTATAAATTATAATGCTATTTCTGTTTCTGAGTTGTTTATCCAAACTATTTGGACAGAAATAAAAAGGCAAAATATCCAACCTAGTCATTTAATTTTTACTGTTCCTGTTGGTGCTTTTGAACGTTATTTAGATTGGTTTCGAGATTTGGGGACAAAATTAAATGTTCCTCAAGTATCAGTTATAGATGAATCTACAGCAGCAGCTTTAGGATATGCTGTAAAACGCCCTGGTAAGTTAATTTTAGTAGTAGATTTTGGTGGGGGAACTCTCGATTTGAGTTTGGTTAAAACTGTGAATAATTCTCATGAAAATAACAGTTTACGCGCTGAGGTTTTAGCTAAGTCGGAAGCTTATGTAGGTGGTGAAGATATTGATGTTTGGATAGTTGATGATTATTTACATTCTCAAAATTTAACCCCGGAACAAGTTGGGAAAATTGGTTATCAAAATTTATTAGAAATTGCGGAAAGATTAAAAATTCAATTATCAAAAAATCAATCTGTAGCTGAAAGTTGGTTTGATGATGAATCTTTTATGTCTTATGAATTAAAAATTAATCGTGAAAAATTAGAGGAGATTTTAGAATATAGACAATTTTTACAACAGTTACGAGATACCTTAGATGAAGTTTTAGCTTCTGCTTTAAGAAAGGGTATTAGTAAAAATGATATTGAACAGGTTTTGTTAGTAGGAGGAAGTTGTTTAATTCCCGCAGTTCAACAATTAATTATTTCCTATTTTGGTAAAAATAAAGTAAAATTAGATAAACCTTTTGATGCTGTGTGTCATGGTGCATTAGCAATAACGCAGATTACTGAAATAGATGATTTTCTCCGTCATAGTTACGCGATTCGTTTATGGGAAAATTATAGCAAAAGTTATATTTATCATCGCTTATTTACCAAAGGTGAAAAATATCCTTGTCAACGTCAAGAATGGTTAAATCTGCAAGTTGCAAATAATGGACAAAAAGAGATTCGTTTAGATATTGGTGAATTAGGTGATATGTCACAAACAGAAATTGCGTTTGATGCTTCGGGAAGAATGACTTCTAGCACTCTCCAACATCAAGAAAGTTACCGTTCCCTAGATAATCAAAATCAACAGGTTTGTGTGGCAAAACTTAACCCACTAGGTGAAGCGGGAATTGATAGAATATCGGTGTTGTTTGAGGTAGATTCTCGACGGATTTTATTAGCAACTGTCAAGGATTTATTGACGGGAAAAGTTTTAATTAATAGGGGAGAAATTTATAAGTTGACATAAATAAAATAATACAAGTGTTCCTATGATAAGAAATGCAATGCTTCTATAATTTTAATCATATCTATAATAATATAATTATATTGTTACTTAACTTTTTTGACAAGATCAATTACTATTGATGGTTGCGTAGTCCAAAACAAATCAATTTTATAAAACTTGCATTTGTGAGACAATTTCTCTGTTGAATTAAAAATAATTGTTAAATCTATGAGCAATCAAGGTTCTATTCCCGTTATCATTAACGGTGCTGCTGGTAAAATGGGACGTGAGGTAATTAAAGCAGTAGCCCAAGCATCTGATTTAACTTTAATGGGTGCAATTGACACAACTCCCGAACATCAAGGTAAAGATGCTGGGGAATTAGCGGGTTTAAGTGAACCCCTGGAAGTACCAATTACCAATCAATTAGAGCCAATGTTAGGGTATGTGGCCGGAGAAAGACAGATGCAACCGGGGGTATTAGTTGATTTTACCCATCCTGATGCAGTTTATAATAATATTCGCAGTGCGATCGCCTATGGAATTCGTCCAGTGGTGGGAACTACAGGTTTAAGTCCCGCACAACTGGAAGAATTAGCCGATTTTGCGGAAAAAGCCAGTACCGGTTGTTTAGTTATTCCTAACTTTTCCATTGGTATGGTACTACTCCAAGAAGCCGCTGTGAGAGCTTCCCAGTATTTTGATCATGTAGAAATTATCGAACTCCATCATAACCAAAAAGCAGATGCTCCCAGCGGTACAGCCATTCAAACAGCCCAATTATTAGGCGAATTGGGTAAAACCTTTAACACTGCTATTGTGGAAGAAACGGAGAAAATAGCCGGAGCTAGAGGCAGTTTAGCAGACGAAGGGATTAGAATTCATAGTATCCGCTTACCGGGACTCATTGCCCACCAAGAAGTGATTTTCGGCGCAGCAGGGCAAATTTACACCTTACGTCATGATACCAGCGATCGCGCCTGTTATATGCCAGGAGTATTATTAGCCATCCGCAAAGTTAATCAGCTAAAGTCATTAGTATATGGATTAGAAAAAATACTTTAAAATTGCGATTTTTCCATCTCAAAGCCAAAAATATGATCGTTCCCCTAACTCGCCAAAAATTTGAACAAATCATTCCCCTGGTTGCCTCTGGACCACAATATAAATACTATTGGGGAAAGTTAAGCAATTTTGTGCAGCGGATACTAATTTCTGTAGTTACCCTAGCTGTGCTATTGCTCATGCAATTCTTGTTTAGATTGGAATTTGGGTTAATCTTCTTTTTTGGAGTATTTGGTGCTTTCTTTTGGCTTTGGTATCCCGTATTTCAAGCAAGTATCCGCAATGGAAAATGCCGCCGTTATAAATACAGTGGCTTTTTCCGGGGACGAGTGCTAGACTGGTGGATTACAGATCGGTTAATGGGCAAACAGGAAACCGTTAACGGCAAAGGTGAGTTAGTCATCATCGAAAACCGCGAAAAGCGGATTAACTTAGAAATAGGTGACGAAACGGGATTTAGTGTTGAGTTTGAAGCCCCATTACGCAACGCCCACAAAGTCATTTCTCGTGGTCAAATAGCTGAAATGGTGGTCATGTCAAATAGCCCTGATTTAAGCACCATTGAAGAATTTAGCGACATATATATTCCTAGTCGTGATCTATGGGTAAGTGATTATCCTTATGTACGTAAGGACTTTTTTAATGAAGTTAGTGTCCGCTTGCGTGCAAACCAGGAAAGAAAACCCCGCCGCCGTTCACCGAAGACATAGGGATAGGGAATAGAGTTTAATCTCAAGCACAAGTTGGAAAAGTCAGATAAGTTCACCGGGAAACTTCTGGCTTTTCTGGCTTGTTTTATGCTATGTAATTAACTAATTCTCCAAAATATACTTAAATTATGAGTGATTTACAAAGTCAAAATCCACTGAATGCTAACGCTAATCTCGTCGGTATTGGCATGGATAATCAACTATGGACAAGAAAAAATTACTTAACCAGTAATTGGGAACATATACCCAATAGTGGCTTGGTTTTGGCGATTACCTTTATGCCTGATGGTACTCTGGTGGGTACTGGCATGGATCATCAATTATGGACAAGAAAAAATTACTTAACCAGTAATTGGGAACATATACCTAATAGTGGGGCAGTTTTGGCGATTACTGCTATGCCTGACGGTACTCTGGTGGGTATTGGCATGGATCATCAACTATGGACAAGAAAAAATTACTTAACCAGTAATTGGGAACATATACCCAATAGTGGGGCAGTTTTGGCGATTACTGCTATGCCTGACGGTACTCTGGTAGGTATTGGCATGGATCATCAATTATGGACAAGAAAAACCTTAACCAGTAATTGGCAACATATACCCAATAGTGGGGCAGTTTTGGCGATTACCTTTATGCCTGACGGTACTCTGGTAGGTATTGGCATGGATCATCAATTATGGACAAGAAAAACCTTAACCAGCAATTGGGAACATATACCCAATAGTGGGGCAGTTTTGGGTATTGCATATTACCCAGCCGTGCGCCAACCAGTGCCAAAACCTTTAAATGGGCAAATTGTTGTTAATGCAGATGAATGGACACTAAGCAATCAAGGTTTCCAAAACGCCCCTGATACAGCCACATTTGTGACTAATGTTTCCCAATACTTTGTTGGTGATAAAAAAGGTAAATTTCATGTACTTTCCAATAATTTCGGTTTAACTCAATCTTCTTTAGAGCAAACAATGACCAAAGCAGGTCATACTTGGACTAAAGGAATGAATATCCCCATTGATTTAGCAACCCTTTCTCAATATGATGCTGTTTTTGTCGGTGGCGATCCTGTTAATAATCAAGTCTTAATTGATTATGTGAAGAATGGTGGCAAAGTTTATCTCTGCGCTGGTACAGGTCAAGGAGGCTCACAAACTGAAGCCAACAATTGGAATACTTTTCTCGCTGCATTTGGTCTAAAATATGGGGGTTCATATAATGGAATTAGCGGAAATTGTCCCGTTAATCAAAATCACCCTCTATTTGCAGGAGTAAAAACCATTTATCAAGATAATGGTAACTCTATTGTTGATTTACAACCGGATTCGCCACTTAATCAAGTTATCCTTACTCATAGTAGTGGACAAGGGCTAATCGCTACGGCTAAATTTATTAAAACCCCTGCACCTGTACCAACTCCCGCGCCTGTGTCACCAGTTGATGTAACTCCTGTACCAACTCCTGCACCTGTACCAACTCCCGCGCCTGTGTCACCAGTTGATGTAACTCCTGTACCAACTCCTGCACCTCAACCAACTCCCGCGCCTGTGTCACCAGTTGATGTAACTCCTGTACCAACTCCTGCGCCTGTCCCAACTCCCGCAACTTTAGTAACTGACTCGGAAGAATTTACCATCACTGCCACGACAAATGTAACTATTTCCAAATTAGTTTATAAAGGTGCAGTTAAACGCACTCAAGCCGATGAATATATAGAGATTAGCAACTTAGGTAATAGTCCTGCTAATATCTCTGAGTGGAAAATAACTTCTGCGGCTAGTTCTAAGCAATTTTTAACCTTCCCACCAGGAACTATCTTAGAAGGTGGTAAGAGTTTCCGCATTTACACGAATGAAGTACATCCTGAAACAGGTGGTTTCTCCTTTGGTAGTAAAACTGCTATTTGGAATGATGCAGGGGATGAAGCTAAACTTTTTGATACCGCAGGAAGCAATGTTTCCACTTTAGCTTATGGGAAAAATACCGTTGCTGGCATCAAACAAACGTTAAAAGTTCCTCAATTAAAGTTTGTGGCTACTCATACTTTAATTAACAAACAAATGGCTTTAGGCGGAAAAGTCACATTTACCGAAGCTTTATCTTCAGCAATTCAGAGTTTTCTTGAAGATGATAGTAATGCTAAAAATCCTTTGGCATTAATTCTTAAAGATCCCACAGCTTTTGGTTTAGCTGCTGGTGCTACTAAAGCAATGGCTACTGAAAAGTTGCGTTCTTATCTGAACGAGGGCGGAACATTGAGTTTACTTCCTAATGCTAAAAGTAGCACAGAAGTGGATAAAAATTGGATTTTTGAGCTATCACTGGCAGCATTTGCAGGGAAAACCTTCTGTGCAGTTGTGACCTGTTAGGCTGTATCGTTCCAGTGTAGGGGATAGCGAAGCGCGACCTAGGAATCGCAGTAAGTTGGATAGAACACAATCAAACACTATTGACTGTGATCCCTAGGTCTGACAAGAAGACTCCGTTATCTCCCTCCAGTTCTATCTTGTCCATAGGCTTGCCAAGCTAAATCCACCAAGCCGTCAACAATGGCAGCGGCGACAACGGCGTTACCCTTGCGACCTTCAATAGTGATACAAGGGACTAAGGACTCTTGTAATCGTTCTTTTGCAGTTTGTGAATTAATAAAACCTGCTGGGGTGGCAACTATTAAAGCCGGTCTGATTTCTTCGGCTGCAATTAATTCAACCAATGCAGTTAATGCTGTTTGTGCTTGACCAACTACAAATATTCCCTCTGGATAACGCCTAGCTAGGGTTTCAATCCCCCAAGCAGCAAGGGTTTTTTCTTTTTGGGGTCGTGTTAGTGCTTCCATACTGCAATACACTGGATTAGCAAATGTATTTTGAATATTATGGGCTATGCCTACTTGTACCATTGGTGCATCTACGATAATGGTAGTCCGTGCTGCCAGGGCGGCTGCTCCAGCTTGTAATGCTTGTTCTGAAAACCGGATTAAGGATTGATACTCTAAATCTGCTGTAGCATAAATTACGCGCCTAACGATTTCATACTCTGCTGGTGAAAAAATATGATCACCAATTTCAGTATCAATAATTGCCAAACTTTGAGCATCAGTTATGTGCCATTCCATTTTTATTTAACTTCTTGTATAGTAGTTTTCAGCTTATCATCAGTTTCAACCAGTGTTAATAATATCAGTATATTTAAAGATTTATCTCAACCTCCCCCAGCAGACCGAACGTGAGGGTTTTTGCTGTTTCAGCTAAACCCTTTTTTTTAAATTAGCACCTAAGATTCAAAACCAGAGGAAGACCGACTAAACATGGGGGATAAATAAGCTACTAGAGCACCAATAGCAAAGGCAGAAATATTGCGAACGAGGGGCAACCAATCGCTTGTACGGGTAATAACTGGAGCAATACCGAAGGCAATAAACAACATCCCCCATAAGGGTGAAAAAATTAACGCCCATTGCCAAGCAACTATTTTTTTGTCGCTTCGAGGTTGAGCCGCAAAACCACAAATAATCCCACCGACTGCGGAGGTAACAAGGGTGAGTATCCATTGTTCTTTAGGAAGTCCAGGAACTACGTTACAACCACCTTTGATTAAGCAACCTTTGACTGAATCTAGAGCCTGGAGAATGGCTTGATCTTCTCCTTGTTCTCGGACAAAGTATAAGTTACCAAAGCGGGTTTGTAGTTCAATCCAGAAGGTGCGGGGTAAAAATTCATAAACTGCATCACCGACGCTAAAGCTGAGGATGTTACCACCACGAGCATCTGCTACTAAGAGGATGCTTTTATCATCTAAACCCCAATATTTAATTACTGCTCTCCCTGGGGTGCGGTCATATTGGGTTAAAACGCGCAATTTCCAACCAGTATCAGTTTCAAACTGTTCTAATTCTTTAACTAGTTTTTCTTGTTGGGGGTCAGGGAGAGTTTTTGCTAAATCTACTACTGGTGTTACAAAACTAGGCAGTAAATCAGGATTTTCATAAGCTAGGGCTGATGGGGAATCAATTGCCCATACGGAGCTAATAACGCAAAATACGGCAATTGATACTAAAATTCGTCGCCAAAAACACAGGTGCATGAACGTTTTTATACTATTATCAACAAGGGGATGTAACAAGTGCTTTTCAAAGATTAATGTAAAAGTGATATTTCTTTACACTTCTTTACTTTACTCTAATATTGAGATATCTCAGCAAAACCTGATGGGAAAATTGGGGATTGGTAAATATTTGTTGTTTATCAATTTTGGCAGTCTCTAATCCCGTTTTCTTAATTGCATTGATGGGTTCTCATGGACTGGTAAGCGTTTTTGTATTTCCCCGGATTTTTCTTTGCGGGTAAAACTTGTCCAAGCTGCTCTAAAACCAATTAAGACGCTACGGGTGTTAATTTGAATATGTTCTGCTTGTTTCTTGGCACTATCTAGGCTTTGATCAAATTGTTTGACAACTTGACCGGCACTTTTAACACCTTCACTAATATCATCGGTTAAGTCTGTGATTTCTAAGCTGGTGTTGCGGATAGCCTTGAGAGTAGGTGGCAACTCCCGTGAAAGGGTGTCAAAGAATTTTTCGGCACTGCGAGCAGCATGGGCTAATTCCTGTAAAGCGGGTATGGCTGCCACTAAAACGGCTGTTAGGCTGGCAGCAACTAGGAGGATAGATAGTCCCAGCCAAAATAAAGGGTCAATCACGGTTATGCCATTTATAAACGTTCTATTTTTTCGGTGAGAGGATTGATGCTGTCTGTGGTGCTACTAACATCAACAGTATTTTTCTTGTTTAAACTTTGACTTTCGCGCTGGGTAGCATCTATACCAATAGCGATCGCTTCCCGCAGTCTGTCTACGGTTTCATCCCAGTTTTGCAGGGTACTGGTGGAAAGACGGTTAGCCTGAATTTGCACGCTGCTAGAGATATCTTCTGCCAATTCGGGGATAGCATTGGCCGATTTTTTCACTAGTTTACGGGTTTCGCGTCCTGTGCGGGGGGCAACTAATAATCCGGCTAAAGTGCCGATAGCTGCTCCTAATATCAAACCACCTATAAAGATTCCAGAACGGTTTTTAGACATTTTTTGATTTTTCTACTCCATAAAACTTAATTTTATATGGGAATCTGGTTTGATCTGAAGTATGCACTTAAGACTCCTTGACTCCTGAATGGTTACTGAGCTTACTGTTGTCCCGACTCTTGCCATATTTTAACTATAAGTTGCCACTTTCTTAGCTACAAGCCAAAGATTCGATACAGTATATTTCAAGCATATTGTCTCTTGTAAAGCATGACAGGAAACTTTAACTGGTTGTGTTTTTACCTCGTCTTTTATAAGTTTTGCTTGGTATGTATAAAGTGCCCCTGAAGGTTGTTCAAAATTTAACTCACCAAGAATTGTATGATTATCCAGGCTTTTTTCTAATATTTTACCTGTTGCTTTATATTTAAACCAATCCCAACCTAAACGCAACATCAGTTCTTTTTCCAAAATTTGCAGGGGATTGGGTAAGATTCCCCAGCCACGATAAATTTTATGTAAGTATTGTATATTGCCAGTATACGTTAAAATTGATTTAAAAGTATCCTGATCAAGAAGTCCATAATATCTACCTTCGGGAAAATCTATAATTGTGGGAGCAAATCTATGTCCTCCAAAGTGACTTGATCTCCAAATTCTGAGATGATTTAATTGTAGGTTTGAGATGGTATTTTGAGCATGAAAGTAAAAAGGATTACCATATCTAGCACAACATTGATCATGACTACCATGGGTACATACTAATATATCTCGGCTCATGGTGGATTCTATTTCATAATCATTGCTAACACCAGCTAACCATTTATTAACAACCCCTGCAACTTTTTCAATATTTGGTAGTTTAAATTCTTGTTTCCGGTATCCGTTACTTAATCCTTCTTGCTGTTGATAAATTAATAAGGTTGTTTGTTCTATTTTGTGTGATTGATCATTGGCAATTAAGAGAAACCGAATTGGTAGTTGAGCGCGGTTTACATCTTCTACTAAGTTGCGTAAGTTATCTGGAACCCATTTAGAATTAAAGGCTTCATAAACCCAAGGGGTAGGACATTCTACTAAAATATAGGTTTGGTAATTGGTGGCACTACCAATGATATCTTCTTGTATTACCCGTGAATTATCCGCACAGAAAAATTTGTTCATTTACACTTACTCAACTAGAGATTTGATGGACAATGGTTAGGAACAAGCCTGGTAAGCATTTCCTAAAGTTCTAATTTTAAAAAAGGCTGCTGCTTCAATAAATACTATATATCTTAAATTTATCAATATTGCAAAATATTCTCAATTACCTGCAAAAATATAAAATGGCATAGATTCAGGTTATGTATGATACAAGCATGATAAATGTAGAATATAGCAGTTCCCATACTCGTGAGGTACAAAGTTTTTTAGTTTTAGGGAACAGAGAAGAGGGAATCCTGTAACTGTGAATAAATTGGTGTGTACTTCATGAAATTGGGAAAGGATATAAAGATAGAAATAGAATATAGAAATATTTTATATGCCAATGGTAAAGACGGTTTCATCATGAACTATAAGAAAATCATGATTAAGTAATAATGGTGAATTGATAGTTGTTTCGTAAATTCCCTATTTTTAATTATATGACATTAATTTTAGCTTTAGACTTTGGCGGGACAAAATTGGCAGCAGCAACGGTTAAGGCTGGTGCTAAAGAGTGGTCAGACCATGAATCACGGTTTTCTCCAACCAATGGAGATGCTTTGACTGATTTAGAAATTATGCGATCGCTCATTGATTCTGTGCTAAAAGGAAGGAAACCGGATGCTATTGGTGTCAGTTTTGGAGGTCCTGTAGATGCAACAACTGGCTTAGTCCGTTTATCTCATCACGTTTCTGGCTGGGAAAATGTTCCCCTTAAACAAATACTGGAAGAAGATTATCATGCACCTACCATTATAGATAATGATGCTAACGTTGCGGCTGTTGGTGAACATCGTTTTGGGGCTGGACAAGGATATGATAGCTTATTTTATATTACCATTAGTACAGGTGTCGGTGGAGGCTGGATACTAGATGGTAAACTTTGGCGAGGTGCATTAGGTATGGCGGGAGAAATTGGTCATATGGTCGTAGACCCTAGAGGTCCCTTATGCTTATGCGGAAAAAGAGGATGTGTAGAAAGGTTAGCTTCTGGTCCATACATGGCACAAAATGCGCGGGAAATGTTGGAGAAAGAACCACCCAATGCTAAAGGTAAAAACAGGGGGGAGATACTCAGGTATTTGACAGGTAATAATCTTAACTTACTAACAGGTAAAGTAGTCAGCGCTGCTGCAGCTAACGGAGATGAAATAGCACAAGAGGTATTATTCAGAAGTGCTTGGGCTTTGGGAGTAGGTATTGGGAATGTAGCTAACCTCATGAATCCCCAACGGTTTGTTTTAGGTGGTGGTGTTACCAAATCTGGGGATAATTTCTGGACTGTGGTGCGGAAAGTAGCTAGAGAAACCGCACTACCAGAGGTAAATTTTGAGATTGTGCGGGCATTGTTGGGTGATGATGCACCTCTATGGGGGGCGGTTGCTTTAGGTTTGGATATCTTGGATTAAATTCTTTTTCTCACGCAGAGACGCGGAGGCACGGAGAGTTTAATTTAAATATTTGTTTGTTGTCTTTGATAAAGTGACCAGTACAAACCTTTTTGTTTTAAGAGTTCTAAATGTGTTCCTCTTTCAGCTATTACTCCTTTTTCCATGACTAATATTAAATCGGCTCGTTTGAGGGGGGAAAAACGGTGAGCAATTAAGAATACTGTGCGGTTAGAGGAAACATTTTTGAGGTTTTGTAATACTTGTTGTTCGGTTTCACTATCTAAGGCGCTGGTGGCTTCATCTAATATGAGAATTGGTGCAGATGCTAGAAATAATCTGGCTAATGCTATTCGTTGTCTTTGTCCTCCAGATAATGCTGTTCCTCTTTCTCCTACGTTGTTTTCATAACCATAAGGTAGTTGACTAATGAAGTCATGGGCTACTGCTAATCTGGCGGCTTCTACAACTTGTTCGGAGGTGATATCTGGATTTCCTAATGTGATGTTTTCCAAGATTGAACCATTAAATAAAAAGTCTTCTTGGAGAACTACACTAATTTGTTGTCTTAAGGATGATAAGTCTGTACTTTTGATGTCAAATCCATCAATTAGAATTTGTCCTGATTCAATTTGATAAAGTCGTTGTAAAAGTTTGGAAAGGGTACTTTTTCCTGAACCACTACGTCCGACAATACCTACAAATTGCCCTGGTTCAATATTAAAAGAAATTCCTTTTAATACTGGTTCTGTGTTGACATTATAGCGAAAGAAAACTTGATCAAAATTAACTTCACCTTTGAGGGGTGGTAATACTAAACCTGTTCCTGCTTCTGTTTCTGGTGCTGCATTGAGAATATCACCAATTCTATCTACTGATAATAGCACTTGTTGGAGATTTTGCCATAACTGTACTAGTCTTAATAGAGGGCTGGTAACTCTTCCTGATAACATTTGAAAGGCGATTAATTGACCAATAGTAAGTTGATGATCAATTACTAATTTTGCCCCAAACCAAAGGATGATTAAGGTGGAAAAGTTAGTGAGAAAATTACCAATATTACTACTAATATTAGATGTGGTGGAAGCTTTAAAACTGGTACGAATAAACCGAGCAAATAAACCTTCCCACCGTTCTCTGGCTATTGGTTCTGCTGCATGAGCTTTGACTGAATGAATGCCGGTAATTGTCTCAACTAAAAATGATTGACTGTCAGCACTGCGGTTAAAGGTTTCGTTTAGCCAATTTCGTAAAATCGGTGTGGCAATAATCGTTAAAGTCGCAAATAATGGTAATACAGCTAAGGCTACAAAGGTCAGGGGAATGTTATAATAAAACATTAATCCCAGGTATACTACAGCAAAAATACTATCAAGAATTACCGTTAAAGCTGTACCTGTAAGAAATTGGCGAATTTGTTCTAATTCCTGGACTCTAGCAACTGTATCTCCCACTCTCCGCGACTCAAAATAAGCCAAGGGTAAACGCATTAAATGGCGAAAAAGTTGGGCTGATAAACTCAAATCTAAACGTCGGGCTGTGTGGGTAAATATGAATAGCCGCAGTATACCCAGGATAGATTCAAATATAGCAACTAATAAGAGAGCGATCGCCATTACATCTAATGTGGCTAAACTCTCCTGTACCATGACTTTATCAATGATAACTTGGGTAATTAATGGTGAAGCTAAACCCAATAGTTGTAAGGTAAAAGAAGCTAATAAAACCTCACCTAATAAGCCTCGATATTTCCAAACTGCGGGGGTAAACCAAGCTAAATTAAATTTTTCTTGTTGGGAAGTTAGCTCAACTTGCCATAATGTACCATCCCAACAATTTTCTACCACAGATTGAGGTAATTGTTCACAAATATAATCAGGATTTTGGGGATTAGCAATAATTAAATAATTACCTTTGATTCCATAAGCTACAACCCAATTTAATTGAGAATTTTCCCCTTCCTGATTGCTTTGATTCCACAACAATAAAGCGGGAAAAGATAATTGGCGTAATTCACTCCAATTAATTTGTAATTTCCGCAATAATAACCCTAATTTCTCCCCAGTTTCTATCAGATTTTTAGGTTTTTGTCCGCGTAATTGACGTTGTACCCATGCTAACTGTACAGGATTTTGTAAGTATTGTGCTACCATTGTTAAACAAGCAGCACCTCTATTTTCACTTCCCACAAAGGGATAATTAGAAATTGTTGGTTGTTCGGATTTAGCAGGAGGTGAAACCAAAGGAGAATTAGGAACTGATAACACGGCTTCTAGCTCTTTTACTTCTATTGAACTGTTCCAAAATCCATCAACTTGAGGATTTAAAAACTTTTTCCATAGGGACGAATTCCAACACACAACTATGACTTCCTTGCTAGTAGCTACGGCTTTACAATCAGTAAATAATTGTTGACAATTACCAAACCAATCTCCTGTTTGTAAAGTAGCTACGGTTTTATTTTCTTTTTCCTCTCTTAATCGGACTTTACCAGCGACAATAAAAAATTGATTACCAGCTAATTTTTGTGACCAAATTTTTTCGCCAAGCTTGTAGTAATGTATTTCGGCTTGCTGTTTTAATTCGCTTTGTTCTTCAGCATTTAGCCAGGATAGTGGCGGTTCATTCCATGGTAAATTGTTTAACACATTTATTCGTTAAAATTGACTGTTTAAAAGTTTTAATTCAATTGAATTTTGACTGTGAGATTTTGAATCTTATCTCCTAGCCATTTCTCAAATAATTCATTTTTTAGAGATTGTTGTAATTGAGGATCTTCTAAAGAGGCCGGAAGAATTTGTTCTAATCTAAATAAAGCAAAACGTCCTTCTATTTCTATGGGTTTGATCAATTTTCCAGGGGTGGTTGAGTCTACGGCCGCACGTAATATATCTGGTATAGTTCCCCGACTAATTGGTCCCATCATACCATTAAATACTCTTTCGTCGGCTAATGAATACTCTTTTGCTAGTTGTTCAAAACTACTTCCTTCTTCAATTTGAGTTTGTAGTTCTTCTGCTAATTCTCGACTGTCAACTAGAATCCGTGAAAGTACAACTCTATCTAAGTAAATCTTTCTTTCAATAAAGTATTCTGGTAATTTTGATTCTGTGATTAATGCTTTGAGTTTCTCTAACTGAAAGCTAAAGGTAATAGATGTATGAAAAGTTGTATAATCTGTACCATTACTTGTTAGCCATTCTTGAAATTTTTGGGCATCAGTTAGTTGATTTTTTAGGCGAAAATCAATAATTGTCTGTTCAATTAATGCAGAACTAATCTCTATATCTGTTCTAGCACTAATTTCTTGTTCAATGATGTGCTGACGCAGTACGTCACTAATAAAATTTCCCAGTCTACCAGATATTTGTAGATATTTGACTACTTCAGTTAAGGCAATTTCTTGACCATTTACAGTTAAAAAAGATGAAGATTCCATGAAGTAATTCTCAGAATAATACTAAAACATCTATAAGACTTTCCATTAAATAATGGGGAAAACAGTAGAAAACTATATTTAGTAATTATAAAGATTCGATAAATTAAATATGTAATTAAATCTGGTAATAAAATATCATAATTTTTTATTAAAAGTAAACTAAATGATTTTAGACGATAACTATTTTTCAATCTGTAAGCAATATGACAAAAATGATGATGTTGGGTTTCCTGGTGTCAACCCAACCTACAGAGATTTTGATTTTAGTCAATATTTAAAGAAAGATACTTTGGTAAATTAATGCTAATGTTATCGCCGCAATTGCACCAATTAGGGTATTAAAAATATTGACAACTTCATTAGTAAGCCAAATATATTTGGATTGCAAAGTTGCACCAATGACACTTTCTAAATTAGTGGCAATAAATGCGGCTATTACACTCCAAATAATACCCAGGGGATTAATTAAATTTACTCCCCAACTAATCAGAGCGATCGCTATTGATGCTAGTATACCAGCTAAAGTTCCTTCTAAACTGACTGCCCCTTCTGTCCCTCTCGGAACTGGTTGCAATGTGGTAATTAAAAAGGTGTTTTTACCATAAGCTTTCCCCACTTCACTCGCAGTTGTATCTGATAGTTTGGTACTAAAACTGGCAACATAACCCAAACATAACAAATATTTGAAATCAGGTAAAAACAAGACTCCCAACGCACATAAAGCCGCTATTAATGCTGAACCCCAAACGTTTTCTGGACCTCTTGCACCACCACGTTTTTCTGCAATTCCCGCAGCTTCTTTTTCCGCCATACCAATGCGTGTTACCCCAGAACCGACAATAAAATAAAATACTACCACTAGATATCCTTGCCAACCTAGTGTTCCCCAAATGATAATTCCTAATAACCCAGCATTAAGTATACCTGAGAGGGTGAGCAATTTTTTGGGAAGAATTGCCACTATTCCTAGTAAAATTGCATTTAAGGCCAATCCCATTAACCAGGGATTAATAAAATCCATTAAAGATAACATCTGTGATAAATTATGAGTATTTTCAGATTTTTATGCTAATAAAATGATTTTATCCTCTTTTACCACAGATTTATCGTAATTTTACTTCCTCACAGTAAATTAGTTTAACAAAATAACCATCAAGGAGAAACTATGTCAGCGGAAAAACCTAGTATTTTGGTGACAGGAGGAGCAGGATATATTGGCTCTCATGCAGTTTTAGCACTCAAGCAAGCCGGTTATGATGTCGTCATACTTGATAATTTGGTCTATGGACATCGGGATTTAGTAGAACAGGTTTTACAAGTAGAATTGATAGTAGGAGATACAAGCGATCGCACTTTACTAGATAATCTTTTTCAGAGTCGCAATTTTGCCGCAGTGATGCACTTTTCCGCCTATGCTTATGTAGGTGAATCTGTCACTGATCCAGCTAAATATTACCGTAATAATGTTTTAGGGACATTAACATTATTAGAATCAATGTTAGCAGCTTCTATTCATAAATTTGTCTTTTCTTCCACCTGTGCTACCTATGGTGTACCGAATTTTATTCCGATTACAGAAGATCATCCCCAAAATCCCATTAATCCCTATGGTGCAACTAAATTAATGGTAGAAAGGATATTAACTGATTTTGATGTAGCATACAATTTTAAATCAGTACGTTTCCGTTACTTTAATGCTGCTGGCGCTAACCCCCAAGGATTATTAGGAGAAGATCATCATCCCGAAACCCATTTAATCCCTTTAATATTACAAACAGCATTAGGTCAACGGGAAGCTATTAGTATTTTTGGGACTGATTATCCCACTCCTGATGGTACTTGTATCCGCGATTATATTCATGTTAATGATTTAGCAGATGCCCATATTTTGGGACTAGAATATTTATTAAATGGTGGTGAAAGCGAGGTTTTTAACTTAGGAAATGGTAACGGGTTTTCAGTCAGAGAAGTAATTGCAGCAGCAGAAGATGTCACAGGTATGTTAATATCAGTTAAGGAATGCGATCGCCGTCCTGGAGATCCTCCAGCCTTAATTGGTACAAGCGAAAAAGCCCGACAAATCTTGAATTGGCAACCCCAATATCCAGGTATTAAAGATATCGTCTCTCACGCTTGGCAATGGCATCAACAAAGGCATAAATAAAAGCCTTAGAGGATGTTTTAAAAGTTTATGGCGATTAGAAACTGCTACCACACAAACAAAGTCCACGCTTTTGAACCCACGAAGGTGTGTTTCGTCTGTGTAGCCGCAACTTCTAGTCGCCGGGTGGATAATAAATTAAACTCTACCCATACAAGACTTCCGCTTGGGGAGTTATTGTTTTTGAATTGCTTTTTGAACTCTCTCAACTTGTAGAGGAACTTCCGCCTCCGTAAATAATATTATGGCTTGCTCAAAATTGATCTGACTATTTTGAAATTCACCCATTTTCTGATATGTTAAACCTAATTGGAAATAAGCTGCTGCTAAATCATATCTATTAGCATTGATTTTATTGAATATTTCTATTGATTCTGAATGTTTAGAAAGTGCTTCTTGAAAATTATTTTGGATGCGAGCAAGTTCTGCTAAACCAGTTAAAGCCTGAGCTACAAATAGATTATGTTCAGGATTATATTTAACTACTTCAGAAGATTCCAAGGAAAGGATAAATGGGTTCATGTTCCCGTAAAATCGAGTTTTTTCTTGAGACAATTTTATTACTTCATGATACATTATCAAAGATTTTTGAATATTCCCTAAATTTTTGTAAATTATACCTAACCTGTTTAACACATAGATTTTACGCCATACAAGAAAATCTAATTCAGTTTCTAAACCCGACTTAATAAGCAAAGTTTCGATATTAGCTACAATATAACATAGTCTTTTAGCCAAAACTTGAGCAAGAAACCCATAAGATAATCTTTTTGTAAAAAATTTATCAACAACTGATGTTTTTTCTAGATTCAAGTACGAGTATATAATAGCTAATTGCAGAGATATATTTATTTGATATCTTTTTATTTTTAACTTTAAACTTGGACTTACTTTTCGCATTATGGTTGCTAACCATGATTTGGTTAGGTCTAAAATATTTAGACCTGCTTCCAGTTCCCAGCTATTTATATAGCAG
>Ga0208698_100050_pt1 | contig 30542 bp, 29 predicted proteins | sample LakMenEpi20Aug08_FD_150717 | JGI IMG/M metagenome (GOLD analysis project Ga0208698, IMG submission 150717) | Freshwater microbial communities from Lake Mendota, WI - 20AUG2008 deep hole epilimnion (SPAdes) | ecosystem: Environmental > Aquatic > Freshwater > Lake > Epilimnion/Euphotic zone ... | reverse complement strand
TTACATATAATTCTCAATTAGGCAAGAGGTTTTGAGTTAATTTTTCTCAATTTCTGGGAAAATTGAGAAACTTGCTAGAGTTGGTTAGGGTAGGAAAAGAAAAATAACAAATAATAGCAAATAATAGGATTATGGACAAACGTTATTTTTTGCAAATGGGTGCCGTATTAGTCGGTACAGCCTTTTTTTCCCGTTATATCAATTGGAGTTCAGAAACAATGGCGCTTTCTAATACAGAGTTTGCAGTTACGAAAACGGAGGAAGAGTGGAAGAGTATCCTGACACCGGAACAGTTTCGGGTGTTGCGGAAACATGGTACAGAGCCTTCTCATACCAGTCCTCTGGATAAGCAATATGAACCTGGTACTTATGTCTGTGCTGGTTGTGGACAAGCTCTATTTACTTCAGAAACTAAATTTAATAGTGGTACTGGTTGGCCGAGCTTTTTTAAGCCAATTGAGGGAGCAATTGCTACGACTACAGACCGATCATTTTTCATGACCAGAACTGAGGTTCATTGCAGTAATTGTGGTGGACATTTAGGCCATGTATTCAATGATGGTCCTAAACCAACTGGCTTACGCTACTGTATGAATGGTGTATCATTAGAGTTTACACCTGTGTAAATTAGCAAAACAGGGAATGGAAGGAACGGGAAGCGGTGAGTGAGTGAAAGTGTTAACAATAATACGGTTCACTTTTTCAACTCTCTCAAGGGGTTCAAACCCCTTGTTTTATTTGAGCAAAAGCGAGAAATTTTAATATAGCAGGTACTCGAGGTTGTATGGAATTATGGAAAAAAGAATCAATAAGGATTAAATAATGCAAGTTTTCAAAAGAGCCATCAAGCCAGAAAGTTATATATCATTTCTCCACACCTACCAAACCACTTGGGGGACTGCTGGTGATATTTGTTTAGTTCGGGAATCTATAGCCAAGTCCAGCGGGTCGAAGTTCTTAGGGCGCAGAATTCAACTAGCTCTCCCTAAAGGAATGGAACGTGATTACTTAGTGAATATTCCTATAATAAAAATTGCAGGTCATGTAGGTGATGGAAATCCTAAAGATCCGCAATCTGAATGGGAGGCTTATGAGGGAATAGATCCAGAAATAGCGCTCACTGTTCTCAAAATTTGGGGCTTTAAGTTAATTGAGTTATAGGAAATTTTAGGGTGGGTCAAGAATTATCTTCCTAACACACCCTAGAAATTGAAACTTTTTTGATCAACTCAGTACACAACAGCGGAAGTTAACTAACTATTAAAAACAACTAAAAACCTGACCACATCTGCTTTTTCAATTTTCAATTGTTAATTTTTAATTCCGATAAAGCGGTACTAGCGTCTACCACGATAAGGAACAGCATTCAGGTAATCAATGTCAAAGGAAGATAGCTTTTGAGCGTAGTTACCCTTACCAGATACAGAAGCGGCCATAGCTGCAAATTTGCGAGGATCTCCTTCGGACAAGCGCTTTTCTTTCGCTTTGGCGGTGTAGAAGTTCTCCAAAGTAAAGCGCCAGTCGGTTTTGACTGTACCTGCTGTTTCTTGGAAGTCGGCACCGTAGCGGGGTGTTACCAAGTTAAAAGGACGATCTACAAAACGCTTACGTTGGTAAGGTACGGTATTGTCGCCAAAATTTTCGGTGTATTCGGTGCCGTCTAATAAAACATCAACAAAGCCACTAAAACCTTTGTTACAAATGACAATTGACCAAGCAATTTCTTCTTTTTTGTTGTAAGCACAGCGACCTAATAACCGTTTGAGAGTGATGTCTACTAAACGGTAGTTGTTGTTAACGGAGACAACTAAACGATAGAAAGCTTCAGATTTAGCTAAACCCCGGATAAAATCACGAACTGACAAAGAACCGTTTTTTAGTTGAGATTCTAAAGTTACTTGACGGTTAAATTTGAGAATTTCATGTTCACTAAAAACTTGGCGATAAGCAGCCCAAATGATATTAGTCATGTCAGTGTAAGAACTAACATCTTCAGTGCGATAGATATAAGGTGTATCTTCATTTTGGTCAGCAATCCCAAAGCTTCTCACTCGGTGATTTTGACTGCTTGGATTGTACTGAAGTAATGGCAATGCCATATTATTTTTCTCCTTTGATGATCAAATTAAACCAAGATAATGAAAAAGGAAATAGAGAATAGTTTTACCCTATGACTGATTCCCTATTTCCTCTTGATCTTATTTTCCCCTGAAAAGGTTAGTAGATATCACTAATTCCTAACCAATTGAGGATAAATAAGAAAGTGATGCCTGCGGTTATTACTAGTAATACAGCAGACAATGCTCCCCAATCAACATTTTGCCCAGAGCTTGGGTAGGAAAACCCACGCCATTGATGAATATACCGACCTTTTTGGACAATACCTGCCCGGTCACGATAATCAGCACCATAGCGGGGGGTAAAGCTAATGGGGCGGTCTGTGGTCATGCGTTTGCGTTGGTAGGGTACGGTATACTCGCCAAAGGCTTGTTCATACTCACTACTATCAATCAGCACATCGACAAATTTTCCCCAACCTAAAGTAGCAATTTGAATTGACCAAGCAATTTTTTCTTGCTCATTGTAGGGAGAACGACCCAAAATTCTTTTTAGGAACATTTCTACCAAGCGATAGTTGTTATTAGGTGTCACAACTAGCTGATAAAATCGCTCTGATTTTGCCAAACCCCGAATGAAATCTTTAACCGTAATTGACCTATTTTTGAGTTGGGTTTCTAAGGTAATTTGACGGTTAAATTTGAGAATCTCCTGTTCGTTGAAAATTTGGCGATAAGCAGCCCAAATTAGTTGTTCAATTTCGCCGGGAGAGTTAGCATTTTCAATTCGGTAGATATAAGGATTGTCTTCGTTAATATCTGCCGTCCCAAAACTGCTAACTCTTTGATTTTGAGTTGTAGGTTTGTATTCAAGTAAAGGAATTGCCATTTTAAAAAACCTGCCTTTTGGTAAATTTGGCATCTCAAAATGTTGTTACACTTAGCAAACTAACTAAAATTAAAATCCTTAAAAAAATGCAAACTTTGTCACTTTTTCAACCGAAATTTCCCAGCTAGTTAAAAAAACTATTTAGCCGAGGGGAAAACTAGCACCAGAACTAATAGAAACAGGAATACCTATTGATGTTGTTTCTCTTGTGGTGTTAGGAATTTGGATATTAGCAGTGCTAACTGGTGTGTAAGTCACTGTTTTAATCTTAATGGAATTTGCCATATCCAAAAAGTTTTTGATGTCACCCCATTTATAACGAGCTTCTTCCAGTTGGTCGCGCCAGTAGTCGCTGTATCGTGGTGTTACCAAATTAAAGGGTCTATCTTTATAACGTCGTCTTTGGTAGGGAACAATATTTTCCCCAAAGTTGCTTTGATATTCTTCAGAGTCTAGCAAAGCATCAACAAAACCACCCCAACCCTTGGTCGCTATGACAATTGACCAAGCGATTTCTTCTTCTTTGTTGTAAGGTGCGCGACCTAATAACCGTTTTAGTCCAATTTCTACTAATCTGTAGTTGGAGTTACTCTGAACTACCAAACTTTGAAAAGCTTCAGATTTAGCTAAACCCCGGATAAAATCACAGACGGTAATAGCTTTGTTTTTGACTTGGGATTCTAGATGAACTTGGCGGTAAAATTTGAGAATAACGTGTTCACTAAAAAGTTGCCGATAAGCCGCCCAAATTAATTCTTCTACTTCTCCACCAAAGGCATAATTTTCAATGCGGTAAATTGTAGGTGTATCTTCGTTGGAGACTTCATAACCAGAAACACGCTGGTTTTGAGAACTGGGTTTATATTCTAGTAAAGGTATTGTCATCTTTGTTAATTGTCGGTTGTCAGTTGTTAGTTGTCAGTTGTTAGTTGTTCTTATTAAAGACCAATGACTAATAATGACTAATTCTTAGCATTAGCAGGAATGTAACGATAAGGTAAAGAAACTGCTACGGGTTTAATTGTGGGTTGTTCTTGGTTATCTCTGCTTGTATCAGGAATTGCGCCGCTACTAACAAAAGATTGGGCTGTGGCCAAACTGCGTTGGTAGTTGCATTCGTTGGTAATAATTGACCCCGCCATAGCGAAGAAATTAGCAGGAATTGCTCGACGGATATCTGCTGTAGTTAGTTGTCCAGATGTGCGGATATTATAATAGGAACGGCCACCTATACCGCGAATGTTTTGAGTATCGCGCCAGTCAGCACCATAACGGGGGTTAGCGAGATTAAAGGGGCGAGATCCATAACGACGACGTTGAAAAGGAACAATGTCATCACCAAAGTTGTCTAAATACTCCTCTGATTCTAACAAAGCATCTATAAACCCATTTAACCCCTTGGTAGCAATGACAATTGACCAAGCGATTTCTTCATCTTTGTTGTAAGCAGCCCGGCCTAAGAACCGTTTTAAGGTGATGTCAACTAAGCGATAATTGGAATTTGTCTCTCCGACCTGGGTGCGATAAACCTCTGATTTACCTAAACCCCGAATAAAATCACGCAAGGTAATCGCCCGATTTCGCAGTTGTGATTCTAAAGCGGTTTGCTTATAGCTGGCTAAAATCAGGTGTTCGCTGAAAATTTGGCGGTATGCAGCCCAGATGATGCTATCAATATCTTGATCTGAAGTAGCTCGATCTAAGCGATAAATAGTTGGGGTGTCTTCGTTGGGAACTTCATAACCTTCTACTCGCTGATTTTGGGATTTGGGCGCGTATTCTAGTAGTGGTATTGACATCTTTACTTTTACCTTGTTATATGGTATAAAAATCAGTTTACTGTGCTAAGGCCAACTGAAGGCGAGCGCGAACGGCTTTTTCAGTGTCTTTAGTCAGCATTAATTGAAATTTAGCAAAAATAGGCGCTTGCATTATCGCTACTTTTGCTAAAGCTTGTAACCCAACGATAGCAGCATAACGAATTGACCAGTCTGTATCTTCGCAAATCAACAGAAGTGTTTCTAGGGCGCGGTTAATGGCTATTTGACTTTCAGAAATGTCTAGTTTCTCCCATTGTAGGTTTCCCAGTCCTTTAGCAGCAGCACGACGGACACTGGGGGCAAAGTCAGTCAGTGCAGTATCAATGAGAACACTTAAAGCACGAGGATCGGCGATCGCGGCTATTGTGCGAATAGAATAAGCCCGTGCGCCATAGTTATAATCATCAATTTGGTCTAGCAGTTGTGGTACCGCTATTTCCCCCAATTCTGTCAATCCTGCTACTGCCACTATCGCTGCTTCTGGATTGTTATAACCAAAGACGGCAATTAATGTAGGAATTACCAAGGGATCTTGGGCTGCTGCCAGATTTTTAACCGCTGTCACCATTTGTTCAGGTGTTTCTGCTACGCTGACAGCCCGAATTAGTTCATCCATTTGATTAGTCGTCAGTGGTCAGTTGTCAGTTGTTAGTTGTCGGTGGTCAGTTGTCAGTGGCAATAACTACTGACAACCAACTATTAACTACAAGAGAGAATCCATCAAGTTCATAACTCGGATAGCTTGTTCAGATATACCAAAAGTATCAGACTGTTTTGGCAGTTGATACTCTAATAATCCTTTCAAAGCTATAAGTTTAAAGCTATTTTCCACCTGTGCTTGGGCGATTGCTTCTGCTGCGGCCAAATACCCAATTGCTCCCAAATCCCCCAAAACAACCCGACGCATTTTCAAATCACCTGTTGCCAAAGTTTTCACAAGTAACTCACCATAAACAGAATCTTGTGTTAATTGGTACATAGCTCTGGCGGCGGAACATTGCAGTCGGGGAACTGAATGATTGAGAAAAGGCTGAATCAGAGGAACAGCCTCAGTTGCACCCATAGCTCCCAAGGCTTCTAATACTGCTGTATAGGGCTGGGTAAGGTGGGGAAAACCAGGTACTTGTACTGCATGGTCAACTCCCCCATCTAGCAGTTTAATTAGGGCTGGTAATGCGGTTTTATCCCGGAGCATAGCTAAAGATTGGGCTGCTGCTTCGCGGACATAAAAATCACTACATTCTAAACACCTAATCAAACTTGGTACGGCTTTTAAATTGCCTAATTTACCAAGCGCCCTCGCGGCATTACGCCGTAAGGGATAACCACCCAGTTCGGTTCTGTCAGCTTCATCCTCTAGCGCAGCAATGAGCGCGTCTATGGCTTCTGGCTGACGGACTCGGAACTTACCCAACCACCAAGCAGCATAATAGCGGAGACTTAAATCTGATGATTGCAGGTTAGCAATAGCTATCTCTGGGGTGAGATTTGGTGCATTCTTAGCAGAATATTCTTCTCCACTAGTTTCTATCATTGCCAGGAAGTTAGTTTTCTCCTGCTACGGTCAAAGTTTCAATTTTGACAATTCTGCCACCCAAACGGCTAATCCGTTGCATTTCCTCATTCATTCGGCTGTAGGGTACGGTAATGAATACGCTACCACTGCGGCGAATGTCGAATTTATTTTTGTCGGTTTCTTGGTTCTGTGTTAGGCCGACAACTTCGTAACGAAATACGCGGCTTGCAGATGAAGAAACACTACTAGCACCAAGTGTGGTTTGACCGAACATTACTTCTATATCTCCTATGATGAGTTTTGTCGGTGAACAACACCGGATCTTACGTGGAAATTACGCTGACAATTTTGCCGCCAACTCGGTTAATTTGCTGAATTTTTTCAGAAAGGCGCTCGTAAGGGACAATAAATACTGTGCTACTACGGCGGACGCTAGGATATCCTGGATTGCGAATACCTGTAACTTCAACTCGATAAGTACGATTTGATTCTCCTACAGCATTACCGAGATTTTGCTTAGGAGCGTTATCCGCAGATACACGGAAACCCCAATTATCGTTACTACCAGATGCTCCAACAACTGAGGAAGTCTGATTACTAGCTAATTCCCGTGCTAAACGAGATTTATCACCTTCGACTTGAGCCGTATCGCTGTTAGCATAACCACGATATAAACGGAACATCCGTGTAAAACCGGCTGTACTTTGTCCTGTTTGAGAATCAAAACCGCGATAGTAAGGAACTACGTTGTCACCAAAGCTATTTTGATATTCTTCAGAATCAATGTAGGAGTCAATTTCCGCGTCGTAACCTTGGTTAATATATAAGTCTAAGTGATAAGTTACTTCGGACTCATTGTATGGTGCGCGACCCAACAAATGTTTATAGTTGAGTTCAATTAACCGAGTTTGGAAACTGTTGTAGAAGAATTTAGCTTTGTAGAGTTCTGATTTAGCAACGCTGCGAACAAACTCGCGCACGCTTAAATTCCCATCGCGTAAAAGTGATTCTGCACTAATCAGGCGATCTGATGCCAATATATAGTCATTTCCCAAAACGTGCCGATAAACAGCACGAATTACCGCTTCGACTTCTTCGCGGCTGGGGTTAGGGCGCAGTTCAACTCTGCGTGCGTCGCTAAAAGCCTCTGTTCCCAGTCTGGATGCTGCTGTTGTAATTGCCATATTTTTCCCCTTTATTGTGCCGAATTTTGGCTGAATAAAGCTTGGTCAGTGGTCAGTGGTCAGTGGTCAGTTGACTATTGCCTCTTGCCTCTTGCCTCTTGACTCTTGCCTCTTGACCTATTTTATTTGTAGATAAAACTATGCCCGGAGCTAGATCCAATTGCTAGGTGAACCAGAGTGATCTTGGAGATTTTAACGCCACTTAATTTCCCGTCGGAATATTTTCCAACTTACGCAGTGACTCCCCATGAATAACTGGCAAACCCCTTGAGGGGTAACTCCATCTAACAATTGTATCCCTCTCCGGGCATGACGCTATCTAGCTAAGAGCGTTGATTGCGTAGTCAATGTAGGTATTAGCTTCGTTAGCAGCTTGACCGCTCAAACCATGACTAGCTTTGATTGATTTCAATGCTTCTACGTACCAGCTAGGAGACAAATCAAACGCGCCGTTGATTTCAGTCAAACCAGCAATCAAGAACTCATCCAAAGGACCTGTTCCACCAGCAACTAGGCTGTAGGTGATGATGCGGAGGTAGTGACCAACGTCACGAGCGCATTTAGCTTTACCACGGCTATCAGCGGCAAATTGATTGCCTGGTGTGGAGGTTGTGTAAGGGAATTTGCTGTATACAGCGCTGGTAGCGCCATCAATCAATTTTTGAGCGTTAGCGGTTAAACCACGAGCAGCTTCCATGCTGGCAGCAGCACGAACTAGACGACCATTAACTGCTTGTAATTCGGTGTTGCTTAAAAAGCGTCCTTGGGTATCAGCAGATGCGATTGCTTCGGTAATTGGTGTTTTCATTGGTGAAAATCTCCTAGATAGTTTCTTGCTTGTTTTACTGGGAAAAGCTCAATTAAGATTGGAGCTAATTTGTAATGAATTGTTAGGCAACAGCAGCCGCAGCGCGGTCGAAGTAGCTTGCAATTTCAGAAACCAAAGAACTGCAATCACCTTTGGTGATACCGTTAGGATCGTTAACGATACCGATCGCTGCTTCTTTCATTTTACCAACACCAACTGCTACGGAAGAACCAGGAGTACCCAAAGCTTGGTATGTTTCGCGCAAACCATTTAAGCAACGGTCATCAAGAACACTAGCATCACCAGCGATCGCTGCGTAGGTTACATAGCGTAAAATGATTTCCATGTCGCGGAGACAAGCAGCCATACGACGGTTGGTGTAAGCGTTTCCACCAGGAGCGATCAAGTTGGGTTGTTCTGCAAACAAAGAACGAGCCGCGTTGGTAACGATAGCGGAAGCGTTGCTTGTGATCCGGTTAACAGCATCTAGACGCTTGTTACCGGAAGCTACAACTGCGGTTAAAGCATCTAGTTGTTCGGTGCTGAGGAATTCGCCTCTAGCGTCAGCTTGGGAAACAACTTTGGAAAATACATCTAATGTCATGGACTCTAATCTCCTAAATTACTTAGTTGAGAGATGTCTAAATTAAAACTAATTTGGATCTGTTCGCAACGGAGTCAAATCAAAGCGTCTCTCATTCTGTCTTCTCATCTACCAGTTTACAGTTTAAAAACCAGAAATTATGAGAGTCAAGGGGAATTTTTTGAGAAACTGGCAAACTTGATTAATTGCCTGCTTTTTCAACTTTCCTCTGTTGTTTAACCCCTACAGTTTATGTTTATACAATGCTATAGAACCATTATTTGTTAAAAATTATGAATAAATTAGATGAAGGTCTCGGAAACACCTCAAATCCTTTATTTACAAGAAATACAACTCAGAATATCTTGATGCTTTTGTTACATAACTTTACATTTTTTGAAAAGAAACTCAATACTTAGTAAGTAAAGATTGTTTTAATCTTCCTGAAAACCCATTTTCTCATTGGATTACAGCAGTTTTTTCCTGTATATGGTTTTTCTGAGGTTTGTTAAGAAGTATTAAATTTACTTTTCTCAATGTTTGGAAATTTTTCTGTTTTTTCCCCAGGTAGGGATATTAAAGGGAAAAAAGTTATATTCATAAATTCAGAACAAATCCCTATTTTTTCATAAATTCTTAATAAATGCCACTGCGACGGCGCAGGACTTCTAGTAAGGTTGTCAAACTCCGGGGAAGGGGTGCTGTGACTGCGACTAAATCCCCAGTAACGGGATGTTGTAACTGGAGTTTCCAAGCGTGTAATGCTTGTCCTGGCAAATTTACGCCGAGGGAATGGCCAGAACTATAAATCGGGTCCCCGACAATAGGATGACCAATTTTGGCGCTGTGGACGCGAATTTGATGGGTACGTCCTGTTTCTAGTTGAAAGTGAATTAATGTATAGTTGCCAAAGCGTTCTTTTACTCGCCAATGGGTGACAGCATTCCGTCCACCATCTTCTAGGGAAACTATGGCCATTTTTTTGCGGTCCTGGGGATTGCGGCCAATGGGTAAGTCTATACTTCCGGTTTCTGTTTTGGGGACACCGTAAATTAAACCTAAATATTCTCTTCTGGCGGTTTTTGCTTGTAATTGCGCTTGTAGGTGTTGATAAGCTAGGTCGGTTTTAGCGATCGCTATTGCTCCGGTTGTATCCTTGTCTAAACGATGGACAATTCCCGGACGTTGAATGCCACCGATTCCTGGTAAATTGGGACAATGCGCTAATATAGCATTAACTAAGGTGCCGTCAGGGTGTCCAGGTGCGGGGTGGACAACTAAACCTGCGGGTTTATTGAGAATAATTAATTCATCGTCCTCATAGAGGATGTCTAGGGGAATATTTTCTGCTATGAGTTCTAAGGGTTGAGTAGCGGGAATTTCTAGGGTAATGAGATCTCCCGTTTTCAGGTTAATCTTCTTAGATGTGCAGATGAGATTATTAATTTGGACATGACCCTGTTCTATTAATTGCTGAATGCGAGAACGGGATAAGTCTGATAACTCTTGGGATAGGTAACGATCTAGGCGATCGCTATTTTTGCTAACTTGGATATTATTAATTACAGACACGATTAGGTATTGGGTGTTTTTAGAAACGTTGAGATTAAAAATGTGCTGGGAGAACTTGGTTACTTCATTTTTTCATCTTATTTTAAGATACTTTTTTATTTCTCCAAAAAATCTATAGTAACCTAAAAGTAATCATTGAATAATTATAATTCAAAACCTTGGCAAAATCCGATGATTCAATGATCATGGGAGAAAATTTTAATGATCAATTTGAAAATATGAACATAATTCCTATTACTAGATATAGATTTTTTCAAAAATTACAACCAATTAGCTTATTAAAAAAGATTACTAATCATTCCTTTACTGGTTGTTTGCAGGTATTTAGTGAGTCGGGATCATGGTCAATATATATTGATCAGGGTCAGCTAATTTACGCTGGTTACTCTGGGGAAATGTTTGCATCTCTTTACCGTAATTTAGAGGAATTGAGCCAGAAAATTTCTACTCTTCCTCTGGGGATTAAGGAGCAGGTACGGATGATTTTTGAAAATGATCTTGAGAATCAGTCTATCCCAAATCCAGATTATTTAGCCATTTGTTGGTTAGTTAATCAAAAATATATTAGTCATTATCAGGCCGCTTTGTTAATTGAACAATTAGCACTGGAGGTTTTACAATCATTGCTGGATTTAAAATATGGTAGTTATGAATTTGTTCCTCATACTTTTTTAGATAATCTTCCTAAATTTTGTCATTTGAATTTAAAAACTTTAGTGGAACAATGTCAATCAGGGGTTAAGGTTGATGTTACAGAAAATCTGATTTTGGAAAATTACCATCAACTTAATATACCTGATAAACAGCAGGAACAATTACTTGGAAGCAATTCTGAACAAGTTGATTTGGAAGTAAATATAAATCAGCAGAATCATACTCTAGTTAGTGAGAGGAAGAAATACAGTATTTTGAGTGTGGACTATGATTATAGCATATTAAATACTGTGGAAGAATTTTTAGATGAGGAAATATTTTCTGTGCTGAAATTTATGGATTCTTCCCAAGCGTTAATGGAGATTCTACGGGTACAACCAGATATGATTTTACTAAATATAGAAATGCCTAATTTAGATGGTTATGAAATTTGTTCTTTATTAAGAAAACACGCACATTATCAAAATATTCCTGTGATTTTGATGACTGAAAGAATGGGATTAAGAGATAGAGCAAAAGCTAAGTTTGTGAAAGCTAATGGTTATTTAGAAAAGCCTTTTTCCCAAGGAGATTTACTGAAAATAATTTTTCAACATATTGTGTGAAAATTCAGAAGTCAATTTCTGAGTATTCTGTTAACGCAGCAGGATGAAAGTTATATTTCATTTTTCTAAAATTCGTTTGATTTGAGCTAAAGCTATTTCTCCAGAAATTAGCTCAACCATAAGATTACGAATTTCATCCTGGCGTTTTTTAGCTTCTATGTTCCAACTCTTTTGGATGTTTTGATCAATATCAGATTCTAGACTTTCAATTAGTTTTTCTACTAAAAATACTCTGGTAGCATTGGGTAAATATAAGGCTTCCTGAATTAATTCTTCAAAAGATATACAAGGTGTAACATTTTACCAACAAGGAAAAGTTATTGAAATAAAATATTTGAGAACGTCTAAATTCTTACTAAGAGTAGATTATGGTTCTGGCTTTATTTTTAAATATAGCAAAAAACAATTTATTCAAAAATTCAATCAGATTGTACCTTCTATAATATGGGATACGGAATAGATCACAAAATAGCACACTTCCTAAATTTTTAGAATTAGTACGTTCATACCTTTCTGAAGAATCAAGAAAATCAGTAACTATATCAACTGCACACAAATATAAAGGTCTTCAAAAGGATGTAGTTATAATACTTGATGCTATTCCTCGTTCTTATCCCTTGATACATCCTGATTTAATGTTTACCCGTGTGTTTGGTGATAGCATTGAGTCTGTAGTAAATGAAGAAAGACGTTTATTTTATGTGGCTTTAACTCGTGCAGTTGAAACTTTATTTATTATCACAGAAAGTAAAAATTCATCACCTTTTCTTGACGAATTAAATAGCAGAACGGAAATTTCTGTATTAAATTGGTCAGATTATCAACCTTTTCTTGGTGTAGGAAATACACGGTATATTACTGTTAAAGTTGGTAATCAGGATGGCAAAGGTAGCAATGGTACTTACACAATTAGGGATTTGTTGAAAGCGGAAGGTTATAGATGGAATGATACAATAAAATTTTGGTATCGTACCTATCCAGCAGAAGGTTTTTCAATTCCAGAATATTTTGATAGTGCAAATTGGATTTCTCAAGCTGTGGGAATTGAAGTGAGGTTTGATGATGATGAGGAAAATGAATTAGCAGTTTATCATATTGGCTAATATAGATATGAATATATGTTAAAATTGGATTACCATAAATAGTGGAAAATTATTGCAATGGAAATTACTAAACTATCAACTCAAGGTCAAATTACTATTCCCCAAGTTTTAAGAGATCAGTATCATTGGCAGGATGGACAGGAATTAATAATAATTAATTTGGGTGATGGAATTTTATTAAAGCCTAAAAAAACTTTTCCAGAAACAAAATTAGATGCTGCTGCTGGTTGTTTGAATTATCAAGGAAAAGCCAAAACAATTGAAGAGATGAAACAAGCAGTAGCACAGGGAATAGAACAATCATGGAATCAATGATTGCTCTTGATACTAACATTATTATTAGAAATGAAAAATTTATTAAAAAGTCTCAAAATTTTACTCCCCTGAAAACCTTTTTAAAATGAAAACAGACAGCATATTTTACCGATTATTTCAAGAAATACCCAGCATATTTTTTGAACTGATTGGTAACTCCCCCCAAGTAGCAGAACTTTATCAATTTTCATCATCAAATAGTAATTTCATGCTGATAAAGTCGAAATCATTAGCCGACGTTCACGGTCAGCCACATAAGCAATACAAGTTTTTAAATCTTCTCGCGTTAGGTCGGGAAAATCATCAAGAATTTCTGCTTCGGTCATCTCAGAAGCCAGGTATTCAAGCACCTCATAAACTGTGATTCGCAAGCCACGTATACAAGGCTTACCACCGCGTTTATTGGGTTCGATTGTAATATAGTCTCTGTAATTCATAAGTATCAAGTGTATTTCTATTTTAGCGATTTTCTGAAAAAACTTGTAGTAGAATCAATACCTTGTCCATTTCTTGTAGGTTGGGTTAAGCGACAGCGCAAACCAACGCTCATGTTGGGTTTCATGCTTCAACCCAACCTACAAATCAAGGCTTTTTTTAATTTGGACAAGGTATTGACAATATAAGCTAAATTATAGCACTATGTCGATATCGTCTTGCTTTGCAAATGACAGAATCTAATAGAGTTCTTTATAAAAATTAGGCTTTAATACCCTACCATTTGGGGTAACACTTGACGAAAATCTGGATATCGCTAAAAACAACTTTTTAAAATGAAAACAGACAGCATAGTTTACCGATTATTTCAAGAAATACCCAGCATATTTTTTGAACTCATTGGTAACTCTCCCCAACTAGCAGCATAGATACAAAAGATATTCAGCATTATCAAGAAGCAAAAGAAGAAGGTGAACGCAAAGCCAAGTTAGACGCAGTTCCTGGTTTGATAGGATTGGGTTTAACTAGAGAACAAATCGCACAGGTTTTAAATTTAAGTTTGGCAGAAATTAGCGAGATTATTCAACAACGGAATATCAACACAAAGGACAAATAAAAAGGATTTAATCGGTGTAACCCTAACCAAAAATTATAATTTTGTTATTAACATTTAACTCCTTATTATAGCATCAAATTAAGATAAAAATATATATTGTAATGTTTCTTAATAAGATTTAACCCATAAAATATCTAACTTTTTAAAAAAATCGGCAGTCTGATAAAAAGTTACATTAAGTTTAAGAAAAATCATTACCTCCAGATAAAGTGATAACTTGGATGGTTAGTTATCCAAAAAGGCACATATATGAAAAGCTTTCCATTTTCTCTTGATAAAAGTAGACCAAATAAACTTGTTAGCTTTACTACATCTGTAATTGCAGCCTTAGCTTTGACAGGAGGTATTAATGCCGCTCATGGCACTACCCTAAAAACACTAACAGCAAAAGAATTAACTACCGTATCAATACCCTTCAGTCAAACCCAACCCGCAGTTACCCAGACTATAACTCGCCAAATTCCTTATCAATCCATGGCAATTGAACTTTTGATCATTGTTCCCGTGATCATCATTGGTGGTTGTTTCTTCTTTGGTGGACTGGTAGTTATCGGTGAACGGGAAGTTGGTATTGTTGTCAAAAAATTCACCTTTTCCGGTAAAGGACTACCTCCTGGTAGATTAATAGCTTTAAATGGTGAAGCTGGTTTACAAGCAGATACCCTAGCCCCTGGTTGGTACTGGGGTTATTGGCCTTGGCAATATGCTGTCAAAAAAGAGTCAATAATCGTTGTCCCCCAAGGAGAAATCGCTCTGATTGTTGCCGCTGATGGGGCTTCTAACCCTCCAGAGCGGATTTTGGGCAAAATTGTCGAATGTGATAATTTTCAAGATGCTCGCAAATTTTTGACGAAAGGCGGCGAAAAAGGGCGACAAATTGCTTTTATTACCGCTGGTACTTACCGTATTAACACTGCCCTGTTTAAAGTAATTACAGCAGGAAATGCCAGTCTAGAGGGTATGCGTCGAGAACAATTGTATATTTATGAAGTAGCAGGAGACAAAGTTGGTATTGTCACTACATTAGATGGTTCACCAATTGCAGCCGGTGAAATTGCTGGACGTTTGATTGGTGGCCATGATAACTTCCAAAATGGGCAAAAATTTATTGACGCTGGTGGACAACGGGGTTTACAAGAACAGGTATTATTATCAGGTTCGTGGAATCTCAACCCTTGGTTGGTAAATATCGAACAAGTGCCGATGACGGAAATTCCCATTGGTTATGTCGGTGTGGTGATTTCTTTTGTCGGTGAAGATCAGGAAGATGTCAGTGGTGCGGCTTTTACTCACGGAAACTTAGTCAATCAAGGACATAAGGGGGTTTGGGTTGAACCATTGTATCCAGGAAAACACCCGCTCAATACTAAGGTGATGAAAGTTGAGTTAGTACCAACGACGAATATTGTTTTAAACTTTACTGATAGAATCTCTGGACAGCACGGATATGATACTAATTTGAAGGCGTTAAAACTGCTGTCATTTGATGGTTTTAGCTTTGATTTAGAGATATTTCAAATTATCCACATTGGGGCTTCAGACGCGCCAAAAGTGATTTCGCGCTTAGGTTCGATGCAAAATGTCATTGACCAAGTTTTGCGTCCTATTGTGGGCAATTATTTCCGTAATTCCGCTCAAGAATATACCATCTTAGATTTCTTGATTGCCCGTAGCGATCGCCAACTGGAAGCTTCTGACTACATTAAATCTGCTTTGGATGCTTATGATGTGCAAGCAGTGGATTCTTTAATTGGTTTAATTACCCCCCCGGCTGAATTAATGCACACTTTAACAGAACGGAAAATCGCGGAGGAACAACGTAAAACTTACGAAGTGCAGCAAATGGCCGAAACTCAACGACAAATGTTGGTCAGGGAAACAGCATTAGCCGATATTCAGCAAGATTTGGTACAATCGGAACAAGGTGTGACAATTGCCGAATTGCAAGCTAACGCCCAAATTCAGCAAGCAACCGGTGAAGCGGAAGCTGTTAAACTAAAAGCTGTCGCTGAGGCTGAAGCTATTCGCGCCACGGGTAACGCTAAAGCGGAAACCTACCTCGTCGGTGTGCAAGCTTTGGGTTTGCAAGGTTACACGGCTATGCAGTTAATGCAAATTGTGGGCGATCGCAATGTCCGCATTATTCCTGATATCATTGTTGGTGGTAATAATGGCAGTAATAATGGTTTAGCAGATGGTTTATTATCTATGATTCTTTTGAATCAAACTAACAGCAAAACCCATCTAGAATCGAAAATACTCACACCTCCACAGCTTCCTAATCCTGTAGTTGCTAAACCTGAATCTACTAATCATAATAGTCAGATATAGGTTTAAGTTGAAATAGCATATTTTAGCGATTTTTAGCGATAGCGAACCACTACCTAGGAATCGCTCCTTTCACTTAATTTCCTTTCTTTCCTTATCCGATAATACATCGTGCATTTTAACGACTGCACCAATTACGGCTATTGCTGGGGCAAGAAATCCCTTTTCTGTTACTTGTGCTACAATCGTCCCTAGTTCACCAATTAATTCTTCCTGTTCTGGCCGAGTTCCCCAGCGAATTAAAGCAATGGGTGTATTTAAACTTAAACCAGCAAGAGTAAACTGCTCTACAATGTAGGGCAAATTGTGAATACCCATATAAATGACTATGGTTTCTGCACCATGGGCTATTGCTTGCCAATTTACCTGGGGTTTATACTTACCAGCAGATTCATGTCCAGTAACAAAAGTAACAGAAGAGCTATAAAGGCGATGAGTGAGAGGAATACCAGCATAGGCGGCTGCAGCTATTCCTGATGTAATTCCTGGGACAACTTCTACGGGTATCCCTGCGGCTACTAATTCCGCCATTTCTTCCCCACCACGACCGAAAATAAAAGGATCACCACCTTTGAGACGCACAACAATAGCATTATTTTCTGCTTTTTCCATCAGTAATTGGGTAGTGACTTCCTGTAACAGTGAATGTCTACCCATGCGTTTACCTGCGTTGATTTGTTCTGCTTGGGGATTGATCATTTGTAGCACTTCTGGACTCACCAAAGCATCATAAACAACCACATCTGCACAGGCCAATAAACCTTTTCCTTTGAGGGTCATAAGTCCAGGATCTCCAGGACCTGCACCGACTAAATAGACTTTACCCAAAAATCTTTTCCTCTTTTTTAATGAAATCTCCGATTAAATCAGCAAATTCTGGACTTGTTCCTAAAGGTGGCGCGAGTTGAAAAGTTACTGACGGAAATTTTAATTGTAGCATTTTTACTGTCTGAGCGATCGCATCAGTGATGCCACCTGTAAATAAAAAGTATGGAAAAATCGCAATTTGTCTATAACCGGCGGTAATCAATTCCTGTGTTCTCTGTTCTAAACTGGGAGGAACGGACCAATAAGCTGTAACTGCACTTACACTGGCAGCTATATTTTCCACAGGGGCATGAGAACCAGCGCGGCGGCTACCATGAGCTAAAATAATTGATATATCTGCTTTTACTGTCATGATCATCCCCGCGAAAAACCTTTCTAATCCAGGATAACTACCAATATAAGGACGCAATTCTATTGTCATTTCTTGACTTATTGCCTGTTTTGCAAGGGCGATTTCTGCGGGAATATCTGTCATAACATGAAATCCAGGTAATAAGAACAGGGGGATAATTTGCACTATTTTACAGCCAAAAGCTTGAACGTGATTGGCAAAATCTTGAATTTGCTGATGTAAAGGTTGGATATTGGCTTCTAAGGTAGCAACACTGATAAAATTTTCACTTTCGGGTAATATTTTACCTAGTAAAACTGCTAGTTGCTGCATAGAAATATCTGGACGCGGATCAAAACTCCCATGGGATACTAAAAGATAAGCTGTAAAGTTGTTAACTTGCATATTAGGGGGATTGAATAAAATCCAGGGTAAGGTGTGCTAAGATTAGATGTGATCTTGCTATCTCAATTTATCTTATTTCTACTCTGGTTACAGGAATAATAAAGGCATGAATACAATATTTTCATCTCTTACCTTAACAACTGGTAAGGCTTTAACTGTCGTACTAATAGCAATAATTGCAGGTTTAATTCCAATTAATTGCAATTCTGCTTTGGCACAAACAACTACTGAGTTGAACGCTTTTAGAAGCAATTCTTTATCTAAGCATAATAGTTATCGAGCTACCCATCGTAGTCCTAGTATGACAACTCGTAGTTCTGCTAACAGCACTGCTCAAGCCTGGGCGCAATACTTAGCAACCAATGGATTGTTTCAACACAGCGCATCCACTCAGCGTAATAATGCTGGAGAAAACTTATATGTCTCCTATACTACAGCACCCTCAATAAACTATGCCACCCTGGCTAACGTAGCAGTTCAGTCATGGTACAATGAAGTCAAACTCTATAACTATAGTAGTCCAGGATTTTCTTCGGCCACTGGTCATTTTACCCAGGTTGTGTGGAAAAGTAGTACACAATTGGGTTGTGGTACGGCAAAAGGCACTAAAACTCTGAATGGTACTAAATACAATGCTTTCTATGTTGTCTGTCATTATTTACCTGCTGGTAATGTGCAAGGGCAATTTCCCGCTAACGTCTTAAAACCGTAGTTATATGGGTGGTTATGAACCGTATCTACATAAGTAAAACCCACCTGTTCGGGTTTCAAAGCTTTGATTTTTCTAAGTCCGCACTGACGGACTTTTTTTATGGACTTAATTGAAGAAATAGGGTTTTGATCTTATTAGTATGATTATGAAATAAAATCAGACATCTATTTCTAATTTACCATCTTTAACTAATTTAAACTTTGTTCCTCGCCATTTAATAGTATTACCAAAAAAGCCACAACACCAAATTATAAATCTTACTATATCTGCAATAGGAATTAACCAAAAATACTTTTTAGTTACAGAATCATTAAGAAGTTTTACCCCTATTAACCAAGCCATAATCAATCGCATTAAGAAAGTGATAGAGAAAACTAACCAAGAAAAAATAGAACCACTATTAGTTATTAATAATAGTAAACTAGAAATTGTGCCAAAAGTAAATATTAATCCCCCATAACCCCACGGACGAGAAACACGAATACAACGAGCCCAACGAATTTGACGATTAATAGAATCTAATAAACTACTATGTCCTAATCCGTGTTCTACAATATAGTTAGATAATACTACTTTTTCACCTATTTGAGTTGGTAAATAGCCAAGTTGATAGTCGTCTGCTAAATAATCAGCTACAGCCGCAAAACCGCCAATTTTTGTTAATGTGGTTTTACGAATGACAATGGTTGAACCTAAAGCAAATTTTATCCCTTCTAATTGTTTACTAACTAAAATACCGACTTGAAAATCTGTAGCTGTACAAATAGCCTCTAAAATAGTCGCTATTCCTTGGGCTGTGGAACGATATAAACAGGTAACAACACCGACTTTTTGATCTTGTAATGGTTGAATGACTGTTTTTAAATATTCTGAACCGACACGAATATCACTATCAGCAATTACTAAAATATCATATTTAGCAATAGTGACAGCATTAGCTAAATTACTAATTTTCAAATTTGCGCCGATAATCTGATCTTTTACTAATAAATTAATATCTATTTCTGGGAATTGTTGAATTAGTTTCTCAATTACTTCTATACTAGGGTCTGTAGAACTGCGGACACTAAAAATAATTTGATATTGGGGATAATTTTGTTGACAAAATGAAGCTAAGTTGGTATAAGTTCCCTGATCTATACCACAAAGGGGTTTTAGAATAGTGACAGGGGGATGAAATTCCGGGTTTATGGGGGGAGAGTCCCGCAAAAAAATGATCGCTGTATAAACCCCATAGGTGTAGAATAAAACGGCTGATAAACAAAGAATTAACATTAAGGGAAGGGAGTCAGGGACTAAAACAACTGACAACTGACTATTAACAATTGACATAATGAATCTAATTTACTTTCTTTTAAGTTCTTCTTGGACAATGGTAGCAATAGCCATTATTACAGGTTTTTTGAGTGGTGGTAGTAGTGCGGGATTAATTGCTTTAATTAGTAGTGCTGCGAGTAAAAGCAATGCTGCACCTCTGACAACTATAGCCTGGGGTTTCGTCGCTTTAGTTACCGTGGCCTTAATTACCGGCGTGATTTCCCAAATCATGTTAATTCGCTTATCTCAAAATGCGGTTTTGCAATTAAGAATGCGGTTAAGTCGGCAAATATTAGCTTCAGAATTAAGTCATTTAGAACAATTAGGAAATCCCCGGTTATTAGCAACTTTAACAGAAGATGTTCAAGCGGTAGCCAATGCTGTTTATGTTATTCCCTTTTTATGTATTGATATTTCCATGGCTTTGGGATGTTTATTATATATAACATGGCTATCTTGGTTAGTATTTATCATGGTTGTGGTTTTAATGATTGCGGCTATTGCTAGTTGTAAATGGTTATTAGATAGAGGAGAGAAATTATTAGCTTTAGCCCGTGAAGATCAGGATAGTTTATTTAATAATTTTAGCACAATTACGGCGGGAATAAAAGAACTAAAATTACATTATCAACGGCGGCAATTTTTCCTGAGTAATCGTTTAGAAACTACAGCCAGTAGATTTAGAAATCATAATGTCCAAGGTTTAACCTTATTTGCCACAACTACCAGTTGGGGAAAATTAATATTTTTCTTTGCCATTGGTTTTGTCCTTTTCATTTTACCACATTTATTCGCCATTGATGCGGAAACTTTATCTGGTTATATTCTCACATTTACTTATTTAATGTTACCTATGGATAATATTTCCAATAATTTACCATTAATTAGTAAAGCCAGCGTAGCATTACAAAAAATTGAATCTTTAGGTTTATCCTTAGCCAGTCGGGCAGAACTTGCCACTGCACCTCCTAATTCTCTCATAAATTGGCACAGTTTACAACTCAGAAATATTACTTATACTTATTACACAGACAAAGAAGATAATAGCTTTATTCTTGGTCCAATTAATCTTACCCTTTATCCTCAAGAACTAGTTTTTATTGTTGGTGGTAATGGTAGTGGTAAATCATCTTTAGCCAAATTAATTACAGGGTTGTATATTCCTGAAAATGGAGAAATTATTTTAGATAAAAATTTGATTACAGAAGCCAACCGCGAATGGTATCGGCAACATTTCTCAGTCATATTTTCTGACTTCTATTTATTTGAAGAACTACTAGGATTAGCTAATAATAACTTAGATATTCAAGCCCAAAAATATTTAGAGAAATTGCAACTTGATCATAAAGTCAAAATCGAAAATGGACAACTTTCCACCACAGCGCTGTCCCAAGGACAAAGAAAACGCCTAGCATTACTAACAGCATATTTAGAAAATCGGCAAATTTATCTATTTGATGAATGGGCCGCCGATCAAGATCCCTTATTCAAAGACATATTCTATACTCAATTATTACCAGAATTGAAAGCACAAGGAAAAACAATCTTAGTAATTAGTCATGACGATCATTATTTTCATTTAGCCGATAGAATTATTAAATTAAACCATGGTAAAATTGAATTTGATAAACTCCCACAAACTTAAAAAATCAAGACTTATACCAATTTTCTATGAAGATGCACATAATCAGATGTAGTCCCCCTTTGCTAAGAACCCCCCTGTAGTCCCCCCTTGCTAAGGGGGGACGGCGAAGCCGGGGGGTAAATTATATGCAACTTTACAAAGAAATGGTATTACGCAAAATATCTCTCAAACCCTCTTTCTCTGCGTCCTCCGCGCCTCTGCGGTTCGTTTTCCCTAATAAATTAAAATTGTGAGGAATTAATCATGACAGAACCTAAAAACGTACTGGGAACAAAATTAGAAATTTGCTGCACTTCTCCCATGACCGGCTTTTACCGTGACGGATTTTGTACCACAGGTGGACAAGATACGGGAATGCACGTCGTTTGCGCTCAAGTCACAGAGGAATTTTTACAATATACTAAATCCCAGGGTAATGATTTGAGTACACCTGCACCTTATTTTAGCTTTCCCGGCTTAAAACCCGGTGATTGTTGGTGTTTATGCGCTGCAAGGTGGCAAGAAGCCCTAGAAGATGGTGTTGCACCTCCCGTAGTTTTAGAAGCTACTCATGCTAGGGCTTTGGAAGTTTGTAATCTAGCAGATTTGCAAAAACATCGAGTAATTCGTAATTAGAAATCCCCTATTAATTGAAAGTTACTAAACCTGACATTCTGGATTTTTTCGATAATCAGGAGTAGCATCAGGATAAAAGGTACGAATACCACCTTTTTTAGCAACAAAAACATTAACAAATGTTTTCTTATCATCAGTTACAGTCAGCAAACAAGCTTTAGATGTAGGTTCTGAATTGGGGTTATTTTTGTATGCTTTCGCTGCAATTGTTAAAATCTCTTCTGCATTGAGAGTGTAACCATATCCTTTTAGTGGATCATTGACAGTCCTTCCACCCACTTTCATTTTAACACCAAAGGAATAAACAGCACCTGGTTTAACTTCAGATGTACTCACAGACTTGGGTAAAATTCCAGCAATACGTTTATTTTGTAAATCCAAGTAACGTCCAGCAAAATGTAAACCACCAATTTTATTTTTTTCTGGTTCACCACAAAAAACATGATCAAATCCTTTAGCATTAAACCAAAGATTAGTTAGATCTTCCAGAAATTCTTGATTAGAAGTTCTTTTGGGAAAAATATAACCCCCAAGATTATTTTTAATATTGCTGAAAACATCGGGAAAACTGTTAAACATGGTTTTAAACCTAGCGGGTTTAACTACTGTTCCCACTTCTCCACACAGTTGATTAACTGCTTTATCAAACTTATTCAACATAGGAGCGGGAGGAGTTAAATCTTGTACACCACCAAATTTAACCTTGACAGGATTCTTTGTATTGTCAAAGAAAGGTAAAAATTCCTCTGCACTCACTAAACTGGGACTAAATAGAGTGGTGATGAAAAATAGTTCTGCTGCTAAAATTAAGCACCGAAATTCATGCAAATTTTTACAACTTTGAATATTGATGGTTTTAGACAAGAGGTTTAATATCATTGAAATCTCACTAGTATTATTGTGAATACTTGCACATTACTAATATGAAACTATATAGTAGTGTCAATTATTCTTAATAAATCTTAAAATTATTTGCTAATTAAAATCCATCATCTCCCCAAATTCTTCCATCATTTTTTCTAGTAGTTCTTCCATCATATCCTCTTTCATAGAACGGAGACTTTGTGGACCTGCGAGAAATTCTTTAATAGTTATTTTCTTATCTTTAAAATCTTGAACAAAATCACGAATTTCCGCAACTATTTTAGTTTGAGCTTGCATGGTTTCCAGCATTAATGTAATACAATCAACACCTTGTTTAGCGGCTTTTTTGTAATCCGCAACCATTGATCCTTCTGGGGTATTTTTTGCTAACCGGAGTTCCTGTTTTAATTTGTCATATTGATTTTTAAGAATTTGATTTTGTTGTTCTATATTTTTACATTTACGAGTTAAATCATCTTCGCTATTATTATCAATTGTTTCTCCGACTTCATATTTACGTTCAATTTCTAAAAGTCTCGCTAAATCTCCTTCTTTATAAGCTTTATTAATTTCTTTCATGATTTCTGTGTGAGTCATTTGGGTTTCATTGTCTTTAACCTTATCAGGATGAAAGATTTCCGCTAACCGCAAAAATGTCTGACGAATTTTTCTCGAATCGTCTGTTCTAGGGACTGTGGGAGATTGTGAATCTTGTTCTGCTTCCCAAAATTGACGACGACGTTGATGATTTTCCTGGGAATCATCATTTTCAAATAGTTCATTTAATTCTTCATTATCATTATCATCATCATCATCTTCTTCTTCAATATGTTTATAACTAATAATTCCTCCCATTTGCAAACTTCTGTACAGTGATTGAATATTTTTCTGGGTTTGCTTTCCCATTTTTCTTGTAGTTAAAATTTCGGTAAATAAACCATGAATTTCTGTATCTAATTCTGCCATTTTTTTCATATTGGGACTAACTCGCTGAAATACCTCTGTCGCTAAAGAACGCATTTTTTCAACGAAGTTATTTAATTCTGTCCGCTTTTTTTTAATCTGCTTTAATAGAGATTGGTGCTCTTTCTCTAAACCCTCTAACTGAAGATGTAAGTCCGATAGTGCTAGGGGAGTTACTGTATTTGAGGATACTGTTTTTGTTTTGCGTACCATAGCAGATGCAATTAAGTTTAGGTTTAATAAAAGAACACAATTAATATTATATTTGAATATTGCTTTTTATGCAAAATTATTAATTAAATTAGCTGATTATAATTACTTAACTCAAACCCCTTAATACTCAATATTTCCCGCACTCTTTCACTCAACAAAGCTTTTAATTCTATTTCACCACTATTATTTATCTTAGTATTTACCGAAGTAGGATGAGCATAAATTTCTACTAACTCGGCTTCAATTTGCGGTATCAAACTCAGTAAGTATTCTTCACTCACGTTACCAGTTTGTAATAATCCATAAACCCTATCAGCAAATTTAATATTATGAGCTTTTAATAAACTTTCTCCATAATTTCTTAATTGTCCAAACACAATAGACCAAACTATTTTAATTAATAAATTCCGTCTATCAATTTTGAGATTTTTTGTCAATTCTTCTGAAGGTAAACGAATAAATTTAATCTGAAATTCTCCTGCAAATTCTGTTAAAATATTCAAAATAACAGGATGTACATGAAGGTGTAAATGTCCATCAACATGAGCTAAATTTAAACCAGAATTACGGAATTTTTCTAATTGAGCAGCTATTTCTAACCGCAATTCTGCACGGGTAGCTTGATTAAATTGATAGTTTAATCCTGCTTGAGTGGGATTATCGGAAAAATTACCTTGAGAGTCCACTAAATGGGGAATTTGTGCAGGAGGTAAAACCGATTTACCGCAAACTAAAACCAAATGTAAACCAACTGCTAAATGAGGATGATTTTTTGCTAAAGCGATCGCATTTTGTGCAGCATCACCAGTTACCATTAAACTAGTGCTAGTTAAAATACCTTCTTCGTGAGCTTGAATAATCGCAGTATTTACATCATCAGAAAATCCGAAATCATCAGCATTAATAATTAAATAAGACATTGGTAATAAGTAATTGGGATCAAAAATGTCATAATCAGGATTAAAGGATTAATTAAAAAACCTCAGAAGATATAGCAGTTTCCACTGTTATGAAGTACAGATATGAATGATAAAACTTTTGTGGTATAGGCATCTTTCCCGCCAAAATTGTACCATAAAATCCGTTATAATTAAATCCTGAACATCCTTAAATCTTGTAAATCCTGATTAAGACAATTTACCTAGCTAAAGACTGAGTTCGACGTTCATTCAAATAACCAAAGAACTCCTTACCTTCCCGCAAACGACGCACTAACATTTGTCTATCTCCCAGCATTTCCCGCACAATTGGAATAATTGCTTTAGGACGGAAATAAAACTTGCGATACATTTTTTCTACCGCGTCTTCAATTTCCCCACTGGAAAGACTGGGATATTGCAAAGTTGAAGTTTGAATACCGGAACTTGCTACTAACGACTCATTCGCAAACCAACCATTTTCCCGCGCTTGTTCATACAATTCTGTACCCGGATAAGGTGCAGCAATAGAAACTTGAATTGTATGGGGACTCAATTCACAAGCAAAACGAATTGTTTCTTCTACAGTCTCTTTCGTTTCTATCGGTAAGCCAATAATAAATGTCCCATGGACAGTAATACCCAATTTGTGGCAATTCTTCATAAATTCTCGCGCCACTTCTAATTTAATACCCTTCTTGATATTATTCAGAACCTCTTGATTACCAGATTCAAAACCTACCAATAATAACCTTAAACCATTATCCCGTAAGGTTTTCAGAGTATCATAATCTAAATTTGCCCGAGCATTACAACTCCAAGTTAGATTGAGTCGCTTTAAATGTTTACTAATAGCGATCGCTCGATGTTTGTCAATGGTAAAAGTATCATCATCAAACATATATTCCCGCACTTTGTCACCAAATAAAACCTTGGCTTCCTCCATTTCTCGTCCTACCGCATCCGGGCTTTTATGACGGTATAAATGTCCGCCAATAGTTTGCGGCCACAAACAAAAAGTACATTTCGCTGGACAACCCCGCCCAGTATAAAAAGATATGTAAGGATGTTGCAAATAACCAATGAAATACTTGCTAATATCTAAATCACGGGCATAAACTGGTAATACACTGGGCATAGCGTCCCAATCATGAATTAAAGCCCGCTCCTCTGTGTGATGAATATTACCCAACTTATCCCGATAACTCAAACCCTTGATTTCCTCCCAAGGTTTCCCCTCGGCCAACTCCTTACAAGTATAATCAAACTCATTGCGACAAACAAAATCAATTACCGGATTTTCCTGTAAAGTTTCCCCTGGTAAAACCGCAACGTGCGCCCCCACAAAGCCAATTTGTACATTGGGGTTTTGCTGTTTGATAGCTTCCGCACACTTAACATCATTCTCTAAAGACGGTGTACTAGTGTGCATAATTACCAATTCGTAATCCTTGGCAATTTTTAACACATCCTCCACCGTCTGTCCATGGGGAGGTGCATCAACTAACCTACTACCAGGCACTAAAGCCGCAGGTTGGGCTAACCAAGTCGGATACCAAAAAGAAGTAATTTCCCGTTTTGCTTGATACCGCGCCCCCGCACCACCATCAAAACCATCAAAGGACGGTGGACTCAAAAATAAAGTAGTTTTCATATCTCACACACACACAAATTTTTTACTTTTTGACATACTCATTGACCTGAAGGTGCGGTGATTCTTGACACTTCAATGAAACACGCCACAAGTGGTCTTATCGTCTCTCCATGTCCGTTTAAAGTCTCCCAATTGGCGACTATGACCAAATTTTAACATAAAGCCGTCCTAGAAGGACGGGGCTTGTGTCCCGTTTTCGGTCAATGAGCTTGGGAATTGCTATATCACCAATTACCCATTACCCATTACCAGTCTCAACCAGATAGCAACTTGAGTTAACTAGCTTTAGCATTCACACCCATGAGGTTTTCAATCAGGGAAACAACATCACTACGGCTGAGTTTTTCCCTACCATTAGCCAAAGCATCCAGAGTACCATGAGCTAAAGCCAGAGGAATTTGGCAAAATTGCAAAGCCGGTCCCATTGGCAAAGATTTGGTATAAGCATCTGCTAAAATCAGATTACGACGGGCATATTTTTGGAGAGTCTCATTATCCCAACCCACTGGGTAAAAACTCACCCCACGACTTAAATCCTCACCACTGTTCCGCAGAATATTCACCGCTTGTAAACCCCTCCCAAACCCTATGGCTTGAGTGCGGTTACTTTCAGTTCCATCATACCAATTCCATAAATCAGACAGTAACAAGCCCACAGCCCCAGCTACACTAAATGTATAACGGTCTAAATCCGTTTCTGTTTTTATTTGCCAATTCCTATCCGCCCAATAAGCCATTCTATCAGCCATGGCCGCCGTTGCATCCCAAATCCGCGGAGCAATGCTTTCCGGTGCTAATATTGACCATTCCCTAATGCGTAAACTCACCTCTTGTAAAGAATTTTCGTAACCTTTAAACCCTACCGCAAAAGCATCCAGCGGAAAACCATCTACTCCCGATTGCAATGTTAAACTAATATTTTGTAACAGGCGTTTTTTAGTACCATTATCCAGATTTGGATCATCTTCAATTTGGTCAATGGCTCGCATACACAAATACGCTGACGCTACCGCCTCCTGTAGTCCTGACGGTAAAATACTAATCGGGATATAAAAAGTTCTACTGGTATCCTTGAGGATTTTTAAGGCATCTCCACGTAAATCCATTTAATTCACTCCTCTCTTAATTTCCACACCACACCTAATTTCCGACTTTTCGATAATACTAGATTTAGTCTTTATTAAACCTTAAAAACCATAGATATCCTAGTATTTATCTAGGAATACATAGATATTATGTTATATTTCATACGGTTTTCCAGTTTATCAAAGTTTAATATAGCATAAGAGATTTTGGTAATAACTGTTTCATTATTTCTGGAGAGGAAATGAGGAATGGGAAGGAAAAAGAGTATAGGTATGTACTGAGATCAGAAAATTGAACATTAAGCTGTTTATTTTACCCTAGCCCTAAAACGAAAGAAACCATAAGAACCTGTTGGTGTTCCCGGTGCTGTGGCCTTGGGTATTCCCGTTGCTGCTGTTGTACCACCAACTACTACGACAACTGCACCATTTGTATTAGCTGCTGTACAGGTTGTACTGGTTGTAGTACCAGCGGCGAAAAATTCACCTCCATCTGCATCCCCTACACCTGTTAATCTCAATAAAGATGTTCCGTTTAAAAGTGTAGCCGGTGAAGGTAAACTACCAGTGTTAGTAGAATCCCAACCCAAAACAATACCGAAATCTGACGCTGTATTAGGAGAAATACCAGTATCATTATTGAAACCTGTAGGTACAAACTCAAGACCATCTGGTACTAAATCGCAGATCTTCGTATTCGCTGCTGGCACACCACCGACAGACAGGAAGTAAATGGTATATTCTAAAATGTTCCCCGGTTCAACTTGACCACCATTAATTTTTCCCCGTAGATAAGTGTTATTAGGACTAGGCCAATTACTGCTTACCTGATTTGTTGGGCTATTTGTTGCGTCTAAAGAATCAAATACATTAAAGTTAGTAGAATCACCATTAAGAGCCGTAATTCTTTTCACTAATATCAACTTTGGCGGATTATTCACAGATGTAAATAAAGTAGGATCATCATCCTCAGTCTTACTAGGATCATTACCCGTTTCTATACCGTTGTTTGCAGTTTGTGTAACAATCTGTCCATCTGTTGTTGGGTTAGTAACACCACCAGTAGTTGGTACTGCATCTGTTAAGACAGTAACAGTATTTGCACTACCAGATGGAATAAAAGTAGCGATCGCTTGGTTACTAATATTAGCAGCAACAGCATTAACTGTAGCTTGAAGTTTAATAGTGATTGTATCACCTACACGCAAAGTACCAGGATTAATCAGATTAACATCAGTAGTACCATTGTAACTACTATTAATTCCCAAGGTGTTTCCTGGAGTCTGGGAAACAATCTCTAAGCTGTCAGGTAAGTTAAGTACATAAGTCAACTGGGATGGTAAGGTGTCTTTAATTACAAAGTTAGTAGCATCATTACCAATATTGGAATAAGTAATAGTGTATTCCATGATATCATTTATTGTCACTGAGCCACTACTATCGGCATCTGATTTAAATTTTACTTGTTTAGTTCCGACAACATCGGCAACAATGACGATTGGAGTAGCAGTTCCGCTCGGATCTAAGAAATATGTCCAAGTATCAATACCCCTTAGGTTACCGTACAAGTTTAACCATTGATGCCGTCCAAATGCACTACTCCTACGCCCTTTCAGAGCATTACGGGGAGCAGAAGCAATTTCATCTGTATCCCTCTCATCTAAATTAACAATTGTACCATTTTTAGTTGTATAGTTACTATCGTCGTAGTATACGGTACTGTTGTCTATATCTCTATTATCATGATCTTTCGCGGTATTGTTAAAAGCTCCTGGAGCGTTTTCCATGATGATTCTAAGCCCATTTTGATTGCTCTCAGCGTCTAACAGGGGAAAGTGATATTCTCCAGCAGTAACGTAAACCTTGGCATTATAAGTTCCCACAGGTAGAGCAGTATTAGCTTGGTCTCTTCCGTTCCAGTCGACAGTATTTAGACCGGATACTATACCTCCTGTCAAAATGCGGTCATTGCTATCGCCATAATTACCATTCCCGTTAGTATCAATAACAATTTGATATTTACCAAATTGACTAGTAGTGAAGGTAAACCTTCCTCCCTGATTAACTTTAGTAGTGTTTCCAGCTATACCTGTGAATTTGAAATCAGGTGGAGCTTGAGGGGGAGTTGCTGTGAGTGAAATCCCTAAACCCCCTAATGTCACGCTATCAGGTGCATTAAAAAAGACTCTGTGGGTAACGTTTGTAGATGTATCTGGAAGTGTTGGTAAATGAAGTCCCACATTACCAATAAAGTTCAGAGCTTCAGTGGGGGCTGTGATAGAACGGTAAAGATTGCTATTATCGAAGTTGTCAATAAATCCTCGATTGTTGCCAAAAAAGATAAAATTCCCAGGGTCAAGTCTATCTAGTGTAACTCGATAGCGATACCCATCTTTAGTTTGCACAAAAAGGATGGAAGTGAGTCCGAGTGTATCAGGATTAGGAGCGCCGGAATTACCTCCCATATTCAGGGAGAGATAGTTAGTAAATACCCGCCCCGGTTGACGA
>Ga0208698_100048_pt1 | contig 31636 bp, 27 predicted proteins | sample LakMenEpi20Aug08_FD_150717 | JGI IMG/M metagenome (GOLD analysis project Ga0208698, IMG submission 150717) | Freshwater microbial communities from Lake Mendota, WI - 20AUG2008 deep hole epilimnion (SPAdes) | ecosystem: Environmental > Aquatic > Freshwater > Lake > Epilimnion/Euphotic zone ... | reverse complement strand
AATGCTTGTAAGGCTTCCTTGGCGTTTTGAAAGCGTTTTGTATAATCCTCACAAATCATTTTATTTAAAGTATCAGCAAATTCATGACTTAACACCCAGCCGCACTAGTAGCGATACTACCAGGGGTAATGGTGGTTTACCTGCAGCAGCCAAAAATACGGACCACAATGCGGGAATGATGAGAATTAATCTACCTTCGGGTTTATTCCATCGCAACAGTCGGATAATTGTCAGCCATAATGGTTATTGATTAGTTTTTTTCGGTTTAAACATATTCAATAGTTGTAAATAATACCTTGATTACACCATAATTTCATTAGCCACTAACAATCGGGTATATTGAAAATAAATCAGAACATGATCATCGTTAGGTTAATATTCCCAAAATATCTGAATAACTAACTGGGATTGAGTTTTTTCTGTAGTTAACAATTAAAAATACGGATTGGACAGAATTTTTGTGAAATTTGTAACAGTTAGCTAATTTATGGTCTCCATCAATGTAATTAATATATTTTGAAAATGGGGAGACCTCAAGACCGTATTTTTGTCTATCTTTCGAGCAATAATCCAGATGCTGAATTTAATCCCTGTTGACAACAGAAACCCACTTAATCAACCAGTGCGGGAAAACCAGATGATTGCAGCCATTGATATTGGTACAAATTCTTTACACATGGTAATAGTCAAAATTGAAGCCACTTTACCATCTTTTACCATGATTGCGCGGGAAAAAGAAACCGTACGATTAGGCGATCGCAATTTAATTACTGGTGAATTAAAACCCGAAGTGATGCTTAAAGCGATCGCTTGTTTAGGCAGATTCAAAACTCTTGCCCACAGCTTAGAAGTAAATAGTATTGTCGCTGTTGCTACTAGTGCCGTCCGTGAATCTCCCAATGGTAAGGAATTTCTCCACCAAATCGAAACCGAACTTGGTTTAAGCGTTGACTTGATTTCTGGACCAGAAGAAGCCCGTCGCATCTATTTAGGTGTATTATCGGGGATGGAATTTAATCACCAACCACACATCATTATTGACATTGGTGGTGGTTCAACAGAATTGATTTTAGGGGACAGTGAAGAACCCCGGAGTCTTACCAGTACAAAAATTGGCGCAGTCCGCTTAACGGGAGAACTGGTCAACTCTGATCCTATCACCGAAACTGAATTTAAGTACCTACAGGCTTACGCTAGGGGAATGTTAGAGCGGTCTGTAGAAGAAGTGCAAGAAAAACTCAAAATCGGCGAATTTCCCCGGTTAATCGGCACATCTGGCACAATAGAAACCATTGCTACTATTCACGCTCGGGAAAAATTAGGTCTTGTTCCTTCTACTCTGAATGGGTATCAATTCAGCCTCCAAGATTTACGTATATGGGTAACTCGCTTACGGAAGATGACCAATGTGGAACGGGCTACTATTCCAGGAATGCCGGAAAAAAGGTCGGAAGTGATACTTGCAGGAGCAGTAATTTTACAGGAAGCCATGACCTTGTTAGGGGTGGAATCCTTAACAGTTTGTGAGCGAGCGCTTCGAGAAGGAATAATCGTAGACTGGATGCTGGCTCATGGCTTCATTGATAACAGATTACGGTTTCAAACTTCCGTTAGAGAACGTAGTGTATTAAAAACTGCCAAAAAATACTACAGTAACTTAGAACACAGTGAGCGTATTACCGCTTTCGCGCTAAATATATTTGACCAAACTCAGGGAAAATTACACTATTGGAATACAGATCAACGTAAGTTATTATGGGCTGCGGCAATTTTACATAATTGTGGTCACTATGTTAGCCATTCATCGCACCATAAACATTCATACTACTTGATTAGAAATGAGGAATTACTTGGTTATAATGAAACAGAGATCGAAATTATTGCCAACATAGCGCGTTATCATCGTAAATCTGCACCGAAGAAAAAACATGATAACTATCGCAATTTACTTCACAAGGAACATCGGCAAATGGTTAATCAACTTAGTGCTATTTTAAGGTTAGCTGTTGCTTTAGATAGAAGACGAATAGGTGCTATTTCTCATGTTAAATGTGAATATTTGCCCAATTTTAAGGAATTTAAGATGTTCATATTTCCATCATTAATTGATGATGAATGTGCTTTGGAAATGTGGAGTTTAGATTACAAAAAAGGAGTTTTTGAAGAGGAGTTTGGTTTAAGATTTATGGCAATATTAATGAATAGATAAATGATATATTTAGATCCCCGATTTCTTAGATAAGTCGGGGATATTCTTTATTTTTCATAATTAATTGAAGATTGCTATGATATTTTAAATGAGATTGTGGGAAAACTTTTTCTGGTGATATGAGAATTAGGGGGTTGACAATTGCTTCGGGATGTGTTATGCTGAAGCTGATAAGGAAGAACTAAGCAATAATAACATAATACAGCGTTTTCCACACTGATAAGGTACAAAATTAAATCATCAAACTCTTGTGGTGCGGGCATCTTACCCGCTTTGTCCGCTATATATGTACCTCATAACACCGGGAAGTGATTTATCAGAATTTTCTCCGGAACCGCTGACCACAAACGTAAGCGGTTATGTTTTTTGAGGAAAAATTATGCCTTTGTGTCTGCGGACAAGATAAAATTTTCAGTAAAAGCGTTTATTGTGGAATAAGGGGAATTTATGGCCATGAAAAAAGGAAATATGGTGCGAGCTATTCGGGAGAAGCTAGAAAATAGCCTGGAAGCTCAAGCTAGTGATTCTCGTTTCCCTAGTTATTTGTTTGAAACTCAGGGGGAAATTGTAGATATTAAGGGTAATTATGCTTTGGTGAAATTTGGACAAGTACCAACACCAAATATCTGGTTAAAGTTGGAACAGTTGGAAGAGTTCGTTTAACAAACATACAGCGTTTTCCGCTGAAGATGAGGTACAAATTTGAATCATGAAACTCTTGTGGTGCGGGCATCTTAACCGCTGGATACCTATCTCATAACACCGGGAAATGCTGTAGATAGAATAGACCCTCGACTTCTTCAATTGGGAATCTAATTACGTATATTTGCGGTTTGTTTTTGTTTTCATAATTTAAGCAATATATCACGAATATTGAGAAAATTAAGGATATTTTAGCTATGGAATCAATACCACCTAATATTTTTGATGTAAAACCTGAATTTGAGTTATTTGATATTTTTCTTCAATTTGACATATAAGACAAAATTATCGAAATAATACCCCAATAATACACCCTATCCACCTCAATTTAACACACTGAGAAAATATGCCCCTCAACCCATTCATAAAATTTGAGGCTATGATCAAAACAGCAGCAATCCAATTTTAGCCCCTGTTTATAGTTACCAGCCTCAACACTGGATTAATTAGCACATTAAGATGTATTAGTATGAAAAACCAAACGTGTCCGACTTGTCAAGGTAAGTTACAAACTAAGCAAATTGAAAAAATGTTAAAAGGAGGGAATCATACAGCTATTATCCAGGTAGAAGCAGAAGTTTGTGCAAAATGCGGCGGAAAGCTGTATAAATCAGACATTCTTCACCAATTTACTCAAATCCGTGATAAACTCAAAAATCAACAAACAGAAGATTTTCAAGTTATTGGTCAATCTTTCCGTATTTCTGTTTAATTAACTTTCTCCAGTTTTAGATGATTCCAGTTGCTTCCTATTTCCGACTTCTGTTATAAGTTAATTTCTCGATACCGTTCCTGAAGATTCTGAATCGTAAATAAAGCCTCAAATTGCAACCCAGCGGACTCATATAACGCCCTACCCCCTTGTAATCTATCTATTAGGGAAATTACCCGGTCTACCGTATAACCTGCCGCTTGTAAGCGTTCCACAGCCTTGAGTGCGGATTGTCCAGTTGTCACGACATCTTCTAAAACCACAACTTTTGCACCTGGGGATAAACTAGGACCTTCAATATAAGCCATTGTCCCATGTCCCTTTGTTTCTTTACGAATAATCAAAGCTGGTATCGGTCTATTTTCATACACAGAAACTACACTTAAGGCTGATACAATCGGATCAGCACCCAAGGTTAAACCCGCTACCGCCTGAGTATCATCGGGTAGCATTGGCAGCACCAGCCTACCTATAGCTAAAGCACCTTGGGGATGAAGTGTAACTTGTTTACCATTAATATAATAAGAACTACGTTGTCCAGAGGAAAGAACAAAATCGCCTTCTTGATACGCAAGCTGGCAAAATAAATCAAGTAACTTTTGACGCAGAGTAGTTAAATCAGTGGTAGCAGCCCAAATGTCTTGGTTGCTAGGGGTTTGAGTGGAATCAGACATTACAAACAATTAAAAGTTGTGTTACACCAAAGTTGAAACTCAACAAAGTTCAACCACTTAAGCATAAATTAAGATGCACCCAAAAATTGAGGAGTTAACCATAATGGGTATAAAATTTCCAGCATTGAGTTGTTTACTGGTACTTGTTACTACTAGTTTTGTCCTTTCTTCAGTCGCTAAAGCTGAAACACCTGACTATCAAACAACAGATGATGCTTTTGAAAGAGCTTATTTTAGCTATGATTCCACTTTTTACGGAAATACCAGTTTAGAGCGTCAAGTAGGCTCGTTAATTGGCATTGGGCGTAAATTTGGTGCTGCTTTTCCTGACAATGAAATCGCTAAAGATGGAGAATCAGTAAATAAGCTTTATCATGACGCGCTTGCTCAACAAGCAACAAATGATCCGTATATTCGCACACCTGACCTACCCAATCCCTATAATTCTTCTCTGTTAATGACTCCTCGCTATAATGCTAATCAGCTAAAAGTTGGGACTGAATACCGCTTTAAAAATTTACCACCTCGGTAAAAATAATGAGTTCTGGGGTGAATTAAAACCCAAAACTCAAAACTCAAAACTATCAGATTCCCAAATTCTGAAAAAATTTAGGAATCTGAGTTGCTAAAAATTCTACAATTTGACATCAGGAGGAAGTAGCACTTTATCAATTAAATGAATCACGCCGTTACTGGCTTTAATATCTGTTTTGGTCACTTTAGCTTTATCTATAGTGACTCGACCTCTCTTAACTTGAATCTTCACTGAAGCACCTTCAACTGTTTTGACATCACCAGCTTTGATGGTCTTAGAAGTAACTGATCCAGAAACTACATGATAAGTCAAAATTTTGACTAAGGTGGCTTTATTTTCTGGTTTGAGGAGTTTTTCTAAAGTTCCCTTTGGTAAGGCTTTAAATGCTGTGTTTGTAGGTGCAAATACAGTGAATGGTCCTTGACCAGAAAGGGTTTCGACTAAGCCGGCGGCTTTGATAGCTGTGACTAGGGTTTTCAAAGAACTGTTGGCGCTGGCAATTTCGACAATTGTACTGGCTGTCTTTGCAGTAGGGATTGTATGAGGTTTAGGCGCGTTTGCGGTTTCGGCAAAAGTAGGAACGCTGACCAGAAGGGTAGTTGCGGCTATGGCAATACCAACTGTTTTATTAATTAGGTAATTCATGGTTTCTTAGTAAAAAAGTGTTTAGGACCTGAGCATCTTTGTGAGTTTATCTTCACAATAGGAAATGTAACATAATTTAATAATTTATGTGAGTTTATAACTATTCTGCCAGCATTGCCAATAACTGCGCCTCTGTCAATTGGCTAATGCCTAAATTCTGGGCTTTGTCTAATTTAGAACCGGCATCTGCTCCTACAACCAAAAAGTCTGTTTTTTTGCTAACTGATTCCGTGATTTTACCGCCGGATTTTTGAATTAAGGCCTTTGCTTCTTCTCTTTTCAAAGTTGGTAATGTGCCAGTTACTACAAAGGTTTTACCAGCAAATTTTTGATTAATTTCGCCCACTACTTGAGCTTCGGCGCTATTTGCTAATTGTAACCCTATTCCCTGGAGACGGGATATTAAGCTTTGATTGGCTGGAGTCCGCAACCATTGGTAGACTGATTGGGCGATTTCTGCACCAATACCATAAACACCCGCAATGTCTGATTGTCTGGCCGCTGTTAATTCTTCAACAGTGGTAAACTTCTCTGTTAATAGTTGGGCGTTGACGCTACCAACGTGACGGATGCCTAAACCATATAATACTCTAGACCAAGGTTGATTTTTTGATTGGGCGATCGCTTTAATCAATTTTTCCGCTGATTTTTCTCCCATGCGTTCCAATACACATAGTTGTTCTTTTGTCAATTCGTATAAATCAGCAACGGAATGTATTAATTTTTTATCTACTAATTGATACACTAGTTTTTCTCCAACTCCTTTAATATCCAAAGCGTCACGACTTACCCAGTGTTCAATTTCACCTTTAAGAATGGCGGGACAGGAAGCATTTACACATCTAGTAACTGCTTCTCCAGTTTCCCTAACCACTAGTTGTCCACAGACGGGACAATGGGAAGGCATGATAAAGGGGTGGGTATCGCTAGGACGCAGTTCTTTAATTACCCGGACTACTTCGGGAATGATTTCCCCTGCTTTGCGTACAATTACTGTGTCACCAATACGGATATCTAATAGTTCGATGCGATCGCTGTTATGTAAAGTAGCACGGGAAACAGTTGTTCCCGCTAATTGTACGGGCAACATTTCCGCTAAAGGTGTTAATGCGCCGGTTCTGCCGACATTGACTGTAATTTTTTCTACACGGGTTGGGGCTTCTTCGGCGGGATATTTTAAAGCTATAGCCCACCGTGGAAACTTCTGTGTAAACCCCAGTTGTTCCTGTAGTCTAAAAGTATTTAATTTAACTACAACTCCATCCGTCATATAGGGAGAGTTGAGCCGTTCTGTATCCCAATATTGGTAATATTCGGCAATTTCAGCAATAGAATGGCAGAGTTTATGATTGGTATCAACTCGAAAACCCATTTTTTGCAATAGTTCCAAAGCTTGCCATTGGGTATTGGCAATACTAGAATCATCTAAGCCAGTAATATGTAAAGTATAGGCGAAAAAATCTAACTGTCGTTGTGCAACAATACGGGAATCTAATTGTCTGAGCGTACCAGCTACGGCATTGCGCGGGTTAGCAAATACCTGTTCACCTGCTTTTTGTCTTTTCTCGTTAATTTCCTTGAATACTTGTAAAGGTAAAAACACTTCTCCCCGTACTTCCACTTTAGCAATATTTTCTAAGTCGTTAAAATTCAAACGGAGGGGGATTGAGCGAATAGTTCTCACATTCTGGGTAATATCCTCACCTGTTACTCCATCTCCTCTGGTTGCACCCCTTGTTAGAAGACCATTTTCATAAGTTAATGCTAAAGCAGCGCCATCAATTTTTAACTCAGATACATATTCTATTTCTCCGCTATTATACTGAGTTAATGAGTGTCGTCGCCAACGTTGATCCCAATTTTGCAATTCTTCAATATTAAAGGCATTTTCCAGACTATACAGGGGAATATTATGACGGATTGAGGTAAAATGGGTGGCGGGACGCTCACCAATGCGCTGAGTTGGACTATCATGGGTAATTAATTCTGGATTTTTCGTTTCTAGTTCTTGCAATTCCCGATACAGCCGATCATAAACTGTATCTTCCATTGTTGGCGCGTCTAGTACATAATAGGCATAACTAGCTTGTTGTAATAAGCGCCGTAATTCTTCTATGCGTTTTACTTGAGGTTGAGTTGACATCATCAGTTTTATAACAAAAAATAATAACGGTGGGATTTTAATTATAAGAAAAGTAACAAGTATCCATGATTCAAACCTTTACAAGTCAGTCTCCTATTATTATCGCTCATCGTGGTGCAAGTGGCTACCGTCCTGAACATACTTTAGCAGGTTATGAGTTAGCAATTGATTTAGGTGCTGATTATATTGAACCCGATTTAGTGATGACTAAAGATGGTATTTTAATTGCACGTCATGAAAATGAAATATCGGAAACTACGGATATTGCTAATCATCCAGAATTTGCTCATTTAAAAACCAGGAAAATCATTGATGGTGAAATTAAAATTGGTTGGTTTACAGAAGATCTTACCATAGCACAAATCAAAACTTTAACAGCAAAAGAACGTATTCCTGAACTTCGTCCTCAAAATACAGTTTATGACAATATATTTACTATTCCCACTTTTGCAGAAATCATTGATTTAGTCAAGCATAAAAGTCAAAAAATTGCTCGCAATATTGGCATTTATCCAGAAACTAAACATCCCAGTTATTTTCAGGTGCTTGGTTTACCATTAGAGGAAGCTTTATTATGGAATTTCCAGGGGATTAATTTACCTGTATTTATTCAATCATTTGAAGTTAGCAATCTCAAAGAATTATCGCAGAAAACAGATTTACCATTAGTGCAATTAATTAATGATCTTGGTAAACCCTACGATTTTATCATTAATCATGATTCTCGCACATATCAAGATTTATTAACTCAAAAAGGTTTGAGAGAAATTGCAGAATATGCTCAAGCAATAGGTGTACATAAAAACTTATTGATTCCTAGAGATAGTCATGGTAAATTATTATCACCGACATCTTTAATTATAGATGCTCATGCAGCTAATTTACAAGTTCATACTTGGACATTTAGAAATGAAGATGTTTTCCTACCTTTAGACTTACAAGGAAATCCACAAAGAGAATATGAAATATTTTTAAATTTAGGAGTAAATGGTGTATTTAGTGATTATCCAGATCTAGCTGTAAAGCAGAAATATTGCTACCTTAATAAAAAATAAATAATGAATCTATCCCTTATCAAAATCCTAAAATTCATCCATCTTTATCTGCGTTAATCTGCGTTCATCTGTGTTTAATTATTCTTAATTCTTAGTCAGAAACCATGAATAAATCATCATTAAATCGCTTAACCGAAATTGCAAAACTATTTCTCAAATTAGGTATTATTGGTTTTGGTGGACCAGTTGCACATATTGCTATGATAGAAGATGAAGTAGTTAAACGTCGTCAATGGTTGACACAAGAACATTTTTTAGATTTATTGGGTGTAACTAACTTAATTCCTGGTCCAAATTCCACAGAAATAGCCATTCATATAGGATACATTTATGCAGGGTGGTTAGGATTAATTATTGCTGGAGTTTGTTTTATTTTACCTGCGGTTTTAATTACGGGTTTATTTGCTTGGCTATATGTCAATTATGGGACTTTACCTCAAGTTTTACCTTTACTTTATGGGATTAAACCCGTTGTTTTGGCTATTATTATTAATGCGATTTGGGGTTTGGGAAAAAAAGCGGTAAAAACTAGAAAATTATTGATAATTTCTATAGTAGTTGGGTTAATAACTTGGTTTGCTAAAGTCAACGAAGTTGTAGCTTTATTACTAGGAGGAATATTAGGAATGATTTGGTTAAGCAGTAGTAATCAAACTAACTTAATTATTCTGGGTTTAACCACAGAAACATTTTTACAAACAACCACAATGAGTACAGCCATAAATAGTCATATATCTGTACCTGTGTGGAAATTGGGTTTATTCTTTTTAAAAGTTGGTAGTATCCTTTTTGGAGGTGGTTATTTACTAATAGCCTTTTTACAAAAAGGACTCGTAGAAGAATATGGTTGGTTAACACAACAACAATTATTAGATAGTATTGCTATCGGACAATTTACACCGGGTCCAGTGCTTTCTACCGCGACATTTATTGGTTATATAATTGCTGGATTTCCCGGAGCAACTGTAGCAACTATAGGAATTTTTCTCCCTTCATTTTTATTTGTAGCTGCTTTAAATCCTCTCATGAATCCTATTCGCAAATCATCTTGGACAAGACCTTTTTTAGATGCTGTAAATGTTAGTGCTTTAGCATTAATGGTGTTAACTACAATGCAATTAGGAATGGCTACTTTAATATTACCAAAAACCCATGATCTAGATTTTTTAGGTTTAGGAATTTCTGTGATTTCCGCAATTTTAGTGCTTTTCTACCGCATTAATGCCATGTACCTAATTTTAGGTGGTAGTATTATTGGTTGGGTGGCCTTAATCTTGGGTTATCTTGGTTAAAAATATAAATTATCTGCTAGAATTTCCCCATTGCGACTATTTGCTTTTTTGCATCATACTTGTAATTGTGTATTTGTCGGTCTTTTTGTACAACCTCCTAAGCAGACTATACCTATTTCCAAAGGTACTAAAGTCCAGTTTTCCAAATATTCAATGAAATCACATTCAAAATCACTAGGAAGGTTCATAAAATGGTGCTTGCTACGTTAAAAACAACACCTTAGTTCATTTTTACACAATCATTCAACATTACTCAAAAAAATCCAGCTTGGGAACTGACAAATAACTACTAACAACTAACAAATTTTATGATATTACAAGTAGAAAACAGCACTTATGAAGCGAAAACCCAGGAAATTGCTAAACAGGTTCTCGCTGCTACCCAGGAAAATCGCTCATTTTTAGGTGCTTTACGCGACCAAATGCGCTGGGATGATAAATTACTCGACTGGGCTATGAGTAACCCCGGCTTAAGAGTACAATTATTTCGGTTCATAGATACTTTACCCGCTTTACATAGTAAATCAGAAATTGCCTCCCATTTACAAGAATATTTGGGAGATGAATCAGTAGAATTACCGACGGCTTTAAAAGCGATTTTAAACTTTGCTAACCCTGATTCTATGCCCGCACAGGTAGCAGCGACAACAGTGGGAACTGCCGTGCAAACTTTAGCACATAAATATATTTCTGGGGAAAATATTAAGCAAGTCATCAAAACCGTTGAGAGACTGCGAAAAGAGAAAATGGCTTTCACTATTGACTTACTTGGTGAAGCGGTAATTACGGAAATAGAGGCACAATCTTATTTAGAAAGATACTTGGAATTGATGCAGCAATTGGTGGAAGCGTCACGAAATTGGGCGAAAATTCCAGCTATTGACGAAGCAGACGGCGAAAATATCCCTAAAGTCCAGGTTTCCGTCAAATTAACGGCGTTTTATTCCCAATTTGACCCTTTAGATGCTGAAGGTAGTGAAGCGAAAGTAAGCGAACATATTCGGACTTTACTCCGTCATGCCAAGGAATTAGGTACAGCAGTCCATTTTGATATGGAACAATACGCCTATAAAGATATTACTTTCACCATTCTCAAAAAACTTTTACTAGAAGCGGAATTTTGTCAACGTACCGATATTGGTATGACCATTCAAGCATATCTGCGTGACAGTGAACAGGACGCTAGAGATATCATTGCTTGGTTAAAACAACGGGGTTATCCTCTTACTATTCGCTTGGTTAAAGGTGCGTATTGGGACCAGGAAACCATCAAAGCCGCTCAAAAACATTGGCCGCAACCAGTTTATAATGATAAAGTCGCCACAGATGCCAATTTTGAAGCTATTACCCAGTTATTGCTAGAAAATCATCAGTATGTCTATTCTGCCATAGGTAGTCATAATGTGCGATCGCAATCTCGCGCCATAGCTATTGCGGAAAATCTTCAAGTTCCCCGTCGTCGTTTTGAAATGCAAGTTCTGTACGGCATGGGTGATAAAATAGCCAAAGCCTTGGTAGATAAGGGTTATCGCGTCCGCGTCTATTGTCCCTACGGTGACTTATTACCGGGAATGGCTTATTTAATTCGTCGTTTGTTGGAAAATACCGCAAATAGTTCCTTTTTACGGCAAAATCTGGAAAATCGTCCGGTTGAAGAATTACTAGCACCTCCAATTATAGATATGTTTCGCGCAAAGGCGCAAAGGAGCAAAGAAGAGAAGGAAGGTTTTGTTGGTGTTGCGGATACGGATTTTGCGGAGGAGGAGAGAAGGAATAGGTCGAGTTTGGCTTTTGAAAATGTCCGTCAGCAGTTGGGTAAGACTTATTTACCTTTGCTGAATGGGGAATATGTGAATACTTCAACTTTTGTAGACTCTCTTAACCCTTCTAATTTTAATCAAGTTGTTGGTAAGGTGGGTTTACTTAGCATTGAACAAGCTGAGGAAGCAATGAAATTTGCTAAAGCTGCTTTTCCAGCTTGGAAGAAAACTCCAGTCAAACAACGTGCTGATATTTTGCGTCAAGCTGGGACGTTAATGGAACAAAGACGCGCCGAACTTTCCGCTTGGATAGTTTTGGAAGTAGGAAAACCTGTTAGGGAAGCTGACGCGGAAGTTTCTGAAGCAATTGATTTTTGTCTTTATTATGCTGAGGAAATGGAAAGGCTGGATAAAGGTATAATTTATGATGTTGTTGGTGAAACTAATCGTTATATTTACCAGCCAAAAGGTATCGCTGTCGTCATTTCTCCCTGGAATTTTCCTTTGGCTATTGCTTGCGGTATGACTGTTGCAGCTTTAGTTTCAGGAAATTGTACTCTACTCAAACCTGCGGAAACTTCTTCTGTAATTACTGCAAAATTTACAGAAATATTAATAGAAGCTGGAATACCAAAGGGTGTTTTTCAATACGTCCCTGGTAAGGGTTCTCAAGTCGGCACTTATTTGGTAAATCATCCTGATACTCATGTTATTGCTTTTACTGGTTCTCAGGAAGTAGGCTGTAGAATTTACGCAGAAGCTGCAATCTTGAAACCTGGTCAAAAGCACCTTAAAAAGGTAATTGCAGAAATGGGAGGCAAAAATGCCATCATTGTTGATGAAAGTGCTGATTTAGACCAAGCTGTTGTCGGCGTTGTGCAATCTGCTTTCGGTTATAGTGGACAAAAATGTTCTGCTTGTTCACGGGTAATTGTGCTTGAACCTATTTATGATGCTTTTGTAGAAAGGTTGGTAGAAGCGACAAAATCTTTAAATATTGGAGAAGCGGAATTACCCAGTACCCAAGTAGGTCCGGTAATTGACGCTAATGCCCAAGCTCGCATTTTAGAATATATTGAAGATGGCAAAAAAGAAGCTAAATTAGCTTTAGAGTTACCCGCACCCACCCAAGGATATTTTATCGGACCTGTGATCTTTTCAGAAGTACCCGCAAATGGAGTCATAGCACAACAGGAAATATTTGGACCTGTTTTAGCGGTAATTAGAGTTAAAGATTTTCAAGAAGCAATAGAAGTTGCCAATGGCACAAATTACGCTTTAACAGGTGGACTATATTCCCGTACTCCTTCCCACATTGAACAAGCGCAAGCAGAATTTGAAGTTGGGAATTTATACATTAATCGGAATATTACCGGGGCGTTAGTTTCTCGTCAACCCTTTGGTGGGTTTAAGCTTTCTGGAGTCGGTTCAAAAGCAGGAGGACCAGATTATTTATTGCAGTTTTTAGAACCAAGGAGTATTACAGAGAACATTCAACGTCAGGGTTTTGCACCAATTGAAGGTAATGAATAATTAATTTGTAGGGGTTTAGCAGTGCTAAACCCGATAAATTATAAATATCCCCTCTTATCTTCAATTTTGTCTCTCATAGACTTGCTGATTTTTGCTTTAGACTCCAACTCATCAAGTTGAGAATAAGGTCTATTTTTTATGATTTTATCAATACTTTTTTGTTGAATTTTCGTACCTCTCAAAATTTGGATCATTTTTTCTCTATCAGCAGTATTAATAAATGATAATACAGGATCTACATTTTCATCAATTCTCTCAGTTTTCAGAAATTCAATATTTTTGTTTTTTAATTTCCTTATTTGTAATTCAGTACAACCAGGAGCTATTAAAAAAGCAAGATCAGGTGGTAGGTTATCTTTATCTACAGAAAAATCAAAATCCTTTAACCATTCCTGGAAAGTATTTAGATGTTCCTTTATCAATGAACAATTTTTAGCTTCTCCGTAAGCCTTTGCTACGATATCATCATGGTGTCTTAACTCTACATAGCAATCAACATTATGATTCTTAATGCGTGTTGTACTGTCAGAAATTAGTAATGAATATCCACCTTTACCTTTATATTTTCTCCAACCGTTATGACCTAAATGATTTGCAGTTTTTTCGGAAAAGTTCTTTTCTTCAATTAAAGAATCACCAAGAAATTTAACCCATTTGTTGCGAGATTCCGTTTCAACCATTTCCCTAGCTTTACTTTCAAAGCGATTAAATGGTTCATCGAAAAATTTAAAGTATGTTTCATGAATTGTAATAACTATTTGAGAATATATTTTACAAAATTCTCTTAATGTTGTATAATGAACGTTAGGTTCTAAGTTTATATTTTTTAGTTTATCCCAAGCTTCATGAAAATCTTTGCAATTAAAGTAAGCACCTTCAATTCGATCTTCTATTCTTAACTTAATTTTCTCACATTCATCTTTATGATATGCAACAAGATTTATCACATGATCAAATACACGACTATACAAACCATCATCTTTCTTGATAAAAGAATCTACATCATCTTCTACACCTACAATATAAATCATGAGACGTAGTTTTTGAATATGAGTTGTTTCATTAATCAAATCTCTTATTATTGTTATAGCATCATATAAATAGTCCTGACGTGATTGTAGTGAATCTAGTTCATCTATTAGATAAACAAAACTTACCTGTGACTCATCTTTTAAAATATGTTGAATAACTGAGAAGAATAATTTTTTAAAATTGACTTTAACCTCAGATATGAAATTATTAAATTTATTAGTAAAAAGCATCTCATCATCTGCATATGACTTGATACAAGAAACATTATCTTGCCCTATTAATTTAGTCAGAAACTTTTCGGCAGATTCCTGAATCTTTTTAGATAAATTTGTATTATCTTTCATTAATATCCAGAAAGTTTGTGTTAATATGTATGAATAAAAATTGACACCAAAACTTTCTTGACCTGCATTAGAAAGCAACTCATTAAATGGAAATTTAACAATTATTGAATAGTTGTGATAGCGAGGTTCATCTTCAATTAACTCACATAGATATTCAAGTAAAGTTGTTTTTCCACTACCAGGACTTGCAGCTATCATTCTAAAGGTAAATAAACTGTCATCAAATGTATGACGTATATCATCTTTAAGAAGATCAGTAATGTTCAAAATCTGTCTTCCAGACAAGCTTCTAGCCTCATTAAATTTACCTTCCGAACCCGGTTCTTTTACTTCTCGTTCAACCCAAATATCTTCGATAAATCCTCTTCCTTCATTAACCCGTTTGAGAAAATCTCTAATTTGATGTTTTTTCCCAGAATCTTCACCTATACCCATAAACTATTCCACCCATTCAATAAGTTCATCATCTCTTCTTTCTCTTATGATTATTTCTCTTGTAGATGTTAGACCTTTGAAGTGTTTTTCAAACAATTCTTGAGAAATAGAATATTTGTTTATGAATTGTTTAGAAATTTCTCGCTTGCGAACTATAATAACACCTGTTAATGATTTAGCTTTTCTTTCCTCAAAGTACATAGTTTTAAATTTATCCCTAAATTCATCAAATGTCATATCTTCCAAAAAAGGAGACTGAGTAGCTTGTTTGATAAATTTGAGCAAAGTATTTAAGACCTTCGGACCCTTGCTAGAATCAAACTGATAATCAGTACAACTAAGATTGTGAAGCAATGCTTCTTTACCTCGTTCTGTTACAGAAAAACGTCCCTTTGTGATTTGTTGTATTAGTTCCAATCTTCGCAGAAATTCATATATTTTTTCACATTCTCCTTTGTACTGTGTTGGTAAGTAAGATTTTACGTTACCTTTAGTAACTGTAGCTTCCTCAGAGTAAGCATCAGCGTAAAGCAGATATAACATCTGCTCTGTATTAAGCTTGATCATCTTCACCTCATGTTGAATTGTAACCTATTATATCTAGTATGTGCCAAAATCACAAGGTATTTAGCACGTTTACTGATCATCTAATTCTACACCTTTAACTAGACCATGAGCAGTTTCGGACATTTCTGTTGTATAAGGTTGTAATGTATTATTTTTCAATGCTTCTGTGATAGCAAAATCAAGAAACACTTCTTTTAAGTGTGGTAAATTTTCTGATCTTTCTTCTGTTACCTCTATCACTTCGGGAAGTAAATGTGCAACACCAAATAACTTTCCTGCATAAGATGTTTTCAGAAAAGCTTGTCTTTGAGCATGAGTCATTATCTCTTTTGACCCTGCCATTATTTCGTCACTACTCATATCGCTTGGGTTCTCCCCATATTGTTTCATGTCGCTGACAAAATTCTGCTGCTGCGGTTCGTGAAAATCTGAAGCCATATAAATCTTCTCCAGGTGTGCTACATGATAAACCAAGATACTCCATTTGTACCTTATCTCTATAGTATGGCACAGCTTTATCCAAAGCATCTAGTATAATTAGCGGTGCTTCTGGTTTTGGTTCACAAAACTCGAAAGCAACCTGTATTGCATACCAAATCAACCATTTACCAATAGGTTCAATTAATCTTGTAGCAACATCTCCTCGACTGGTAGGGTGTGCTTCTAAATTATTTATTTCCAGAAATATAGGGGGACTCGGATCAGGATAAGTATATGGATAAAGACTATATTTTATTAATCCCCAGATTTTATCATTATAAACAAGTTTAACTATATTTTGACAGTAAAAGGCTGTTTCATTGCAAATATTTAACCAGTTACAAGACCAATTTGTGGGCATATCATCAATAGTTGCTGGAGAAATAAAAGCAACTTCCTCAGCGTTGGATTCAATTAAAACTTTTACCTGATAACTTCCGATAGTAGTCAATTTGTTTTACACCCTTCTTACATTTACTTTACAATCTCAAAATTATACATTGATATCTTAGCCTTTTACAAAACAATAAGGATTTATTCAGTATTTAATATTCAATAACTCAAGTTCACCAGATTCAGCAAAAGTAATTGCAACTATTAAGAATTGATGTAAATTGATCCTAATTTTACCAGTATAATTTCCCGCTTACAGGGGTAATTTATGAATTACCCTTATTCAAAAATGAACCACGTTCCCGTAGTGCCCCGTAGGTATAGAAGCGAAGAACATGAAGATATCTGTAGGTTTTTAATATCCCTATCCTGTTAATCCTTAAATCCTGAAAATCCTGATTCTGACAAATTATGATATTTTGATGTTAGAATATAAAATCAGGGTTTCTCTATATTTATGGGTAAAAAAGATGATATTAGACAAATTGATACAATTGCGAAAGAATTTGATATGTTATGGGAAGAAAGAAAAGCTTTTGGTAGATTTCTGGAGCAAGAAAAAAGAAATGGTTATGGTGGAACTTCAAATGATAGAGGTGATTTTACATATCAGGAACTTAGACAAAAAGCTAAAGAATTTTTAGAGGATTTTTGATTATGAATACTAATATAGAAATTGCTAATTCTCAACCAAGTCTAAATCAAATTACTCAAAAAATTATAGGAGAAACTTGCAATCAGGTTACATTCAGTTATGGGGATGAATTACTGTTAGATTTTGGTGAAATGACTGCCTACGATCATCCTAAATTAAGAGATTTACGCAAAGGAACTTGGCAACTTAGCACTAGGGCAACAAATTTTGATTTAAGAAAAGTATATCCAATGTTCTTTAGTTCATATTTCAAAAATCCTATGTATCCTACAAAAAGAAGGTTACGTCTATTGGAAAATAAAAAACTAACTGATTTTGTAATTGATAGTGATAATTTTAAACTAACTTTATCCTTTGAAGATAATTACCAACTGGTTTTAAAACCAGATTTAGAAGATGATTCTGGGCTGGCTTATTGGGAATTAATGATGCCAAATGAGCAAATTTTAATAGTAGGACCCGGACTGTTTTGGGAATGTAAATCAATTCATGAACCTTATTAATCTAAATATCTGAAGAAACCCTACTATAATATCAACAATATCTTTCTCATTGGATAAAACGATTAATTGTCCTTACTTTCTAGTAATATAATAGCGTCCGCCTATAGTTGCACTTATCATCAAATTCACCCCTCCGTCATACTTCCCAGACTCCCGACTTCTTAGAGAAATCAGGAATCTTAAAGATATAAAAATACTGAATTTGGTCTAAACTCCAGTTGCTAATAATAACTAATTATTGGTAACAGGAGCGAAAATATCTTCATAGGTCGGGAAAATTTCAAATACTAAATCAAGCTGGGTAAGCTCCAAAATCAATTTAACCGGAGCTTTGACACTGCAAAGGACTAAGCGACAACCACTTTGACGCGCTGTGGTAAGTCCCTTAACGAGGGGAACTAACCCAGAACTGTCCATAAAATCAACGTCTGATAAGTCTATAACCCAGAGTTGGTGGTCTTGAGGCTTAATTTCAGCCATTTGTTCACTTAATACTGTACCACTATCTAGGTCTATACTACCTTGGGGTTTAAACAAAACTACTTGGCGTTCTTGTGTAAGAGTCATAAATTTAACCGAGTATTTGAAACACAAAAGGAACAGAAAACTGATATCAATACTGTTGATAATTCAACCCCATAATAGATATTTTCGCAAATTTATCTGCATTAATAGCGGTGGGGTTGAGAAAATTATTCAGTAGTTGTATCGTATAATTTGTAGATATTTCTTTGTAGTATAAGCATTATTTCCGGTTAATTTCGGTAACAAACTTATCATTATGTTAATTATATATATAAAACTGAAAAATGATAAGTTGTTGTTGGGGTTTAATTGACACTCCCACCAAAAGCAAGCAAAGATATGTACAGGTAAAAATTTGTAAACTTGGTGGTAACAGATGTCTTTTGAGCTAATTTCACTAGAAAACATCCAAGAAATTGCTCATAATTACGGTTATTTAGCGATTTTTTTGGGAATATTGCTAGAAAATTTAGGTATTCCTCTTCCTGGGGAAACAGTAACCATTGTTGGTGGTTTTTTAGCTGGTAGCAATGAATTAAATTATTGGCTGGTTCTTGGTAATGCGGTGGGAGGGGCTGTCATTGGTGGTAATTGTGGCTATTGGATAGGTAGGGTGGGTGGTTGGCCTTTTCTGCTCCAAGCTGGGAAGATTTTCCGCATTTCAGAGGTACGACTGTTGAGTATTAAGGAGCAATTTACGGAAAACGCTGCGAAGGCTGTATTTTTTGGGCGATTTTTTGCTTTATTGCGAATTTTTGCTTCACCACTAGCAGGGATAGCGGAAATGCCCTTTGGTAAATTCCTGATTTATAATGTAGCTGGGGCGACTGCGTGGGGTAGTGTCATGGTGACTTTAGCTTTTTTTGCGGGGAGAATTATTTCTCTGGAACAATTGGTGGCCTGGGTAAGTAAATTTGCGATTTTGGCGTTACTTATCTTAGCTGCTGTGATTTTTGTCCCAATTTGGTTGGAGTCCCGCGAAGTGAAGCAGCAAACGGAAGATTAAAGAATTAATGGTCAGGTTAAGCAGGTATTTCATCTGCTTGACTATACTAAATTAGGTATTTTCTATGATTTGAATTTCCTCTGGTGTTATAAAGTTGTTGTATCTGCATTTGGATCTGATTTTTTAGAAGTTGTATTGTTAATCTAAGTAAAATGTTACTGTAGCAAATTAATAATCTATTACTCCCCTGCATGAGAATCAGGATCAAATTCATAAAAGCATATTTGATTATTTATTTTATAGAAGAAAATTCGTGAACATCTTCTATCAATAGTTCCTCTTCCCATTTGAAATACATCAGCACTAATTTTAGTGTATTTTTTTTGATTAATTGTTATTTTCACATTTTTATATTTATGTAATCTAATATCTATATCTTGTGCATAAATAACTTGAGTTAGAGAGTCAATAAATTTTAGTTTGTATTCTGTATCTTCTTCAGTTATTTTTGCACTGTTAATAGTTCTCCAAAAGTTTGAATCAAAAATATACTCTTGCTGTGGTAAATTAGGAATCATACGACTAGTTAAAACAGCTTGATGATAACAAATATTTATTATCTTTCTCATCACCTTATCATTGATAGTTTCTTTTTTTAATAATTGGCTAATATCAAATAGTTCATATACCTTTTCAATTTGTTTTAAATCTATATTAATTAATTGTTCTGATACCAATGTAATTTTAGTTTGATAAGGCAAAGGACTTATAATACGAAGTAATGAATCCTGCTGAGAACATGAACCACATTGATTAATTAGTGATTCCCAAGCACATAAAACTTCATCAGGAACATGACTATTAGTACATAAAAAAGCCGAAATTACACTATCTTGTATCTCACAATTACTAGGACACCAATCAATCCTCCTAGTTAATCTTGATAATTCATCACTAAATAACTTTACATAAAAATTTTCCACTGTGGGTTCATTTTTGAAAGGATTGTAATCATATATTTTGCTAAATAATTCTTCACTAAATTTAAATTTAACCAATTTATATAAACTATTTGAATCTTTTTCAACTTCCTCAATATAGTCAATAATTTTGACTAGGGATTCAAAAATTTCTGCATATACTCTGGTTTTCCAAGTATCTTCATTAACTACTAAATAAACTGGATCAAGATAGTTTTTCATCCTTATTATAAATTAGACATCCGTTTTTTTAAGGTGGCTGATATTAAGTCTCGTGAATCATTTTCATCAAAGAATCCGACTGGCCAGTTTTCTATTTCACCATATTTATTGATTTCAATAGGTTTAGCAATAGAACTTTTATTTTCCTCGTCACAACTTACAAAGAGGATGTTAATTAAATTTCTGGTATCATTAGACTCTTCTTGAGCAATTCTTAAACATAGTCTGTTAATAAAATGTTCACTATGGGTTTCAACTACAAGATTTTTACCTGATTTAGCCATACAAATAAAAAAGTCAGCCAGCTTTGATTGTAAAGATGGATGTAAATGAATCTCAGGCTGTTCTAAAATAATTGTTTCTCCTTCAGCCATTCTTAGACATTCCACAATGATTGGTAAAATTTGACTAACACCAAATCCTACATCTGTTAAATCTAATTTAATTCCTAAAGAATTAACTTTAACTTGATTTATAACTCCACTTAGCTCATTTACAGAATGTATACGAGGAAGTTTCATAAAATCAGATAGCCACCAGTTTACACTATCAATTAATTTATCTTTATCTCTTAACTCATATTTTTCAATAGATTTTTTTTTATAAATACATCTATAGTATTTAGGAACAATTGTTTCTTTTTCTACAGCTAAAACTAATGGCATATTTTCACCATTTATACCAATGTCTATTATTCTTAAATCATTAAATGGATAAAATCTTTTTGGTGCTTCACGTATTGGTCCAATATATCTAAATCCTGACCATATTTCTCTCAAGAATATAAATGTAGCTCTATAGGAAAAGTAATAATCTAAGAGAGATACCTCCTTACCTATTGATAAATCTTGATCTTCTTTAGATATAGATTCATCTATATCTAAATATTTATCTTTTTGTGGTTGTTGTTTATCAAGATTAATTATTATTGATTCTAAGTGTCTAACAATCTTATCAATAAGTTCTTCCAATTTACTTGATACTCTACCTTTCACGATAGATGGCAATTTTTCTCTTATTCTTTTGAGAATACTACAACTTTGTTGAGGAAAATTGTTGATTAATATTTGACTAGGAAATATACCCTGGAAAGTTATTTGAGCATGATCAAAACATTCTTCTTCGATAATTCTGTCTTGAAATGATTTAATATTTTTATCCTCTAAATATTTCAATAATTCTCGAATTTCGTTAATGTAGTTATCTCTATAATCTCTTTTGTAATTGGGATATATAATATTAATAGTAATATCTCTAACTGAAATATTTCTGAGTTTTATTTTATATTTACCATCATTTTTTCTAATCAATTCTAGTGAAAAATTGGTATTTAAATCTTTAAATAAGAAATTATTTACTTCAATTTGGGCAAGGGATTTTTCAACTTCAATATTTTTTATATTTTTTATTTTCACGGTCAATTCTGAATTAATAGAATAATTTCTAATATGAAATCCAAACCCGGGTTTTATTTCTTCATTTTGTAATTTCCATTTTAATACTATTTCTTCATCATTTAAATGGTTATAAACTACATCTAAAAAACTGCCTAATTGAACATAAGAGCCATTGAAAGTTAATGGTAATTGTCCATAGGTATTTGGAGAAAATTTTGTTGGATGAGACTGTTTCATCAATAGCAAACTCTGAATCAAAGAACTTTTTCCAGAGTTATTAGTACCACAAATAACTGTGAGTGGTTTAAGGTTTACTGACTGAAGTTCTTTGAAACCTTTGAAATTTGATAGTGAAAAACTAATAGACATTTTTCCATCCTTGATTGTTATTTACGGTATACGCACACTAACATAAATAAACAGTTAATGATTGACTAATCAATTATTACCCATTTTATCAACAATTGAAAAATAGGTAAAATATTGCTATCACATCATACTAACCTTGATGGTAGAAATTCATCGGCAGATTCAGGCTTGACGCAAGGAAACCCAACAAAATATTTGATAATTTTGATCATGTTAGGTTGCGCTGTCGCTTAACCCAACCTACTTATAGCATAAATAATAACCAGTGCAAATAAAAAACCCCCAAGGGGGGGACTGTAGGTTATTCGAGTGGAGTGAACAACCAAGTAATAAATACCTAGAGTAAATAGAGTAACCCGAATAAAACAATCCAAATTACATCTACAAAATGCCAGTAAATTTCCGCCGCTTCAATGCCAAAATGATTTTTATTACTGTAATGTCCTGGAGTAAGCGATCGCCACAAAACTGCTAGAATTGCCAAAACACCAATAGTAACGTGCAAACCGTGAAAACCAGTTAACACATAAAACACACTAGCGAATAAATTAGTAGTCAAACCGAACTCTAGATGAGTATATTCATAAACCTGACCCGCCAAAAACACAGCACCCATAAGCGCGGTAATTGCTAACCACAGCCGCATTCCCTTAGTATCATTCTTCTTAATAGCAGTATCAGCATTGTGCATAACAAAACTACTAGCTATCAAAATAGAAGTATTCACAGTGGGTAACAACAATTCCAACTCTGGAGTTCCCGCTGGTGGCCAGACAGGAATAGTAGAACGATAAGTCAGGTATGCACCAAACAAACCCATAAAAATCATCCCCTCAGCCACCAAAAACATAAACAGACCAAACAAACGATGATCTGGATGTGCTTCGTGATGAGAAACAGCCGCGTCATGATGACTTAATTCAGTATTAGTCGCGTCAATAGTTTGACCTTGCATAAATTATTAAATTGGTAATGGGTAATGGGTAATTGGTAATGGGTTAAAAGTTTTTAGCGTTGCTGAACTCAGGTAAATCAAAAGACCTTATTTCTTACCGGCCGCGCCTTCGCGCCTCCGCGAGAAAATCCTTTATTCAGCAACGCCAAATTTTCTCTTTAAAGCACTGATTCAGTTTGGGGAGTTAATACAGATTCAGTCTCAACTCGTTCCTTACTCACCCCATAATCATAAGGTCCCGTAGTCAAAACCGGCAGAGTTTCAAAATTCTCGATACTAGGAGGAGAACTAGTCATCCATTCTAAAGTTAATGCTTGCCAGGGATTATTACCAGCTTTTTCCCCATAGAACCAACACCAAACAGCATTAATGATAAATGGTAAGGTGGAGACGGCCAATATATAAGATCCGTAGGTGCAGATTTCATTCAAAGCGGTGAATTTAGGATCATATTCAGCAATACGACGATTCATACCCATTAATCCCAGTTTGTGCATGGGTAAGAAAGTCATATTCAGACCAACCATGGTTAAAGCGAAATGCACTTGACCCCAAAATTCGTTTAGTTTCCGTCCCGTCATTTTTGGAAACCAGTGGTAAATAGCCGCAAAAATGCCTAACACACTACCACCAAATAAGACATAGTGGAGATGTGCCACTACGAAATAAGTATCGTGAACGTGAATATCAAAAGGAACTGCGGCCAACATCACACCGCTAATACCACCAATGACAAAGGTTGCTAAAAAGCCAATTGCAAATAACATGGCGCTAGTAAAGCGGATTTTACCACCCCAGATAGTTGCTAACCAACCGAAAATTTTAATTCCAGTAGGGACAGCGATGATCATGGTAGTGATCATAAAAAACATCCGTAGCCAACCAGGGACACCGCTGGTAAACATATGGTGCGCCCAGACAATTAAACCTAAGAAACTGATAGCTAGGGACGAAAAAGCGATCGCTTTATAGCCAAAAATCGGTTTACGGGCGTGAATTGGCAGAATTTCCGAAATTGCCCCAAAGAAAGGCAAAATCATGATGTAAACTGCTGGGTGGGAATAGAACCAGAACATATGTTGATAAACAACAGGATCACCTCCACCACTGGGGTTAAAAAACGTTGTTCCGGCCAACAAATCAAAACCCAGTAAAATCAAAGCTGCCGCTAATACGGGCGTAGATATTAATACTAGTGCAGAAGTTGCCACCATTGCCCAACAAAACAAGGGCATTTGATAGATACCCATACTAGGAACTCGCATTTTCACAAGAGTGACGAGAAAATTAATCGCCCCCAAAATGGAAGAAGTTCCCAAAAGCAACACACTCATAATCCAAATACCCTCACCCACTTGGCCTGTTACCAAACTTAAAGGGGGGTAAGAAGTCCAACCGGCATCAGGGGCATCACCTACGGCTAAACTAGCAATCAGTAGGATACCTGCGGGGGGAACCATCCAAAAAGCCACAGCATTGAGGCGAGGAAATGCCATATCTCTAGCCCCAATCATCAGGGGGATTAAATAGTTAGCAAATCCCGCTCCCGTTGGCACAATCCACAGGAAAATCATGATTGTGGCATGGAGTGTAAACAGGCTGTTGTAGATTTCTGGTGTGACAAAATCTACCTCTGGCGTGCGTAATTCTGTCCGCACTAAATTAGCCATTGCACCGCCAATGCAGTAAAAAATAAACGAAGTGACTAAGTATTGAATCCCAATCACCTTATGATCTGTACTAAAGCCAAAAAAATCTCGCCAATGCCTTTCTTTATGTTCTTCAGTATGATTCTGTCTGTAATCTGTTTCTTGTAATTGTGCTTGTGTCATGTTTTAAAAAAGTTGGTAGGGGCGCAAGGCCTGCGCCCATGATTTTTTAATTAGCCTTCCCAATCTCTTTTGTAACTCTTGCAACTGTTGAAATTCCGAAACTACTTAATTTGATGCAGAATTTCCGAGTGAATCCCCATATCATGAGTGTAAGGAGAGAGAAATTCATCAGCAGTCATGGCCATAGAATTCATAGCCACCGCTTGATTAGGAATATTGTTAACAGCAACTAGCTGTTCTTGCATCCAACTATCAAAAGCCTCCTGTGTCTCCACAACTACTTGGCTTTTCATTACCCCGTGGTAAGGTCCACACAGTTCAGCACAAATTAGTTGATAGTCACCCGCTTTTCTGGGCGTAAAACGGAGATTGGTTTGTCTACCAGGAATGGCATCCTGTTTCACCCGAAATTCTGGAATCCAAAAGGCGTGGATAACATCACTGGCTGTCATGTTTATTTCCACTGTTTTGCCAATGGGTAAATGCAATTCACCTGTTGTTACGTCATTATCTGGATAGGTAAATAACCAAGCATATTGCATTCCAGAGACGTTAATGGTTAATTCTGCTGGTTTGTTGACTACTTCCGCATCGGTATCTAACTGTGATACCTGTACAGGTGCATCCTTGAAAGTAGCAGCAATTGCCGTCCCTGGCATATTCATGGACTCCTCCATCATTGGTGCACCATGAGCCGAATGGGGATCAAAGCCGCCCATGTTGTTATATACATCAAAACTGTAGACAGAAATACCGACAACGATAATGGCGGGGATCGCTGTCCAGAGGATCTCTAGTGGTACATTACCCTCAATTGCCGGACCATCCTCATTATCACCAGCCCGACGACGATATCTAATAACAGCGTAAATTAAAACACATTCAACAATCAAAAATATGCCTGTAGAAACAGTCATCATCGTGTTGAATAGACCATCCACCAAAGGGGCTTCGTCAGAGGCCGCTACAGGTAACAGACCGTGATTTTGTCCGTACCAGAGACTTGCCAGGGTGAGGACAATGCCAATGAGTAATGTCCAGATTGCATTGGGAATTTTCACGGCTGATTTCTTAATGAATTAACTACTTTATCTACAGATTACTTCACTTATGAAAGTAACTCTACTTACTAAGGTAGTGCAGGCTATGGGGTTTAGTATCCGCTGGTCTGAAATCTTTATTAATTTTTTGGATCAAGATCACAATTTTGAGTACAAGAGAGATGAGTCGTATTGCCCAGGTTAGATGACAATTAGTCCAAAAATTCCCATTAATTCTCATTTAGCAATTATTCCTATCTGCAAAATAGCACGAGATATTACAGCGAAAACTAGCTAAAGTGATCCAAAGTATAAGGGAAAGCTGATTTCTATATTCTGACCTATACGTTAGGGTGAATATCAGTTGGCACTAAATCAAAATAGAAAATTTTCAATTTCCAGCACAAGTGGTCCGAAGGTATTGTTAATGAACGAATTTGTCCTAGAACAACAAAATAAAGCGGCAACAGTAGCACAACAGCCTCAGGAGATGATTCGTCGCTTGGTGTGGAAAATATGCGTAGCCACCTTAATTTTGATGGCTATAGGCAGTGCTACCCGGGTCATGAATGCTGGACTTGCTTGCCCTGACTGGCCTTTGTGCTATGGGGAATTAATTCCAGCCAAACAAATGAATCTCCAAGTGTTTTTGGAGTGGTTTCATCGCCTTGATGCGGCTTTAATTGGCTTTAGTGCGATCGCTCTTTGCGGGTTATCTTGGTGGCATCGTCTGTCTTTACCCAAGTGGCTGCCTTGGTCCTCTACATTTGCCCTGTTTTTAATTGTCTTCCAAGGGATTTTGGGAGGACTCACTGTAACTGAATTGTTGCGGTTTGATATCGTTACCGCCCATTTGGGGACAGCGTTGCTATTTTTCACTACGTTGTTAATTATCGGTACGAGTTTGACCCCCTATCAAGGCACAGGAACAGTAGGTAAGTTACCTTGGGTAGGTCTAACTGCTGCTATTTGCGTCTATTTACAAAGTTTACTGGGCGCTTTAGTGGGTTCTCGCTGGGCTTTACACCAGTGTTTGGCAGATGAACAACTTTGTGGTGTTATGTACAGCCATATTTTTGGCTTAGTACCACCAACTATAGCTACTTTGGCAGTGGTCTTGATTTCTTGGCGGACACCAGCATTACATCCGGCTTTGCGGAAACTAGCTAATATGGCGGGTGGTTTGTTGATTTTACAACTTCTATTGGGTGTAGCTACCTTCCGCTTACGTTTACAAGTTGAACCTCTTACTGTTTCTCACCAAGCTATCGGTGCAACTTTACTCGGTACTTTGGTAGTATTTACAGTTTTATCACTGCGGGATTCATTCACTCCTACTCACAGCCCAAATCTATAAAACCTCAGCTTCCTATTCCTGCCAAAAAGCGTTTTGCTGACCAGTTCTTGAAAAATAAGGAAAAAGCCCAACATGATTGAGACTAATGTCTCTCGTCGTCAGCACGACACATTTCTCCAAGTCGTTCACAGTTACTACCAGTTAACCAAACCCCGAATTATCCCCCTGCTATTAATCACTACTGCTGGAAGTATGTGGATAGCTGCTCAGGGAGAGGTAGATCCTTGGTTGTTAATTATTACCATGATTGGTGGGACTTTAGCTGCAGCCAGTGCCCAAACTATTAACTGCATCTATGACCGAGATATAGATTATGATATGGAGCGCACGCGCCATCGTCCTATGCCTTCTGGTAAGGTACAACCCCGTGATGCTTTAATTTTTGCTATCGTTCTAGCTGTACTTTCTTTTACTCTTCTTACTGTCTTTGCTAATCTCCTGTCCGCATTTTTAGCCTTCTCTGGCATCATCTTCTACATTTTAGTCTATACTCATTGGCTTAAACGCCATAGCACTCAAAATATTGTCATTGGTGGTGCAGCCGGGGCAATTCCCGCTTTAGTTGGTTGGGCTGCAGTTACGGACACTTTAAGTTGGGCAGCTTGGTTAATTTTTGCCATTGTCTTTTTGTGGACACCTCCCCATTTTTGGGCTTTGGCTTTAATGATTCGTGATGATTACGCTAAGGTTGGGATACCAATGTTACCCGTTGTAGCTGGTGATAAAGCAACTGTAAAGCAAATTTGGTTTTATACGGTAATTACTGTCACTGCAACAATTTTGTTGTTTTATCCCTTACACGCCAGTGGTATTGTCTATGCTGTTATTGCCTTAACTTTAGGCGGTGTATTTGTCCATAAGTCTTGGCGCTTGTTGCAAAATCCCGAAGATAAGACTATTGCCAGAGAGTTATTTTTATACTCTATTTCCTACATGATGCTACTGTGTTTAGGAATGGTGGTAGATAGCTTACCTGTGACTCATCATTTGCTGAGTACAGTCCTTCATCAATTCCATTTGTAGCAGTATAGATACCCGATTTCTTTAAGAGGTCGGGTATCTTTTGATTACGGTTGCTAACTATTATTGGGTAGTTTTTGTCTATATTTTGTCATCAAATTTTATATTTAGGTAAATTCCCATAATTTAATCTTTTTTTTAGAAAAGACTGCTATTCATTTATGTATCATCTTAATCAGATTGTATTTATTTCTAGTTAAGGAGGTTGAGAATATAAACCATGAAGCGCCTAGTTGTTTGCTGCGATGGAACTTGGCAAAATTTAACTAATCTTTGCCCTACCAATATAGTTAAACTAAGTCAATCTGTAAAACGAACTGCTAGTGATGGGATACCGCAAATCGTTTTTTATGGTGCAGGAATTGGTTCCGAGAATAAAAAGATTCTGGGTGGTACTATTGGACTGGGTATTGATCAAAGCATACAAGATGCCTATCAATTCCTCAGCCTTAATTACGTTGATGGTGATGAAATCTACCTGTTTGGCTTCAGTCGTGGTGCATACACAGTCAGAAGTTTAGCAGGAATGATCTATTGTTCAGGTCTTCTCAGCCGCCAACATATTACTGAAGTGCCTAAAGCCTATGGGCTTTATCGCAACAGAAATGTAAAACCCAGTAGTGAGACAGCCGCTAATTACCGTAAAGACTACGGAAAAAATCAAGGAAAACCAGTTGATATTACATTACTTGGTTGTTTCGATACCGTGGGTGCATTAGGAATTCCTTTGCTACCTATATTCAAAATATTTGCTCCACTACTTCATAGACGTTACAAATTCTATGACCCTACTTTAAATAAGTATGTCCAAAATGCACTGCACGCTATGGCAATAGACGAAATTCGGGAAATTTTTGATGTAACTCGTATGATCAAAAACCCTGATGCTCCCAACCAAAGGCTAATTGAAAAGTGGTTTCCAGGTGAGCATGGTTGCGTTGGTGGTGGTACAGAAGAACACACCCCCTTATCAGATGGTGCTTTACAGTGGATGATCGATTCCATCAAAGACTTAGGCTTGGGACTAGAATTCGATCTCAAATCAATCAGCATTGCTCCAGATCCTACCATTGATTTTAAGAACGATCCAGGCATATATAAATTAGTAGGAACTAAACTTCGTGATGTTGAAAATCGAGTTGATGATCTTCATGAAAGCACAGTTGAGCGATTGAAAAAGCGTAGAGATTACCGATCCAAAAATTTAGTACCAATTATTTCTGAACTGGAACTAGATTAATTGACCAATAAAATCAAAGCTTTTTCAGAAATATTAAATTGGGCTTGTTTTCTCCTTCAGTCCTTCAATTGAAAGGTTTAAACTACAAATCTTCCCACTAAATCCATTCACAAGGAGTTATCATTATGTCAGATAAAATCAATAAAATTGTCAGTGAAGTCAAACAAGTTTTAGGCATTAAAGTAGCTGATAGTGCTTTAGGTAAAAAGAAAGCCGAGAAAGTAGCTAAAAAAAGTATTGTTCAACTCAAAGAACAGAAGTTTGACAAACCTCTTGAGCAATTATCCAAAGTCAAAGGTAAGTTAGTTTTTAGTGATAGCAACAAGCCATTGCACAATATTCAATTAGAATTGTGGGACAGAGATATTGGTACTCCTGGAGCTTATTTAGGCACAGGAATTACCGATTACAATGGTCAGTTTACTATCTACTATGATCCAGCCAAAGCAGGATTTTTAGATGTTCCAGATTTAGAATTAAGATTGTTAGATAGTCGGATTCATTTTGATAAAGATGAGCAACCAGTTTCCACTTATCGCATTGCCTATATTATCAAAGGTTCAGATAATGTAAAGGACAAAGAATTTGACTTTGGTACTTGCACTGTTCCTTACTGGTTGTATAAACCTGATAGCCATTTTGCCCGTCTATTTTTCAGTGAATTAGAAGGAACACCCGATGATTATTCAGTTGGTCGGACTCTTCAAGGTTATGATGCTGCTAGTGGTTTAGTTCCTATTAAAGCCAAGCACGTTATTACTAATACTCTTCATCCTGATCAACCAACTTTACCAGAAATTCAAGCGGCTTATCCTCCCAATTTAACCATTAAATTAGATCGGAAAAATCCTGGTTATACCAGAAGTGATGAATATTTTGTGTTACGGATTCTCAATGGTATGAATCCCTGTTTGCTGAAACGGAATAAGCAGAACCCAAATCTGTTTAAAACAGGATTCAATTGGGACAATTATGAAAAGGATAATGACCACGACCTCAATAATGTAGAAGCCTTTTTGGAACTCAAAGATAATAAGTTGGTGGTAACTGCAATTACTGTACAAAGTCGTTATCCTGATTCTTTAGCTCCCCATTCTCCTTTGAAAGATCCTGTTACCTATACTCCTCAAGATGGGGAAAAATGGTTACAAGTGAAACGAATTTTCCGTACTAATAGTTTCTTTGCGGCAGAAATGATTGAGCATTATATTAAGGCTCATTTACAAATGGAGCAATATACAATTGCTGCTTTCCGCAATTTACGCAAAAATCCTGTGCGCTTGATGTTATTGCCTCATGTGAAAAGTTTGGTTAATATTAATCAACGGGCTGATGAAGTATTAGTATCTCCAACTGTAGGTTTAGTTACTACTAATGGACCCTTAACTCCTGATTCTGTGGTGCAAATCTGTAAGGAAAGAATGGCCAGTTATGATTGGAAAGGTTGGAAACCTCGTCAGCCAATTTTTGATGGTCATACTTTTGCGAAAATTGCTAATCTTTACTGGCAAGTTTTAACTGAATATATTGATAGTTTCTTCCAAAATTATCAAGAGGAAATTGTGAAGGATTGGGCAGAAATTCACCGTTTATCTGATGATATAGTGGAGCATAGTGTGGCTTATCAACCTTTGGTGGTAAGCAATGATAGTGACTACGATTTGTATGATCACAATGAGCTTGATCATCCTGAGATACCGAGAACAACGATTAATGGTACAGTCAAGGCAACTCGCCCAATTACTACTTCTGACCAACCCAGTGCTACAGATATTCAGAACTTGAAAGAGTTGTGTCGTTATGTGATTTTCCACATTACTTTTTGGCATTCTTGGGTAAATGATGCTCAAGCTGATGAAGGTGGGGAAATTTTCTATAATTCACTGGCATTACGCGGTGGTAGTTTTGGTAGTGAAAATGATCCAGCGATCGCTCCTAATATCTTAGAATCTACTAATCTGATCTATATGGTCAATGTTCTCACCGCAATTAAATACGGCTATATTCTCAAGAATGAAGATGATGATATTCCTGAAGAATTAAGAACGACATTGGCGCGTTATAAGAAAGAATTTGCTGATCTT
>Ga0208698_100044_pt1 | contig 34808 bp, 34 predicted proteins | sample LakMenEpi20Aug08_FD_150717 | JGI IMG/M metagenome (GOLD analysis project Ga0208698, IMG submission 150717) | Freshwater microbial communities from Lake Mendota, WI - 20AUG2008 deep hole epilimnion (SPAdes) | ecosystem: Environmental > Aquatic > Freshwater > Lake > Epilimnion/Euphotic zone ... | reverse complement strand
TTTCTCGGTTCAGTTGCCGTGAGTTGTTTTCTCTCCCCGGCACTTATCTAATATATCAATCCTTCCTTTTTCTGTCAAGGGGTTTTTTAAAGTTTTTTTTAGAAATGTGAAAATAATATTTGCAAGCTTTGTGGGACAAGGGACTCAGCTTATTGTTAGGCTAGTAGGTCAGAAATAATATGTATATGAGGTAAAAAACTAACGGCTGTCTTTCCTGGCTAATGCAGGTTAATGAAAGAATTAATTAGCAACAATGGATTAAATTTTGTTTATTTTCATTTCGGCTTTGTTGTGGTGGTAGATTTTTGTAAGCGTAGTAATGTATTATAAAGTTGTTGCTTTAAAGGATTATTGTTGTGGATTTCTAAAGTGATCTTATTGAATCTTTCAATGGTGAGACCACTATCCTCAACTATTTTTTGAGAATTGTTGCAGTAGTTTATGGCAATATCTTTTGCTTTGCCAGGTAGTACATTGACACTTGTAGGATCATTACAAATGACTTTGGGAATGTCTTTGCTACCGATTAGTTTCTTAATTTCCTCAAAGGCTTGGCGACGGACTGGCTCTACCCCTAGTACAGCCTTTGCATAATTAGTTACTTCTGTATTGTTGAGGTTTAAAATTTGAGCGACCACTTGAGAGTTGACACTGAAAGTTCCATAAATTAGGCTGGCAGTGGTAAGGGTTGCGAAAATCAAGGGTTGAGAGAGGATTTGCTGCAACCGATTGGTTAAATGAAGGCTGTAAATTTTGAGCATAAAACAGATGACACAGAGGGAGAATAGGGTGTATAATGAGTCTGAATTATTTTCTGAATTAGAAGTTCCAGTCAAAATCGAATATATACAGCACATTCCGCTTGGGGGAGATATTCTACTAGGGGGGAAGATTTCCGCAGGACAAAAGTTTTATGATTAATACTTATACTTTATAACACTAGAAGCTGCTGTATATTCCTGGGTATATTAAATACGGCGACATATCTGACAAAGTTCGATGATTTTAGTTTGTAGTGTTGAAGTTTCAGATGCACCTTGCTTGAGGCTAACTTCTAACTCTAATAGCAGGGGTAATGCAGAGATAAGTTGCTGTAGGGGGAGAGACTTAACTTCTTGCTGTAGGAAGTAGATACGCTTGGGGTTAGAGATTTCAGCCCCTTGAGCGATGACTTGCGGGTTGCGTTCACCGCTGTCCACCATCATTTTTACTAATAACCAGGTGCGAAATTGACCAATGAGTGTGGCAACTATCCGTAAACCTGGTTCGGCTGCATTGGTGAGATCATTTAGTATCCCTAAAGCTTTCGGGGTATCTCCGGTTCTGATGGCTGTTGCTAATTGTAAGGTATTTTGAGTAGTATTTCTAACTAATTCAGATACTGTATTCACATCTAATGGTTTACCGCTACCTTCGCTATAGAGACGTAATTTCTCTAGTTCATTGTAGAGAAGACGGGTATCATTACCTACGGATTCGGCTAGGAGTTCGGCTACCAAAGGACTTATTTTTATCCCTACAGTTTGAGCCGCTTGTTGAACTGACTGGACTAAAAGTTCGGTTTTCCAAGGGGGAATTAGGGAAAATTCGGAAATTGTGGCAAACTGTTTTAGGAGTTTTGTACTTTTTAGGCGTTCATCTGGTTTGTTGCGACTGGTCAATAGTAAGGTAGAATCTGGAGGGATGACTTTGAGAGTGCGTTGTAATTCTGCTAAGATATGATCTGGACAATTTTGGCAAAGAGTGGTGTTGATAAGCCACACAAAACGCCCACCAGCGCCAAATGGCGGTGTCATGGACTGATTTAAAGCTTGAATGATGGCATCTGGTTGATCTGCGGGAAATGAGGTATAATTAAAACTTGTCCACAGGGGATCAAGAATGCGGTCACGCAAAATTACTACCGCTTTTTCCATAGCAAAATCATCTTCACCCCAGTAAACATAGATTGGCATAGCAATTGAAAATTAAAAATTAATTTGGTCAAATTGAGTAAATCTTTCTACAATCTATACAAAAGAGCGCAAGGTGATTAAGATTGGACGACAACTACCAAACCTATTTAAATCGGGTGGCACGCATGACGCTACCAGAGGCTTACAAGACCCAAATTCAGCATATTCAAGAATCTTCTAAATTTCGGTTTCATGGTGGGGTTAGGGAAGCTGCGGCTTTTCCAGGCTATACGCTAATTACCCCACCTGCACAGGAAGATCTAAATAATGCTGCTTTCTACAGTCAAATACAAGCTTATCAACGGCAATTATTCCAATTACCCATTGGTAGTAATTTAATTGTACCTGTTCCCGCTGATAGTTTTCATGTAACGGTGGCGGATTTAATTTGGGATAATGCTTTTCATCATGCTTGTAAAAAAAATCCTCAATTTGCTGAAGATTTGAATTCTCAGTTGGCTGAGATGTTTCAAGAATATCAACAATTGATGACAAAGGGATCTCCTATATCTTGGCAAATGTGGGGATTAATTGTCATGCCCAGGGCTGTGGGTGTATGTTTAGTACCCAAAAATGAACGTTCCTATGAGGAAATTATTCGATTCCGGCGCATGATTTATCAAAATCGCAAATTAATGGGCTTGGGTGTTGAGCAGCATTATCATTTTACGGCTCATGTGACATTAGGGTATTTTGGCGAAATTCCCCCGGAATTAGACCGGATAAACCTTAGTATGATGTTTTCTGAGTTTAATCAATCATTGCCATTAGATACTCCAGATTTTTTGATTAATCAGGTGGAATTGCGAAAATTTGATGATATGACTCACTATTATCGTCAACCAGATTGGCCGAGTTTGGATTTTTAAGTAATTCATATTAGGGGTTTAGCAGTGCTAAATCCCTACAAACTTGATACATATAAATAATTTTAATCAAGAGATATTTCCTATTTTTGCTTTTTCTACTTTCTCAACTTGTTTGGGTGCTTCTATTTCGTTGAATAGTTGGTGTGGCTTTTTTCGGCTGCTGATATGTTAAGCCGAAGTTAATATTTTTTAGCAATGCCACAAGCATTTTTTATTGTTAGGCAGATTTTATCAGTATTTTAACGGATACAGCACTTCCCAGTGTTATGAGGTACATATATGGCGGGCAAGATACCCGCACTACAAGAGTTTGATGATTCAACTTTGTACCTCATAAGAGCGAAAAACGCTGTAATAGTTTGGGTGCGACCTCTTACGTAATTGCTCACATAGCATGATAAATTAAAACAAAAATAATAGTGATATTTACATAAAATACTATTTTACTAGATTCTTCTCAATGCTAACCTTTACCGCTTATTCACAGCTTTATGATAGTGATATAGGTTGTGTTTATTTGTAGCTAATTTTACGTTGATATCGAATTTAGAATATCTGTTTAATTTCACCATAATTTCATAAATATGCCATTTTCATGAAGATTCAATACTCTTGGGTTGAGAAAAAATCAGTAGAAATGCGGGTGGTTTTTTTTAAGGAACGTGAAATAGTCAGTATAGACAAATGACTTGTCACTACTTAACTAAATTCAACTATCTAACTGTAGAGTAATTAACCAAAACAACTCAGTTTAATGAGGTTTAAAAATGAAGAACAAAATTGCTTTCGCACTTATTAGTTCAGTAGCTGTTGCCATATCTTCTGTTGCTAATATAAAGCCAGCGCAAGCGAGAGTGCGACTGGGCGGATTAAACTTAACTGATTACTGTCGAAACTATCATCCTAGATCTAAAGGTATGATCGATAAGTTTTTGAACCGAAATGATGCTTATTCTTGGATTTGTTACAATAGTAGAGTATCCTATAGTATTGATATGCAACACGCTTGTCGCACATATTATGGTGCTGGAGCTTATGCACATCCTACAAATAGAAGAGATGCTTACTCATGGCAATGTTTCAGATAGTGTGGCAGAAATAAGCAATTTCATACTGTCTAGTTGAATAATAATTTCCAATCATTTGTGATAAATTTTTTGTAGAGACGTTGCATGAAACGTCTCTATTTTCAATTGTATTAATCAATAACAATGAAAAACTTTAAGTTCAAACCAGAATTTAAATGGTTAACCATCTTCGCAAGTTTAACAAGTGTTACTCTTGGATGTTGGTTGATTTTTGCCATATTTACCCAAACCAAAATTCAAACCATTCCGGTTCGCATAGTAACAGCTACTCAAGACAAAGTAGAAGATAAAATTACTGGTGAAAGTGGCATATTAAAATTAGACAATCAAAGAAATATTAAATCTCCAATCACAGGAACAGTAGAACAAGTTTTAGTCAAAATTGGAGACAAAGTTAAAAAAGATCAAATTTTAATCCGTCTGCGAGATACAGAAACACAAATTAAATTACAAGAATTTGCGGCTGATTTAAAAGAGAAGAATTTACAACTTGTTGATAAACAATCATCTTTAAAAAGAGCAGAAAGTAAATTATTAGAAACTCAACAAGAATATAGAAACATTCAAAATACCTATGGAAATGATATTAATAAGAAAAAAGATGAGAAAATTCGGGAAGTTCAAAAGCGTAAATTAGAATTTACCAGAAAACAACAAGCATTAACTGTTAAAATAACCGATTTAAAAGAAGCAAAAATTAAATTACAAGAAAATAAACAACTTTTCGCTAAGGGGTTTATTTCGGAAACTGAACTAAAAGAGCAAGAAAAGAAAGTTATTCAAGCTGAAACAGATTTAAGTAATGCTAAAGATGACTTATCTTTAAGTAATTTAGATTTAGAACAACAGAAATTAGAATTACAAAGTTTTTTGCAAGATGTGAGAAATAACAAATCTGAACCCCAACAAAAATTGAAAGAAGCTAAAACTAAAATTGACCAAACTGTACAAGAATTAAACCAAGCTAAATTAGCACTAAATCAAGTTATGAGAGAAATAGATAAACTCAAAATACAACGTCAAAAAATTGCTGAGGAATTAAGAAAAACAGTAATTACCTCTCCTATTGATGGTGTAATTCTCAATTTACAAGCAAAATTAGGTGATGTGATTGAACCGAAAGGAGATGTTTTAGTTATTGGTGATCCTACTCAACAAATTGTGGAATTAAAGTTATCTCCTTTAGACGCAACTAAGGTTAAAATTAGACAAAAATCTGAAATTAGTATTATTGGTTTTCAATCACAGAAATTAACTGGTAAGGTTCAACAAATATCTTTATTAGCTGGAGATACTCAGAATAATAATCAAGGTGTAGATAATGTCAAAATTACAGCAATTGTGCGTTTAGATCAAGTTAATAAAAATATTGTTCCGGGAACTCCAGTGACAGTTGCTTTAATTATCGCTCAACGTGATAATGTGACAGTTATTCCTAGTGAAGCTATTCAAGAAAATGAATCAGAAACATTTGTTTGGATAAAAGATCAACAATCTAAGGCTTTTAAAAGAATAATTAAACCTGGTTTACAAGGATTAGATAATATTGAAATTAAATCAGGGTTAAAACCAGGAGATGAAATATTAATTCCCACTTTAGAAAATCCTTTAAATGAGGGAGATCATGTTGTCATAAAAATGCAGTAATAATATAATGTTGTAGGGGTTTAGTATTGCTAAATCCTTACCGATAATCAAGAATAAATTTAACATATTTACATGAACATCAATGATTTATTATCTCTAACATCTAGTTCTTTACGCAGTAATCCCTTGCGCTCATTTTTGAGTAGTTTAGGTGTCTTTATGGGTGTATTTGCTGTGAGTGGAACATTACAAGTAAGTGATATTGGGAAAATATATTTAAAGACACAATTACAAAAAATGGAATCTCCGCAAATTTCTATTCAGTCTCCCTATAACTCGGTTACGTCTCAAATAGAAAAATATCAAATCGAAGATTTAGTATGGTTGAAAACAAAATTATCTGGTTGGAAATATATCGCTCCTGTACAAAATGGTGGTAATGATGCTATTTTTTTGGGAACTCAAAAAATCAATGTGGAAAGTCAAGCAGTAACACCAGATTTTTTACCTATTTCGGGAAGGAAATTAATTGCTGGTAAGTTTTTTACAGTTAATGATTTACAGCAAATCCGTTCTGTTGTTGTTATAGATCAATTACTCGCACAAAAACTATTTAAAGGTAAAAATTCATTGGGAAAAATGATTTATTTTCAAAATAAGTCTTATTATATTCAAGGTATTATTCAAACTAGAAAAAGTAATACTTGGGGAGAAGAACAAGGATTGATATTAATTCCTTTATCTGTTTATCAATCTCTCAAATCAAGTCCTTTTTTTGATAAAATCACCATTACTCCTAAGAATCCAGAAAATATAGAACAAATCCAAAATCAAGCAATTAGCATTTTAAAGAAAAGATTTCCTAATGTAGATATTTACGCTTCTAGCAATGTTGAACAGGTAAAAAGTTTAGAAAAGGTATTAAATGGTGTGACTATTATTCTCTTACTTATTGGGAGTATTGCTTTATTTGTGGGGGGTGTGGGAATTGCTAATATTACTATAGCATCAGTTGTAGAACGGACTCCAGAAATTGGTTTAAGACGCGCTATTGGTGCTACACAAAAAAATATTTTAATTCAGTTTTTACTAGAAGCAACTTTTATTAGTATGACAGGAGGAATAATTGCAATAGTTACTGTACAAGGGATTACAATTATAACTGTAACTCTCTTGAATTTACCCTATCAATTTGGTTATGAAACTCCTTTAGTTTCCCTGAGTTCTGCTATTATGGTAGGGATTATTTCTAGCTTCTTACCGGCTTTAAGAGCTAGTAAATTAGATCCTGTTGAAGCTTTACGCTCTCAATAAGTAAGGTTAAAATAATGTTGGATTTCTTTGTGTCAACCCAACCTAATTAATTTTCTACTATGAATCGTTTTTTATTACCAATATCATCTTTGCTCTTAATTTTCCTATTTCCTAATTTAGGAAAATGTCAAAATATACCGAATCAACAAAATTTACCAAAATCTAATTCTGATTTAGAATTACTATTAAATAACTCTAGTCAGGAGTTACCCTTAAAATTAGCTGATTCTGTTTATTTAGCTTTACAAAATAATCGAGATTTAAAAATAGCTTATCTCCAACGTATTTTAGATCAAAAACAATTAACTGAAACTGAATCTCAATTTAATCCAACTTTTACACCCCAGCTATCTTTAAATTTGAATAATAATCAAACTGGTAGTAATATCAATAATAATACAACGGCTCTTTTAGGTGCTAATTTTAATTTAAAAATTCCTACAGGTGGTAATTTAAGTTTAACATGGCAAGGACAAAATCTTTTATCTCGTACTAGCTCATTAGATACTTCCTCAGATACAAATACTCTAAGTCAAAGTGTCAATCTTAATTTTAGTCAACCTTTATTAAAGGGTTTTGGTACAGGATTAAATACTCTGAGTATTAAAAGAGCAAGATTTACAGAAAATGCAAATATTTTAAATATAAAAAATACTATTTCTCAAACAATTACTAATACTATAGTTAGTTATAGAAATTTATTGTTAGCTCAGGAAAGATTAAAAATTGAACAATTATCTTTTGCTAATGCTAAAAAAGATTTAGACAGATTACAAGCATTATTTGAATTTGGGAGAATTCCTAAAAATGATCTAGTTGAGCGTCAAGCTGATATTGCTCAACAAGAAGTAAATTTACTGAATACACAATCAAGTTTAGAACAAGCAATTTCTGAATTAACTAAAACTATAGATTTACCCATAACAAAAAAACTAATTGCTATTGAAACTCCTACCCCTCCAACAAGTTTAAATTTACCAGTTTTTACGGAAATGTTAGAATTAGCTAAAGCTAATAATACTGGTTATCTTGCTGCTGTTAATGCTGTGGAAAATGCTAAATTTGGGATAACAGAAGCTAAAAACCAACAACAATTGGATTTAAAATTAAATGTGAGTTATGGTTTTAATAGTGCTTCTAATACTCAAGATACAAATAATTTAAGTTCGTCTTTAATATTAAATCGTGAATTTGGTAATCTCAGTCAAGATAATGCTGTAGTTAAAAGTGAAATTAGTTTACAAAATGCTAATTATACTCTAGCAAAAACTCAGGATAATTTAAATGAGGAGTTAAAAAATAAAATTCGTACTGTTAAAGATACTTTTAAACAAATTGAATTAGCACAGCAAGCACGAAAGTTAGCAGCATCAAAAGTGATAAATGCTAAGGAAAGAATGAGATTAAGTAGTAATATTTCGATGACGGATATTATTAATTTTGAGAAAAGTTTAGTTGATACTCAAAATCAAGAACTTAATGCTATTATTAATCATCTTAATAGTATCACTCAACTAGAACAGCTTTTAGGAATTACTACAAGCAGATGGGTTAAATAATGGGATCATAACATAAATAGCCACTTTAACTTCAAAAATGTGGCATTTACTATAAATCCTGATTCAGACAAATTATCATGTAAATAGCCTATTATGGCTGAAAATTATCTCTAATATTCAGGTTGTTGATAAGCAAGATAAACTGCTTCTAAAAATACATCTGTAGCAATATTTCCTGGAATAATTTCCAAATTAATAATAGATTGAACTTGTTGGGTAAGTTTTAAAGAAAGTGCTATTCTGGCTTTTTTTGACATTCCACTCCGTCGCTGTAAATATTCTCGAATAATGGCAAAATCATCGGGTGATTGCGTCTTTTAACATTCTTTCTATCTCATCTTTGGTCACTATACCTTTTGCTGCTACACTATGAATATCATTTTTTAAAACTTCTTGTATCGTCTTATATGCAAGTCGTTTTGTATAAGTTCTTTTCTTTTTCACAAAATCCAAATCTTCACTAAATGGTTTTTTACATTGTTCACATTTAAACTGTCGACGATTAATTTCTAAAAATACTTCTTTTTCTCCAAAAGGGAGGTCTTTAATAATATGTCTATGATTTTGATGTAATTTATGGCTGGTTATGCCACACTTAGGACAGATACCAAATGACTTTTCTTGTTCAATTTGTAAAATCATGCCAATTCCGGTGTGAAGACTATGTGATATAACTTTTACACCGCTTAAATTAAGAATCTCTGTTAGAGTTTTCATATCTCTTTTACTAGTCATAACTTTAATTTTATCTAACAACAACTTGGATTGTATTTATATTTAATAATAAATACTCCTTATATGTCAACTCCTACAACGCTTTTAGTCATTTATTGATACATTTTTAATAGTTTTTAATGAAAATAGCTCATATTTCAACATAAGAAGTACCAAAGAGGCAAAAATGAGTCAGATTCAAGAGTTACATAAAAAATGGTGATACGTATATTGATAGACTATAGATAAAATAAAGATGATTATTAAAATATTTCACTCATATACACATCAGGAAAAGCTAAAATTGATAAAACTTGATTTTTTACTAACTTCTCTGGATTTTGATAAACTCCCTGGAGAGGATTTCGATATACTTCTACAACCTCTTGATTAACATCTACTAACCAAATTTCAGGAATATTTGCTTCTGCATATAAAGGAATTTTCACTTCCCGATCATATTTTACCGTTGTATCGGCAACTTCTATTAATAAAAATATATCTTTTGGTTGGGGGTGTGAATTTCTATAAAAATCTGGACGTGGTTTTAATAATGCTATATCTGGTTGGGGTTCAGAAGTTTCATCTAATTCTACAGGATTCTGTACATTAATTAAAGCTCGTCCTCCTAATAGTAGAATTAATAAGTTACTTAAAAATAGAACACAACCTGAGTGTCTTGTCCCGATAGGTGACATATCTATCATTTCCCCCCGAATTAATTCTACTCGCTCATTTTCTGACAAAATACCAGATTCAGCCATTTGGTGAAATTGCTTAACTGTAAATTGGTGTCTGACTAATTGTAAAACCATTGTCACCTCTATTTGGATTTTAATTGAGATGGATAAGACTAGGGAATATATTAGATATTAGATATTTTACATTTTTAAAGTTGTAATTGCCTCTTGATCTAAAAACTGAGTGTTAACGGAATTATTGAATTACTCATGGGTTTTTGACCACTCGGTTTCTCGCAGATTTCGCACCCAATTAGCACTAGCGAAGTCTTGACGATCTTCTTACCACATTCCGATAAACCCATCATTCTTTAAATCAACATCTAGTGACATAGATATAGATTCGGTGTATATGTACTTTTGTTTCAAATAGGCAATCAGGCTGACTACTTGATTTTGCGCTTCCGTAGGTAGAGATAAAAATTCACCTAAAAATTCTTGATTTGCCATGATTATACCCTTTAAATTTGATTTCCTCTCGTCAGCCTAACCTTCTGTCTTACAGGTATGTTATGGAAAGTGCGGGGTGGAGGAATCGAACCCCCAGCGTTGACTCTTCGATAGGAATTTCTTTCAGCTTCCACCACTGCTCTCAGTACATTTGGGTAGTCACCAGACCTCCGCAGCAACGCTACCCCGCATGAACCAGTAATCACGTATATAACAGGTGCAATCATAAGACTATCCTTAATGTTCACGAAGAAAGAGGACAACTTTTGCACTGTTGAACAGCTATTGAAAACTTCCAGAAGAACCTTTATCACGAAGCTTTTGGGAAAGCATAGACACCTGCTATCCCCGCATGATATTTGTTCAGTAATTTTAGCATAACTTTTGAACTAAAGTCAATAGCATCTCAATCTTACAATTAAGGGCGGGAAAACCCCGCCCCTACAGGCAACCTTACCGAAATAAACAAAAAGAATTAACTTGAAAGCCTAACCAAAAGTATCTTACTTCTGAGCTTCAGCAATGGGAACCCACTCAGTGTGGAAAGATCCTTCTTTGTCAGTCCGTTTGTAAGTATGTGCGCCGAAATAGTCACGTTGTGCTTGAGTTAAGTTTTGTGGCAAGCGATCGCGGCGGTAACTATCGAAGTAATCTAGAGAAGCACTAAAAGCTGGAACAGGAATACCCAACTTAGCCGCAGTGACAATTACTTCCCGCCAAGCAGCTTGTCTATCCAGAATTGTTTGCTTAAACTCAGGCGCTAACAACAAGTTAGGTAAAGCTGGATTTTCGTCAAAAGCCTTCTTAATCTTATTCAAGAAGCCAGCCCGAATAATACAACCACCCTTCCAAATCCGCGCCATTTCGCCCAGATTCAATTCCCAATTGTAGGTTTTAGAAGCTGTAGACAACAGCGCCATACCTTGAGCATAGGAACAGATTTTAGAACAATAGAGAGCATCCCGCACCATGTTCACAAAAGCCGCAATATCGCCACCATACTTAGCATTAGGTCCGGTGATAATCTTAGAAGCAGCAATGCGTTCATCTCTAATAGAAGAGAGAATCCGGGCATTTACAGCCGCCGTAATTGTCGGAATCGCTACACCCAATTCTAAAGCAGTTTGTACAGTCCAACGACCAGTACCCTTTTGACCGGCTGCGTCAACAATCAAATCAACCAGAGGAATATTGGTATCTGGATCTACGTAGGGGAAAATATTGGCGGTAATCTCAATCAAAAATGAATTGAGTTCATCAGTTGTATTCCATTGAGCAAACACTTCATGGAGTTGTGCCGCATTTAAACCAGCCACATTTTTTAGCAAATCGTACGCTTCTGCAATTAACTGCATATCACCGTACTCAATACCGTTGTGAACCATTTTTACATAATGTCCAGAACCACCAGGACCAATGTAGGTTACACAAGGACCATCATCAACTTGAGCAGCGATTTTGTTGAAAATGGGGGATAGGTACTCATAGGAGCTTCTTGTTCCACCAGGCATGAGAGAAGGTCCGTTTAAAGCTCCTTCTTCACCACCACTCACACCCATACCGATATAGCGTAAACCGATGGGTTCTAATTCTTGAGTGCGTCTATCAGTATCTTCAAACCAAGAGTTACCACCGTCAATAATGATATCACCCTCTTGCAACAAAGGCTTAAGCTGTTGAATTACTGCATCAACAGGCTTACCAGCTTGTACCATCACCAAAATTTTGCGGGGACGTTCCAATGAGGCGACAAATTGTTCTAGGCTAAAAGCAGCCCTAACGTTCCGTCCTGGGGCGCGGTGGGCCATGAAGGCATCGGTTTTTTCACGAGAGCGGTTGTAAACTGCAATTGGGAAGCCATTTCTTTCTACGTTAAGTGCGATATTTTCGCCCATAACTGCTAATCCAATCACACCAAAGCTTTGTAGTGTCATAGTTCAGTTCAAATATTTTGTTTGGGTTTGGCTTTTTTCTTGCAGATCCTTTCTCTTTAAGGGTAGTCCGAGATTTTAGCTTCACTCCTAAAGAAGATATTAAGAGTTTTTCTAGGATTTTCAAAATTTACAGCCAATATCAACAATTAATTTTAATTTGTATCGAAGTCCACAATTTAGCGACAAAACTTGCAAAATTAAAATACATAGCAGAAGGAGAGGCAAGAGACAATAAAAATTAAATATCCTATCCCCTATTCTTTATTATCCCCTGTTCCCTGCTTCCTGTTCCCTTTCTTTATTAAAATAGTCAGGAGGATTAAAAAAATGTTGGATTATTTTCTAGCCTTGGTAGTCGGTTTTGGTAGTCTCGCCATTTATTTATCAGCCTTCTTTTTTCCAGAAATCCATCGTCGGTATGATTTTATCTGGAGTGGCATTGGGTTATTCTACGCTTTGATACTATGGATTTTTGCACCTCGAATTACTGGAGGGCTGTTACTTGGTCATGTAGCTAGTGTATCCCTGTTGGTATGGTTTATAGCACAAACTCTTTTATTGCGGCGACAACTTACTCCCGCAGCACAACAAACTCCTTTTCCCAGTCCTGAGCTAATTAAAATTAGTTTTCAAGAACAAATGTCAAAGTTTTCTGTGAAAGAGAAATTTGCACAATTATCAGGCTTCGTTACTAGTGTGTTTGCTAGTGCTAAAGCGAAGATACAGCAGGTTGTAAATAAAAAACCAGCGGTCAAAACTGCTGAAGAGATTTTACAAACAACTAGAACTGAAGCAGCGCCACCGTCAAAATTACCAGATGAGTCGGTAACTGCTACCCCAACAATTACCAGTGAAATTTCGCCTGGGGAGACTTTTTCTCAATCTTTGGATGTGGTAGAAGCAGCACCAACTCTACCCCCTGTCATTGACAAACAACAGATAATTTCGCCACAAGAACCGGAAATTGTGGTAGAAATCACTCAAACCCAGGTTATTGTTGCCATTAAGGAAACTGGTGAAGAAGCATTACCAGAACAAATCCCATTAAATAAACCAGTAGAAGATTAATTAAAAGGGTTGACGCTGGTAGACCAGGGGAGTCTGGATAGTTTATGATACTAAAACCCCTGGATTAAATCCCATTTGGGATAATAAACGGTCAATATCAAAATGCTCAGACATTAATTGACGGACGCACTCTATTTTAATTGGTTCATGGACGCGGACTTGTCCAAAAGTGCGGTCAATGATTTCTACTGTGGTGAGAGTGTCTAAATCCACAGACAAAATCGGGATTTCTAACTCTTCAGCGCGGTTGAGAATAAATGCAGGAGGTGGCAGTTGTCCGGTTAGAATCAGACATTGAGTAGATGTTTCTAAGGCTGCTTGTTGAATTTCAACCCGGTCTCCTCCTGTGACTACTGCCATGTTCTGACGTTTGCGGAAGTATTTGACGGCGGAGTTGACGTTCATTGCCCCAATGGCTAGACTTTCTACTAATAAATCTAGGCGATCGCTTCGACAGAGAACTTCCGCGTTTAATTGCTTGACTAATTCTCCGACACTAACACTGCGGAGGATATTGCTTTTAGGTAATGTTGCCAGTATAGGAATATCCTGTTTTTCCAAGAAGGGGCGTAAGAGTGTGTTAACTAACTCTAATTTTTCCTGGGGTACTTCGTTAATTATCACACCTATTAATCGCGCCCCTAATTGCTGTTTAGCAAATAATAGGGATTCAACGGAGGTTAGTGATTGATAACGACTAACTAAAAGTACAGAAGCATCTAATTGTGCTGCTAATTCTGGTAAAGATAATCCAAATAAATTTCCTTCTGATAGGTTAGCAGGACCTTCTAACAGTACCAAGTTATTCTTTGGTATTTGTGAATACTTTTGTACTAGTAATTGTTGATAGTTGGTTGTATCTTCTCCCTGTAAGCGTTTCTGGACGGTAGTTTCATCCAAAGATAATAAGGTGGGAGCAATGCGGCTGTCTGGTAGGTTAAGGTTGTGGGTAATGAACTGGACATCTTCCTCGATGACTGTTCCTGCAGGTATCTTGATAAAATTACCCAAAGGTTTGCCATAGGCAATATCCAAACCTTTTTGTTTTAGCTGATGAGACAAACCTAAAACTGTTGCAGATTTGCCACTGTAAGCTTCAACTGATCCAACTAGCAAATATTTGGCAGGTGTTGGCACGTATGCACTCCTAATTTCAAAAGTTTGTACAACTCAGCTAGGTGTTTACTAATTTTAGTGCAATAGGCGGAAGGTGAATGGTTTTAACAATGCTAATTGTCTCAATTTTGAAAATTAAATGGGAATAAATCTAGCTGTGGTAGCTATTGTAGCGATTTTAATCAAGATAAAAATATCTGTTTAAATAAATAATTTACGTTTATTAGCATATAAAAGCGATTATATTGAAGCTTTGATTTCTTCTGATGTCATTACATGATCTAAATTTGCTTCGTAATCAGTAGTCCGAGGCTTGATAGATACTGTACAATAAATTATGTAGCTGGCTAATAAAATATGTAAGATAACCTGACTATTACCATTAATCCAGAACTAAAAGTAGCACTTTTAGAAATTACTCAAGCTGAAGATATATCTCCTGATAGTTTGATTGGTAAAGCTGTTGAGGATTATATTTTTACCCACAAATTCCGCGCACTGCGTTCTTATTTGATGGCAAAGAGTCAAACAGATTATATAGATGAGGAAATTTTTGAGATAATTTCATGAAGCTAGTTCTAGATACTAATGTTCTGATTCAGAAAATGTTAGACAGAGTTTTCTAAATACATAGTTAGTCAGTGAGTATTTCATCAAAATAATCTTGGAGGAGTAGTTATGTCCACAAAATATTTTAATCCTTATACAGATTTCGGTTTTAAGAAACTGTTCGGAGAAGAAGGCAGTAAAGATATACTCATTGATTTTCTTAATCAACTTCTACCAATACATCATCAAATTCAACAATTAACCTTTAAAAATCCAGAAAATCTAGCTGATACCATAGCAGAACGTAAAGCCATATTTGATATTTACTGTGAAAGTAAAACTGGTGATAAGTTTATTGTGGAAATGCAAAAAGCAAAAATCAAGCATTTCAAAGATAGAGCCTTATTCTATTCCACATTCCCCATTCGTGAACAATCAGAAAAAGGCGATTGGAATTTCTTTTTACTACCTGTCTATTTTATCGCCATTTTAGATTTCGAGTATGATGAAAATACAACATCTAAATTTAGGCGCGATGTATGTCTAAAAGATCAAGATGGTGATATTTTCTTTGATAAGTTAAACTTTAAATTTTTACAAATGCCATTATTTAATAAACAAGAAAATGAATTAATAACGCATTTTGATAAATGGCTGTATTTTTTGAAGAACTTAGAAAGTTTTAATCATATACCCGTGATATTAAATGAACCAATATTTCAGAAAGGATTTGAAATAGCGGAAATATCTCACTTAAATGTGGAGCAGTATGAACAATATAAGAAGAGTTTAGTGCAGTATTTAGAAGTGAAAAATGTATTTGATACAGCCTTTGAAGAAGGTGAAAAGTCCGGTATTGAGAAGGGCATTGAGAAGGGTATTGAGAAAGGCATTGAGAAGGTTGCCAAAGCATTGAAAGAGCAAAATATAGCTATAGAAATTATTGCAGAATCAACTGGTTTATCTTATGAAACTATTCAAAGAATTTGAGTGAATAATGCCAATTGATAGACTTGGCGATCGCATTACCGACTTTAACCCCACGGAAGGTGATTCCTAGGTCGCGCTTCGCTATCGCTTGACACTTTGAGTTAATCATGATCTTTGTTATTATTTTATCAACCTTTGCTATAAAATAAATCATGTCTTTGCAACTCAAAATTAACTACCCCGAAACTTTACCTGATGCTGTTGGTAAAACTAGAGAACAGTTTGAACAAGAAGCAAAATGGGCTATGGCAGTTAAACTATATGAAATGAAACGCCTTTCTTCTGGTATGGCTGCGGCGTTACTGGGAGTAGAGAGAGTAACTTTTATCCTCAAATTAAATGATTATGGAGTGCCATTAATTGATTTAAGTGCAGAGGAATTATTATCAGACATAGAAAATGCCTAACACGAGTGAAATTGTGATTAATACTTCTCCTTTAATTGCTATTGTTGCTGCTATGGGGGATTTTAATGTTTTACAGTCTTTATATACAAATGTTATTGTTCCCTTTGAAGTCTCTCAAGAAATACTCATTGGTGGTACAACAGGTTTGAGTGTAACTGAATTTCAAGCGGATTTTTGGCTAAAAAAGCAAAGTGTTCCTGTAAATATTTCTCCTATACTTCTGAATTCTTTAGATATAGGAGAAGCTTCTGTAATTCAATTAGCATTAAATAAAAATATTTCTACAGTCTGTATAGATGAAGCGGTAGGAAGAAGAATAGCTAGATTAAGTGGTCTTGCAGTTACGGGTTCAATTGGGATTTTGCTACGTGCTAAAAAAGAAGGATATCCTCTATCTATCAAAACTGCGATTGAAAAAATGCTCAATCACAATATTCGTTTAAGTCAACGAGTGATTGATTTCGCACTTAAAGAAGCTGGGGAATTTTAATATAGGTAGGGGTTTAGCAGTGCTAAACCCCTACACATCTAGCTTTTTTGTTATTTTGTAAAAGTTCAAATCTCAGCCGTTTTCAGTATAGTCGCGGGACATAAAAGTTAAAGGCTCAGGTGAAGACTCAAACCCATGTCTTTCATACCATTCTTTTCGATTAAAGCCGTCAGCAGCAATAGAGTCTCCTGGTCTCTCGAGAATAATAGCTGTTTTCTTTCTTTGCCAGAGTGCTTGACAGGTATATTCTAGTAGTGGCGTGCCATACCCCTGCCGTTCAAACTCTACTAAAGTGTATATAGTATCCAAGTACCAAGCTCGTTTGTTAAATCTGTCTACTCTACAGAAACTTTCTCCAAGTTGAGTTCCATCCTCTCGAAAAAGACCAAAAGTCATCCCTTCTTGACCATATTTGTTGGGGATTCTCTTAAATATGAGATTTTCACCCTCCAACTCGAATGTTACGCAATCCATAGTGTCATCAATACTGACTTCTCCTTGCGGGTTTTCCTCTTGGGATGACATATCTAAAGCGTTGATTTCAGTATCTTTACACATCTGAGTTTATCCATATTTATTAATTGATTGACATACTCACCGTCCTAAAGGAGCGGTGATTCTTGACACTTCACTGGAACACGCCACAAGTGGTTTTATCGTCCCTCTATGTCCGTTTAAAGTCTCCCAATGCCCTATGGCGACTATACCCAAATTATAACATAAAGCCGTCCTAGAAGGACGGGGCTTGTATCCCAGATTTTTGGTCAACAGATTTTAAGCTTCATTTAAAATGTGCCGATAACTTTGCCAAAATTCATTTTAAACAAATATACAGGATAATTATGCTTTTTGTTGAATAAAGGCTTTGTGGCGTTTGCATTATGCTGTAAGAATTTGTGCCAAATCTTCAGGACTAACAAATTTAATGCCGTAGTCTTGTTCTAACCACTTACGATTATTTTTAGACATGACTGATTTTTGTCCTGCATTTTTAGCTTGATCTCGTGTACAAAAATACTGGTTTCTATGTGCAATATGAGATGCTATAGCGTCACCATCGGCCCATTCAGCAAAAGCTTTTTCAATTTTTTTATTCTCTTCAGGAGGAGCATTTTTAAATCCTTTTATCCAATGTTCCGTACCGCTAGTATAGCGATTTCCAATTTCTTCTAAATCGTAACTACCGCAGCAACAATTCTTAATTTTATCAACCACTTCTCCAAATGTTTCTTCATAAAGAGATATTTCTGTATGGGTTAATTTTATAAACCACTCACTTTCTAAGTCAGGATTTTCTATCCAACCGAATCTTTTACATGGTAAGATTTTAAATCCTAACTCCAAAGCATCATTGAACTGTGATGTTAAGTGGGGATTATAAGTATTATTGCCAGGATGAGAAGTATTATCTTGATCAAGATTCAATCTAATTCCTCTAATGTCTCCCTCAATATATTCTGTAACTGTATAGGGTAGATTATAGTTTCTAAAAAATTTATGTCTGTCTATCTTTTTAATAGCTTCTATAGTAAAAACTGTCTCAGCCAAGAAACCTTTTGCATATCCATTTTTAATGGATGAATTTATTATTTGGAAACTTGGGAGAGCCTGTTCATCTGGGAATTTATCTGGATTTGGATTGACCACTTTAGGAAAAACATTTGAGTCAAATGTGATATTAACTATGCTCATAAGTCTATTTATTGAACTAATGTATCTAAATTAGTAGATAGTATACGCATAAGTCAAGCATATCTAGCAAACTTGTGATAAATAAAAAAGGGCTAATCTATAAAATCGAATGTTTGAGTAATCCAAGTAGCAATAGATGGTGATAAATGTGCATCAACCCAGATAATCATGCAACTAACACTGGATGATTGAGTTTTCGTGAAGCGTATAAAAGTGCTGCTTTGAGATCATCAGCCTCAAGATCCGGCATTTCTTCTAGAATTTCTTCAGCACTTAAACCAGACGCAAACAAATCTAATACATCTGATACCCTAATTCTCATCCCCCGAATACAGGGACGACCTCCACATTGTTTAGGATTAATTGTAATTCTTGCCAGTAAATTTGACATATAAGCTGATTTCATAAACTCTTATTTCCAGCATAAATCAAGTTTGTAAAACCTGCAACTCAATTAATAACAGTTATCACTAAATTAACCTAAAATAAAAGAAATAGTAAAATCCTCACCAGTATATGGTTACATCAACACAACCCACAACTCAAACCTTATACGATCAAGATTATTACCTGTGGATAAGAACAACCATTAACCAACTTCGCACAGGACAATTTTCTGCTGTTGATTTAGAGAATTTATTAGAAGAATTAGAAACTATGGGTAAAAGTGAGAAACGAGCAATTGAAAGTTTATTAACTAAGCTGCTTGTACATCTACTAAAACTCAAATGTTGGGATAGTGAAAGAGAACGTAATCAAGGACATTGGTTAGGGGAAATTAGAACATTTCGCAAACAGATTAAGAACTCTCTTAAAGATAGTCCTAGTTTAAAACCTTACATTTTAGAAATATTTAATGAATGTTATCAAGATGCTAGATTAGAAGCAAGCGATCGCTCACAACTTCCCCTTGACATATTTCCTATTATCCCCATTGGTTCATTAGAACAAATTTTAGATGATTGGTTGCCAATACAAAAAAATGAAGGATGAAATTTTGTACCATTTGTGTAAGTCTCCTAAAAATTAAGCTGCTGATAAAGACTTACCTAAAGTTTTTGGTTCTGGGAGGGGTTCACCATCTTCTAAACAAGATTCAATTAACATTTCTAAGACTTCCTGAGCATTGTCTAAAGCTTCTTGATATGTGTCTCCATGTGTATGACAAAACTCCCCCCATTCAGGCAGACTGACAACAAAACAATTATCTTCTTGAGACCATTGAATAATTATCGTGTAATGATAGCTCATTCTTCTTCCTCTTGAACCTTTTTAATTTCTTCTATTCTTTTGATAGCATTACTAACATCTTTTTCCTGATATTCTTTAGCGTCTTTTCCATCTGCACTACTAATTTAACCGCAAGTAGTATACAAGATGTGGGGATAAAGAAGATAAATATTAAGATTCATCACAAAAAAAAATGAAGGATAAAAAATTCATCCTTCACTCTGCAAACTTTATGGTTTTTATTGCCTTATTTCTCAACACCTGTATGGACAGTTTTTACCCATTTGAGGCGTTTTGGTCGGAAAGACATTCGAGCCGTTGTGCTACCCATAACTACTAACCAATGCAACATATATAAACTGCCGCGCAGGGTTTGTAAAAGTACCATTAAATAGGTAGATGGTTTAAATTGTTGATCGGAACGGACGTGTTTTAAACCGGCAAACATTCCTACTACTGACATTCCCAAAGATAAGCCAGTTACAGAACTTAACATGGGGGGACGATGACGAGCGATCGCCATTAAAATATCTGGTATTGCTGCTGTTGGCAAAATATACATTGTCACCATAAAGATCAACAAATCCCAGGTTTTCCTTGTCCCCATACGGTTTTGGAGGATCAGATCCCAGTAGTCTAAATAACGTTGATAACCACCTTCTGCCCATCGGTTACGTTGATGCCAAAGGGCTGTAGCATTAGTAACACCTTCTTCTTGCACCGGCGGATAAAAAACGCATTCAATATCCCATTTATCCAGATGTAAACGGATAGTTAAATCCAGATCATCAGTGATAGTTTCCTCATTCCAACCACCGCAACTTGCTAACGCTTGACGACGGACAAATTGACCATTACCTCGAAGTTCACCAATCCCACCAATAGCAGTGCGCTGTTGTTGAAACCAAATATCCAACAACATTTCCGCCATTTGTCCCTTAGTCCAAAAATTTTCTTTAGCATTGGCGATCGCTTTACGCATTTGTACCGCCCCTACCCGTTCTTTTTGAAACAACGGAACTATTTGTAATAGTAAATCTGGTGTAACTTGAGCATCAGCATCAAATACAGCAATAATCTCTCCCCTTGTCAGCGGTAATACTTGATTTAATGCTCCTGATTTGCCACCACTAGCATCAGGATCACGTCTAAATACATTTAGTTGTTGATATTCCTGCTTGAGTTCGGCTAATAATTGAGGTGTGTTGTCTGTACTATTATCATCAATAATCCAGACTTCATATTGACCATTACCGTATTCCAAATTACACAAATTTTTAACTAATCTGGTAATTACTGCTTCTTCATTTTTAGCTGCCACCAAAACAGAAACAAAGGGCAAATATCCCTCCATTTTGTGGGAATGGTAGCGGGATTTTGCGAACATAATCCCCAAAGCGTGAACCCCTAGCATTGTTGTCAGTCCCAGGACAAATATTGAACCCCAAGAGACTAAGTGTAGGGTAATAGTGCCACTCCAGACTATAGTTAAAACTAGAGCAGCTTTGCCTCTACGGCCTTGAAATCGGGCTGGTGGTAGAGACACAGAATCTGTCCTTATTTCTGATTCTTCATCTACTGACAGGTCAGCGAAGATAGAATCCAGGGGATCAGAATTTCCGTTATCAGCATCATTTTCAGGACAGAAATTCGCCGGCATAGGTTACATCATTCAAAAACATCTATGCTATGTAGCTTTTATTTACAGAATAATACTGTAACAGATTTCTGTCCCCCTAATTATAACTGACTGAAAAATTTTTCAGCCAACCCCATTTAAAGTTTAATTTCTGCCCTCAATACTGTTGTATCACTTGTATTTGTGATTTGGAAACCAAGTTTTTCACATATTCGCTGCATACCTAAATTATCAACTAAAATATCAGCATAGATACAGCAATTTTTCTCATTTTTACCAACTTCTAACAATTTGCGGAGTAATTCTGTCCCTAAACCTTGATGTTGGTATTTATCACTTACTAACATAGCAAATTCTGCTGCATTACTGCCATGTAATTTACTTAATCTTCCTACGGCTAATATTTGCCTATTTTCTATTTCAGGATTTTGGTATTCTGCAACTAAAGCCATTTCTCGATCATAGTCAATAAAACATATTCGTGTTAGTCGTTCATGGGTAATGCGTTGACTCAATTTAATGAGATGAAAATAACGGAAATAAACACTTTCTTCTGATAGGGTTTTATGAAATTCTACCATTAATGGTTCATCTTCGGGACGAATAGGACGAATGGTAATTGATGTACCATTTTTCAAGTTCCAATTACTAATATATTGACTAGGATAGGGACAAATGGCTAATTTTGGTAATTGATATTTTTTAATATCAGCAGAATGTAAAACTATTCGCGCATCTAAAGCAATTAATCCTCTAGAATTTTCTGGAGTTGGTGGAAAAGCCAACAATGGATTAATATCAATTTCTTTAATCTCTGGTTGTTCCACAACTAATTGACTAAATTCTACCATTAATTGTGCCAGATCGGGGATATTAATACTTTTTTGTCCTCTAACTCCTTGCAATGCTGTATAAATTTTAGTTTGTTCCATCATCCGTTGTGCTAAGGTAGTATTCAAAGGTGGAATTGCAATGGAACTGTCTTGAAAAACTTCTACTAATTGTCCCCCAGTCCCAAATAATAATACCGGTCCAAATTGTGGATCTAAACTACTACCAATAATCAATTCATAACCATTATTTTTTACCATTTTTTGTACGGTAACGCCGAGAAAATCGGCGATTTCTGCTTTCTGTTTTATTGATGTTTCAATATTTTGATAAGCCCGTTTTACCGATTCTGCATTTTGGAGATTTAAATGGACACCACCCACATCACTTTTATGGGTAATTGTTTGAGAATAAAGTTTTAAAACAACAGGATAACCCAGATTTTCTGCACATTCAACTGCTTTATCTGCACTTTGGGCAATGTAACTAGCAACCACAGGAATACCATAAGCGGCTAAAATTTCCTTAGATTCAAATTCCGTGAGAATTGTTCTTTTTGCTGTTCTAGCGGCTTGAATAATATTATCAACTATGGCACAATTACGAGTATTAACATCAGAATTTAATGTCGGTAAAACTGGAGTTTCATAAATACCAAGAAGGTTATAACTTGACTTCCACATATAACTAAATACCCGCGCTGCTGTATCGGGATAAGCATAAGTGGGAATACCTTGACGGTTAAGAATTTGTTGTCCCACAGCTACATCAGTACCACCCATCCAACTAGCTAAAATCGGTTTATTCGACATTTGTGAGTAGGGTTTTAATTGTTCGGCTATTTGGGCAGGATCTGTCATTGCTTGAGGTGTTAAAATCACTAATAATCCATCACTATTGTGGTCTTTTGCAACAATTTCTAAGGCTTTTTGATAACGTTGAGAATCAGCATCTCCTAAAATATCAATAGGATTATTATGACTCCATTGCGGGGGTAAAATTTGATTGAGAGACTTCATAATTTCGGGAGAAATTATTGCTAATTGTCCACCATTTTCAATTAAAGCATCTGTTGCTAATACTCCTGGACCACCAGCATTAGTTAAAATCGTTAATCGTGAACCTTGGGGACGGGGTTGTTTTGCTAATACTTCTGACATATCAAATAAATCAGAAATACTATTAACTCGTAATACTCCACAACGGCGAAAAGCTGCATCTAGAACAGCATCATTTCCTGTTAATGTACCTGTGTGAGAAGCTGCGGCTTTAGCTGCGGCTTCAGTATGACCAGCTTTAATGACAATTATGGGTTTTATTAAGGCCACTTCTCGCGCTGCTGACAGAAAAGAACGGGCATTGCCAATAGATTCCATATAAATTATAATACTTTTAGTATGGGGATCATCTCCAAGATAATAAATTAAATCTCCCCAGCCAATATCTAACATTGAACCAATGGAAATGAAGGCACTAAAACCAACATTTTCCTGTAAACTCCAATCGAGAACTGATGTACATAATGCTCCACTTTGACTAATAAAACCAACTGTTCCTGGTAGTGCCCTTCTACTAGCAAATGTAGCATTTAAACCGGAAATTGGATTCATTACTCCTAAACAATTTGGTCCAATAATTCTAATTTTCTCTTGGTGGGCTTTTTGCAAAATTTCCTGTTCTAAATCTCGACCTTTTTCACCTATTTCTTTAAATCCAGCAGAAATAATAATTGCTCCTTTAATTCCAGCGTCAACGCAATCAGAAATAATTTTTGGGACTGTAGATGCAGGGGTAGCAATAACAGCTAAATCTATTTTTTCAGGAACATCAAATATACTAGGATAAGCTTTAATTCCTAATATATTAGAATGGTGAGGATTCACGGGAAAAACTGTTCCTCCAAAGGGATTAGTTATTAAGTTCCAAAGTAGATTTCGTCCCACACTTCCGGGTTTTTGACTCGCACCAATAACGGCAACAGTGTTAGGTGAAAAAATCGCATCTAATGGGTTTAATTTCTCTGGATAAAAGATATTATAAGGCTTGTTAGTGATTGGTTTAATAGGTGCTTCCATGATTACCTTTTTATTTGCTTGTATTGAGAATTTGCATAATTTTAAATATAGCAATTACTATACCTTTTTCTGCTGTTGGTGAAATGCGATCGCTGATTTCAAAATTTACTCCTGGAACTGAAATTAACCATGATGGAGGAGAATAACCATAGAGAATTTGAGAAAAAGCAAGTAGGGATGATGGATGACTAATATGAGTATTGATAATATTCAAATCAGACGGTAATAATAATTGTACCTGCACCTGATTAGATTGGGAATTGACACAAGCATCAACAAAAATTCCTAATTTGACATTTGCTAAAAATGCAGCTAAGTCTGGTGTTAATTGATGAACTGCAATGGATTGTACAGATGATAAATAACAATATTTTATAGCCTTTGCTACTTGTTGTCCAATGGCATCATCACCACGTAAATCATTGCCATAACCAATCACCAATGTAGTTAACATAATTTATAGTTGATTTTTATAATTTACTTGTTCTAGAAACCGCCAAATTACTAATAGTTGAGATAATTCACTTGAACCAATACATTTTTGTTCTACACGAGATATACCTTCATCTAAAGCAATACCTGTAAAATTAATAATTTGCTCTTCAAGATTAGCTATGGTTTCTTGGGGAAACATACCATCCATTTGAATACACATAACTTTTCTTCCCCAAAAAATACTAGGAACAGCAGACAATAGAAAAGGACAATGATTATTACTTAATATTGCTCCCAAATTAAAAGGTAGAGGAAGACTAGGTAAAGGAGATTCTGAGGGTTCAACAATTAGTTCCACTTTCAGACATCCAGCAGGTGATTTTCTTGTGTATTGAGGATGAGCTAAATCTGCAATTTGACTATAATAAAGCTTGATTACTATGTCGGCATTTATTTCTTGAAACTCAAGCCAATGTTTATAAGCAGCAGCCCTTTTCAGCATTTCCTTTTCTAAGGCTTCTGAGGAATGTCCCCTTTGATTGACATCTCGCTCATATTTCCAATCCCATTTAATCGCATATTCTGGATCAACATAGATTCTGAAATCGAGAAAGGACAATAATTCTGGATAGAGCGCGTGTAATCCTTCTATAATCACAATTGGAGTAGGTTCTAAGGCTACTGGCGCATCAAATTGACCTGTGTTATGATTGTAAATAGGAATATAAGCGACTTTTCCTTCTTTAAGTTGATTGAGATGATGAGCTAATAAGTCTAGATGATTAGCATTGGGATCTAGAGGAAGTATACCACTAATAGAACGTTCATCCCGATCTTCTTTATGATAGCCATCCATAGCAATAGTTTTAACTAAATCGCTACCAATTAATTTTTCGATTCTATTGGTATAAGTAGTTTTGCCACTACCACTATCACCAGCAATACCAATAATGACGGGTTGTTTTAATTCTTTAAGTAGGTTACGAAAACTAGCACAAGTTGGTTTAGTGAAATTAGTTTTTTCTTTTTCTGTGTTTAGTATTTGTACCATGATTTTTAATCCTTTTCATTTTACAGCACTTCCCGATGTTATGAGGTACATATCTAGTGGGAAAGATGCCCGCACCACAAGAGTTTTATATTCAATTTTGTACCCCATGAGAGCGGAAAACTATAGGTCATTTTCCTGGTTCTCAAATTTCTTGAGAAACTTATTAATAACTTACGCAAATACTCTATATATTGAATATATTAATTAGCTATTTATTCACCACTATATATATAGTGATAATGAGTTTTATTTGCGTAAGTGTTAATATTTATTGAGCCATAAAACCTCCGTCTATAACAAGGTGTTCTCCCGTAATAAAAGAAGCCTGATCTGAACAAAGAAAAACTACTGCATTAGCAACTTCTTCTTCTTTTCCGACTCTACCCATAGGATGTTTATTAATAAATTCTCGATAAAAAGGAATAGAAAAGAAAGGACGAGCCAAATCTGTATCAATCACCCCCGGACATACTGCATTAACACGAATATTTGATTGAGCAACTTCTAAAGCTACTGTTTTAGTTAACCCTAATACCGCGTGTTTACTAGCTGAATAAAGATGTGTAGGAGATAAACCAGTTAACCCCAAAATTGAAGCACAATTAACAATTGTTCCCCCTCCCTGCTTTAACATTTGAGATATTTCATATTTCAGACAAAGAAATACACCTTTAACATTAACATTAAAGACTTGCTCATAATTTTCAACAGTTTCCTCTGTAATTGAATTTACAGTCAAACAACCAGCATTATTAAAAGCACAATCAACACGACCATAGATTTCAACGATTTTTTCTATTAAGTTTTTTACCTGTTCTTCTTGAGTAACATCAGTTTGAATAAAAAGACCTTCACTACCTACTTGTTTGATTAATTCAACAGTTTCTCCCCCTTCTTTAACCCTACGGGCTGCAACGATAACTTTTGCCCCTTCTTTAGCAAAAGCAACTGCTGTGGCTCGACCAATACCAGAACTAGCACCTGTAACTAAAACTACTTTATTTTCAAATTTTTTCATAGTTCATATCTCCTTAATAAATTTTTTTAATAGAATAAGCATTGCGATATACAATTAATTTTGCATAGCTATTTATCTAACCACATCCCCATAATTGAATAACCTGCATTAATATAAATAACTAGTCTGGTAATGCTACTGGCTAACTCACCAGCAAGAAAAACAGCCGTAAAACCGAGGATTAAACCTGCTTAGTGCAGTTGTTTGGCTATAGTCCAAAAGATAGATTTTTGATAGCAACGCTGATAATAAGGACTTTTTCAGTTAGATTAAGTAGCATTTTTGGTTATCCTCATGATTAGGTATACCACCGTTAATATGAAATTTCAGCCATATTAACTTCCTTAAAAACTGCTATAATCGCAGGATAAAAAGAATATAAATCCTTAAATGGAGGTCAAAATGACCGACTCAAATCTTAATAAAGATTGGACTGAAATGGCAACGAATACCGTCAATATTTGGACAGAAACAGGCTTATTAATGTGGAAAAACTGGTTTAATTTAATCAGTGTAGTACCTACAGTTACAACCAGCAGTTATAGTGTGCCAGAGATGTCAGAATTAAATCAAAAAGTATTAGATAATCAGGAATTAGTAATTCGGTTTCTCAAATTATCTGTAGATACCTGGAAAGATATTTTTCCTAAAATTGAACCAGGAGACAACTGGCAACAGATTTTAACAAAATTCATTGCCCAAATGCAGGAGCAATTTACAAATTTCTCCATATCAGCCATAAAAATCAGTCAGGATAATACTGAATTGTGGCAAGTTTATCTACAACAAGTACAGAAATTTAACCAGTTTTGGATAGATCCTTCAGGAGTGTTTCAAGAAACCTTAATTAAAACAGTAATGGGCAAAAGTTCTGCTTTAATTGAGTTAAATGATTTGTATTCAAATCTTTTCTATGAAAAGAGTTTTGGCTCTTTAATGCAGACACCTTTACTGGGAATATATAGAGAACTTAATGGTAAAATTCTTGCCGGGTTTGAATCCTGGAGAAATCTCTACAAAGCCAGTATTAATTATCAAATAATTTTAGGAGATATTCAAGTTAAATCCTTTGAAGCTTTGATGAAAAAGTTAGTTTTATTAACAGAACAAGGCAAATCTATAAAAGACTGGCGTGAATTTCAAAAGATTTGGAGTGAAGTCGCTGATGATGTTTTTGAAAAGGCTTTTCTTGAGGAAGAAAATATGAAGATTCGGGGTAACTTCTTAAATGCGTTAAATTCTTATCGTATTCAACAACAAGATTTAATGGAAGTTTCCATGAAAATGATGAATTTACCACTGCGTAGCGAAGTGGATGAAATTCACAAAAGTATGTATGAGCTACGTAAGGAAGTTAAACGGCTGAAAAAAATAGTTGCTCAATACGAAACTAATCAAAAAAATGTCGGAAAAGATGAGCCGACATTGGCGTAATTTATCCGTAGTACATATTGCAAATTCTGAGAAAATATTGAGGGAGTAAACCTAAAATTATGCTACCGTTTTTAACTCAATTGCATTTTCAAAATACAGATATTACCCAGAAAATTATCAAAGGAATAGACAATTTAAGCCGATTACGGGAAAAAGATATCGAAAGTGGTGTATCACCAAAAGAAATCCTATATCAAGAAGATAAAGTGATTCTTTATCGGTTTAAATCTCAGGTCAAAAATCCTCATCCTGTACCATTATTGATGGTGTATGGCTTGGTAAATCGTCCATTTATAGTGGATTTGCAAGAAGGACGATCATTAGTAGCCAATTTACTGAAATTAGGGTTAGATATTTACTTAATTGATTGGGGTTATCCGACTCGTGCAGATCGTTGGCTAACCTTAGATGATTATATCAATGGTTATCTAAATAATTGTGTAGATTTCCTTTGTGAACAACATAAATTAAATCAGATTAATATTTTGGGTATTTGCCAAGGTGGAACTTTTAGCAGTTGTTATAGTTCTCTTTATCCAGAAAAAATAAAAAATCTGATTACAATGGTGACACCTATTGATTTTGATCAAAAAGAAACCCTGTGGATAGATGTAGATTTGATGGTAAAGGCTTTAGGAAATGTACCAGGAGATTTTCTGAATTTAGTATTTTTGATGCTTAAACCTTTTCAGTTAGGATATCAGAAATATCTGGATTTTCCTGATATTATGGAAAATAAAGATAACCTCACCAGTTTTATGCGAATGGAAAAATGGATCTTTGATAGTCCAGACCAAGCTGGAGAAACCTGTCGTCAATTTATTAAAGACTTCTATCAAAATAATAAATTAATCAAAGCAGAAGTCATGCTCGGTGATAAACGGGTAGATTTAAAAAATATCACTATGCCGGTATTGAACCTGTATGCTGAAAAAGATCATTTAGTTCCGCCAATATCTTCTTTAGCATTAGAAAAATATATATCTTCAAAAGATTATACTGCTCAAGGATTTCCTGTGGGACATATTGGGATGTATGTCAGCAGTAAAGTTCAAGGAGATTTACCCTCTATTATTGTTAATTGGTTACAACAAAGAAGCGGCTAATGATTAATTCCTAAGGCTAAATATAATAATTGACTGTTGTATTAAGATAATACAATTAATCATGAAAAAGTATTGCGCCTAGTTATTCAGATGTTGAAAAATTGTCAACAAGAGAAAGAATTGTTCATGTTTAGTATAACAAATACCGAAGAACTAAATCTAATAACTACATCCCCATAATTGAATAACCTGCATCAACATAAATAACTTGTCCGGTGATACCACTGGCTAATTCACTAGCCAGAAAAGCGGCAGTATTTCCTACTTCTAATTGAGTAACGTTCCGTTTGAGGGGAGAAACCTGTTCTGAATGTTCCAACATGGTATTAATTCCGGTTATAGCAGATGCAGCTAAAGTGAGAATTGGGCCGGGAGAAATGGCATTAACTCGAATATTATTACCCCCTAATTCATTTGCTAGATAACGAACATTTGCTTCTAAGGCTGCTTTACAAGTTCCCATAACGTTATAATTGGGAACAACTCGCACTCCTCCTAAATAAGAAATGGTAATAATACTACCACCTTTAGGCATTAATAATTTGGCTGCTTTAGCTAAGGCAACCAAGGAATAAGAACTAATATCTAAAGACTGAGAAAAGCACTCACGAGAGGCGTTACTAAAGTCTCCTGATATCCCTTCTTTGGTTGAAAAAGCAAGAGAATGAATTAAAATATCCAGTTGTCCCCATTTTTCTTTGACTGTTTCAAAGGTGGATGCAATTAAGCTGTCATCAGCAACGTTACAAGGAACAAGAAAATCATAAGGGATAGTTGCCAATGCGGCTTCTATTTTAGGTTTAAAACGTCCTTTTCCTGTGGGATCTGGTAAATAGGTAAAACCAAGAGTTGCACCTGCTTGGTGGAGTTGTTTGGCTATACTCCAAGCGATAGATTTTTGATTAGCAACACCAATAATGAGGGCTTTTTTTTCAGTTAAATTAAGTAGCATTTTTTATTTTTCTCCTGAAAATAACGAGAGTATTGTTTACCCGGATATCACAATATTTTTCCAAAAATAGAATATCCTTAAAATAATTATGTTAACTAATTTGTGTTATGATATAGCAATTCCCGGTGTTATGAGCTACATATCTAGCGGGCAAGATGCCCGCACCACAAGAGTTTCATGATTCAATTCAGCGGAAAACGCTGTAAGTCTCCAATTAACAGTAGATTATTAAATCTAAGTGTGAAGAGCACCGTTAACTTTCAGCACAGTTCCGGTAACATAGCTACTTGCTATTGGTGAGAGCAAAAATGCTACAGGCCAAGCGACCTCATCAGGTTTACCTAAACGATGTAACGGAATCTCTGCGAGGAATTTTTCTTTGAGTTTATCTGGAACTGCCCTAGCCATATCAGTATCTATTAATCCAGGTGCTACAGCATTAACTCGCACTCCATAACGTGCTGCCTCTAAAGCCAGAGATTTAGTCAAACCGATGACACCTGCCTTAGATGCTGCATAGTTTGTTTGACCAATATTTCCTCGCTCACCCGCCAAAGAACTGATACAGACGATTGAACCTTCCTGTTGCTTATACATTTTGGGAATGATTGGACTTAGGGTGTTATATACTCCCTTCAAGTTAGTTTCTATGACCGCGTTCCAATCATCTATCCTGAGTTTGGTAAAAAAGTTATCTCTCGTAATTCCAGCGTTAGCGACAACTCCATAAATTGCGCCAAGTTTTTGTTCCACTTCGTCTGCTACTTCTGCCATAAGGGCGGTATCAGTGACATCAGCTACAATTCCTAGCGCACTACTTGCACTGTTGGAATTATTGCGGTATGTGTAAGCGACCCTAGCTCCCAACTTTTCCAACAAACTGACAAGCGCCGCGCCAATGCCTCGATTGCCACCAGTCACTAATATGACTTTGTCTTTTAGTCCAAGATCATTCATATACTCTTTTTCCGATCAATAATATGTAAGTGGGTTAGCGTTAAAAATTGTCATTATGGAACTAGGCAGGAGGCGAGGGTAAAGAAGTTTTTAGCGATTGAAAGGAGAACATTTGCAGTATTGTTAAGATCATTTAAGATACAGCACTTCCCGGTGTTATGAGGTACATATCTAGCGGGCAAGATGCCCGCACCACAAGAGTTTCATGATTCAATTTTATAGTTCATCAGGGAGGTAGATATTTAGCGGGCAAAATGCCAGCACCACAAGAGTTTTATTCAATTTTATAGCTCATCAGTGCGGAAAAAGTTTGAAGTATCACCTCTACAGCATCAAATTTTCAAACACACCTGCAGCACCCATGCCACCCCCAATGCACATACTACAAATCCCGTAACGAATGCCGCGCCGTTTCATTTCATAAAGCAAGGTGACAGTTAATTTTGCACCTGTGCAGCCTAATGGATGTCCCAGAGCGATCGCTCCGCCATTGACATTGACAATTGCTTGATTAAGTTCCAATTCACGGATACAAGCAACTGCTGGTGCAGCAAAGGCTTCATTTAACTCAAATAAACCAATATCTTTGATTTCCAAGCCAACTTGCTGGAGAACCTTGGGAATCGCCACAATCGGACCAATGCCCATAATTTCTGGAGGCACACCCGCCACTGTATAACCTAACAATCGAGCCATGGGTTGTAAGCCTAGCTCCTTAACTTTCTGCTCACTCATCACCACAACAGCAGCAGCACCATCGGAGGTTTGAGAAGAATTACCAGCAGTTACAGTACCATTAGCTCGAAATACGGGTCGCAAACTACCTATAACTGCCAAAGTAGTATTAGCGCGGGGACCTTCATCAGTTTCAAAAACCTTTTCCACGGCATAAGTTTCACCGTCTTTATACAAAGTTTCTTTAAACATAAATGGAACAATTTCTTCCTGAAATTTTCCGGCTTGAATTGCCGCTATCGCTCTCTGGTGAGATTGAAAGGCAAATTCATCTTGTTGAATACGGGAAATATTGTATTTTTGAGCGACATTTTCGGCTGTTATGCCCATATTCAAGTAAATAGAGGGCTTGTGATCGATCATTTCTGGGTTAGCATCTCCTACTGAGTGTGATATGGGAACCAGGCTCATAGATTCAGTTCCGCCCGCTACAATGATTTCTGCTTGTCCGGCGATAATTGCCTGGTTTGCCATAGCAATAGTTTGCAATCCCGAAGCACAACACCGATTAACAGTACAACCCGGTACTTGATCAGGTAAATTAGCTCGCTGGGCGATCATCCGTCCCAAATTCCCTCCTTGAGCAGATTCAGGAGTTGTACAGCCGATAATCAAATCATCAATAATTTGGGGATCTAGCCCAGTAACCCTGTCGATGGCTGCTCGAACCGGAGTAGCTCCTAAATCAGCAGGGTGAATGTTGCGTAATGTCCCAGATGGTGCTTTACCCACGGCGGTGCGAACGCTACTGATAATATAGGCTGTTGTCATAACAATTAATTCCTTAGAGGACTTTTATGGGTCAACATATAGGAGATCCGTTCTTGGGTTTTGACTTCAGCTAACAGGGAGATAAAAGTTTCCCGTTCTAGTTTGAGCAAATAGTTTTCGTGAACCAAAGTCGGTTCAGAAATATCGCCCCCGGTGAGGACATAAGCAAGACGTTCAATTAGGTGGTAATCGTAGGCGCTCATATATCCACCTTGCCACCAGTTATAGGCATTTTGTTCTAGTCTTGCTTTTGCAGAATTGCCAAGAACCATAATAGAACTGCGAATGGGTGGTGGTGTAAAGCCTTCGTTATAGAGGCGTATAACTTCTTGTTTAGCAATGTAAAAACGACGTTCTGCATCTATAATAATCCGGGCATCATGAGACAGAAAACCAATGTTTTGAGCTTCATAAGCACTGTTGGTAATTTTTGCTGAGGTGATTGCTTGAAAGATTCTGTCAAGAAAAGGCCAGATATCTTGAGGTAATTCACTACCGGCTCTTTCATCAGCTACAGCAATCATGTTCGTTAAGCCGCCACCAGCAGGAATTAAACCCACACTTAGTTCTACTAATCCAATATTACTTTCAGCCGCAGCCACGACCTGGGAACAAGTTTTAGCTAATTCCCAACCCCCACCCAGTACCTGTGCATGTAAAGCAGCGATAATTGGCTTATTGGCATAGTACATATACTGAATTAACTCCTGGAATTTTTTATCTAATTCCACCAAGTCATCTCGTAAATTAAGCCCGACACAGAAGTTTTTGCCCTCATTACCAATTATCAAGCCCAGAATCTGATCTTGCTTTTCAATCAGATCGATAACTTCTAATAGTCCTGTAATTACTTTCATGGTCAGAGCATTGCCATGGGAGCGAAATTCATACAATACCACACCATCACCTAAATTGAGTAATGCGGCTTCTGTGTTTGACCACAGGGTGCGTTGAGGAGAAGTTTTGATCTGGGCTAGGCTAATTTCATCCGCCGGGGTTTCTAAGGGCAGGTATCCTTGACCAAAAACGTAAATTTTTGGCGTTTCCAAAGGAATATACCCTAAACCTAGTCCCGGAATTGTTATAGTTTCATGTTGCTTGTAAAAGCTACTGACCCCAGAAAGCTGCATTTCTTCCACCCAAGCGGGAATCTTAATTCCAGCGGTTTTCATATCAGTAATTACTGATTCAACCCCAAGGGTATCCCAAATTTCAAACAATCCTAATTCCCAATTCCAGCCCCACCGTAAGCAGCGATCAATATCGGCAGGATTTTCGGCAATTTCGGGAATGCGGCGGGCGCTATAAGCTAACATTTCTAGTATGGTTTGGCGGAAGAATGATCCAGCCCGTCCTTGTTCTTGGTAAAGGGCGCGAAGACGCTCTTTTACATCGACAATCTTGGCAATCTTTTCTACCTCTTCGCCCAGATTTAATGGTTTAGGCGGTTCGTATTCTAAGGTGGTAGGATTGATAACACAAATTTTATTGCCTTGTTTTTGATAAAAACCACCACTGGATTTGACTCCTAATGCTCCCTTTTCCACTAATTTGCGAAGCACTGGGGGGGTGCGAAAAATTTCCCGGCTTTCATCTTCTGGAATGGCTTCATAAACATTATCTAATATACGGGTTACAGTATCCAGACCCACTAAGTCAGCCGTACGAAAAGTAGCAGATTTGGGTCGTCCAACTAAAGGACCTGTCAAAAAATCAACTTCTTCAATTGTGTAATCTTGTTTGGTAAGCCCGTGCAAAATACCGGGCATTAGGTCATAATTTCCAATGCGGTTACCTACAAAATTTGGTGTGTCTTTGGCAATGATAATACCTTTGCCTAAGTGAACTCTACCAAACCACTTAATGCGTTCTAGGACTTGAGGATCTGTATCTTTGGTGGGAATTAATTCCAGTAATTTCATGTAGCGAGGTGGGTTGAAAAAGTGAGTTCCCAGAAATCGCCGTCGGAAGGAGTCCGAGCGTCCTGCGATAATTTTTTTTAAGGACAAACCACTGGTATTGGTGGAGATTATGCCATCTTCTCGTGCTACT
>Ga0208698_100042_pt1 | contig 37688 bp, 38 predicted proteins | sample LakMenEpi20Aug08_FD_150717 | JGI IMG/M metagenome (GOLD analysis project Ga0208698, IMG submission 150717) | Freshwater microbial communities from Lake Mendota, WI - 20AUG2008 deep hole epilimnion (SPAdes) | ecosystem: Environmental > Aquatic > Freshwater > Lake > Epilimnion/Euphotic zone ... | reverse complement strand
TACTGTGAGAGAATCAGGGGAGATAAAGCGGAGAATCTGGAATATGCCATTGCAGCTTATGAGCAAGCTTTAGAAGTGAGAACCCGCACCGATTTTCCTGTAGAAAATGCTCAAACTTTATTCAATTTGGGTAGGCTTTATCAAGAATCACAACAGTTTGATTTAGCTTACGATACCTTTAAATCTGCCCTTGTCACAGTTGAAGATATACGGGGGGAAATTATTTCTGGGGAAGAAAGTAAACGCAAACAAGCGGAAGAATGGAATAAACTTTTTGTACGCATGGTAGAAGTTTGTTTAGCATTGGGTAAAGAAAGGGAAGCTATCAGTTATATTGAACGCAGTAAAACCCGCAATTTAGTAGAATTGATTGCTGAAAAGGTTGATTTTACACCAATTGAATATTCAGAAATTCAAAATCTGTTAGATGAGAAAACTGCAATTATTCAATTTTACATTTTTAAAGATTGTTTCCGGGCTTTCATTATTACCAAAAACAACGATAAACCAATAATTTGGAAATCTACAGAGGAAGATTTAGATCAATTCAGAGATTGGATTAATAAATATCTCACCCTTTACTATTCCGACCGTAAGAAATGGCAAAATGATTTAAATGATCAACTTACCAAATTTGCAGAAATTTTCCATATTAATCAAATAATTGCCCAAGTTCCAAAGGATATTCAAAAAATAATTATCATTCCCCACCGTCATTTACACTTATTACCTTTTCATGCTATTCCTTTATCTACAAATTCAGAATATTTATTTGATAAATATCCTGGTGGTGTCAGTTATGCACCCAGTTGTCAACTTTTGAATATTGCTAAAGAACGTCTTTCTAACCCTATTCTACAAGGAGAGAGAACAAGATTAGAACCTCTCTCTAACTCTCTCCTAGAAGGAGAGAGAACAAGATTAAGTAACCTATTTGCAATTCAAGATCCTAATAACAATTTACCTTTTACTAACACTGAAGTGGAAACAATTGCAGCTAATTTCCACCCCCAGCAAATCCTCAAAAATAATGAGGCCAGCAAAGCCAATTTACAAGAAACTACCACATTTAATAACTTTACTAATTCCCAATGGTTACATTTTTCTTGTCACGGTAGTTTTGATTTAGAATCACCTTTAAAATCAGCTTTACAACTTGCTAATTCGGAAGTTAATGCTTCACTTTTGACAACATATTCATCTCGTTATGTGAGAATTAATGAAGAAACTGCTATTGATTTATCAAAATGTTTGACATTAGCAGATATCTTAGAATTAAATCTCCCTCAATGTTATCTTGTTTGTCTTTCTGCTTGCGAAACCGGCGTAATTGATGTTAGAAATAACAGTGATGAATTTATTGGTTTATCCAGTGGTTTTATGAAAGCCGGTGCAGTTAATATTGTTAGCAGTTTGTGGACTGTGAGTGATGTTCACACCGCTATTTTAATGATTAAATTATATGAAAATATCGCCAATAAACCCCAGGATATCACATTGGCATTAAACACAGTCCAGGAATGGTTACGCAAAGCTACACAGGTAGAAATCATTGATTGGTTGAAGCAGAAACCTGAAATAAAGGAGAAACAAAAAGAGAACATTATTAAGTCATTATCTAAGCAATGTAGACCCGAACATCAACCATTTAACCAACCATATTTTTGGGCTGCTTTTTGTGCTGTTTCTCCTGTAATGTAGGTTGAGTTGACAAAGTGAAACCCAACATTATCAAAAATTTCGTATTATTTCATGTAGAGATTTAGCAGTGATTGTAAGTGTCAAATTAATGAAAATTGATGTATTCTTAAGCCAGAGAATAAATTCTCTGTCTAAAAGCTAAAGTCGGTTAAAACCGACTATATTAATCCTAGAATCAATTTTTATAAATTTTGACTTTCTAGTTTATGCGAGTGCGTTTTCCCTCGTTCCCTGTCTCTGACCGGGAATGAATTGCAGAGGCTCTACCTCCACTATATCATTTTACTTCAGGCCGAGCCTGAAAAACTGCATTCCCAGCCAGAGTCTGGGAACGAGTTAAAATCAGCTAAAATATTAATCAATTCACAAACTAAACCTATGGAAGCTAATCAAATTATCCAAGCATTTACCGAAGTCGTGAGAAACCAAGATTATGTTTTTTCCGACGTTTCTTTAGATGCTATCACAGAATTACAAAAAACTATCGCTGGTATAGAAACTGAACCTCCGGAAGTAGTTGCAGAAGCTATCCGTCAATGGTATCTTGACTATGAAAAAGTTAGAAATGCAGTCTTTTTAGAAGAACGGGAAAGGGAAATTGGTAGAGTCCCTAGAACTAAACCAGAAAATGAAGAAAACACCGTAGAAAATCGCTACCGACTTTTACAAAAGGACGTAGAAAAACTGAAAGAAAAAAAGACACCAGCCCAAAACCCATAATTAAAAATGAATAAATCGGTTGATTATACAAGTTAAACTGGTGGTTAGAAATCCCGTCTACACAGACAAAATCAAATTCTTGATTTTTGGTTAGTCTGCGCGGGCGGAATTTGTTTGTGTAGCGGCGATTTTCAGTTACCAGGGCTTAAATTAACTGTTTTTTAAATCTTGTCAAAATTCACATTTCAGTCGTATTTGGTATAGCTAAATTATGAAAATATATGCACCTAATATTCACGTTTTCACTTTTCAACTTTATAAAGGCTCAAATTTTGATGATAATATAGATAGTCAACATTTAAACTTTATCTGGGAACGTGGTAATGATATTATTAAAGAAGTTCTCAAACAAGATTTACAACTCAGTCAAAAAATTGATGTTAAAAAAGATGAGGGATTTAATAAAGTAGATATTCTGAATGATCAAAATGAAGTAGCTGTATATTTGGAGGGGAATGTTAACCCAAGTCCTCAACAAGATATTTTAATTACAGGTTTCGCTTATCCTTGTCGAATTTCTGATAGTTACGGTTTGTGGTTAAATTTACGTCGTCCAGAACAGGAAAATAACCAACCTACGGAAGATGTAGAAACTGATTTTCTCAAACTTTTAAATCCCAATAATTGCTTAATTTTACCATTAAATCCTTTATTTCTGGGACAAACTATTTTAATTACAGCTTGGATAAATAATGCTAAAATTCAAAATGATCATCAAAAAATAGCTGATGAATGTTTAAAGCAAATTTTCCCTAATCAAAATACAATTCCACCTTTTTATCGTCAAGGTCAATTATTTGGTAGTCCGATATTTGAATATGGTTTACCAAATCAATCTAGTCAATATCAACAAGTTTTAATTTGTTTATTTACAAAACAAGAAACTGGAAATAAATTTGATCAATCTTGTTCAGAATTACTAGATTTGTTTTTTCGTCATAGTAAGATAATCAAAGCTTATAAAGACAGTCGGGCTATATATAAAGACTTAGATAAAAAGTATAGAGATATAGAATCTGAAGTTAATAAAATTCTGGAACTGGAAAACAATCAAGATATAACCAGAAAGGATTTAAAGAAATTACAAAACCAGTTAAGAGCGTTTCCTAGATTAGCACTTGAATATACCAGATTACTTTTAAGTTTAGAAGATTCCCAAAATACAATTGTGATTAATGCAGATAATTATAGCGATAAATTAGCACAAATTAAACATAATTTAAACGGTGAAAATCTAGATTTTCTAGAAATTTTCCTAAATAAGAATTGTGTCACCTTTAAACGGCAAATTCAAGCCGATTTAGGCTATTTTCAACATGGTTCACAATTATTAGATCAAGCCATTAACTCAATTCGTGGTATAGTGGAAATAGAACAAGCTAAAAGCGATCGCTCTTTAGAAAGAACAGTACAAATATTAGGTATAGGTTTGGGTGGAGGTGCGATAGTTTCCGGTGTCATAGTTGAACACATTGATAAAATCAATCTACCTTTATTACCAATAATACCAAAAAATCCCTTTTCGGCCTCATTAATTTTAAGCATAATTGCTACCTTGGTATGGACTCTTCTTATTTGGTTAATTATTGATCGCTATCCTCGCAAATGACTAACAAAACCATTCCCACAGGCTACCTCCGTAAAGTCCATCATATCGCTTTTAATGTCCAAAATATGGCAGCATCTCGCCATTTTTATGGTCATATTTTAGGCTTACACGAACTTACAGGAGACGAAATACCACAAACATTAATAGAACTTGTCAATGCTGGTAAAGTCGCTAATTTCATCACTCCCGACGGTACAATTATAGACCTATTTGGAGAACCAGAATTATTACCACCAAATCCAGATCCTAGTAAATCCTTTACCAGAGCATATCATTTAGCCTTTGATATTGCTCCCGAATTATTTGACCAAGCATTAGCAGTAATTAAAGAAAATAATTTAGTCATTGCTTATGGTCCTATTTTCCGTCCCACTGGTAGAGGAGTGTACTTTTATGATCCTGATGGGTTTATGATTGAAATTCGTTGTGATCCCCATTAAATGAGATAATAGGAAATACCAATAATTAAATTATATTTGTGACATCTGAAACAAAGCTAAAAATGTACATTCCCAAACCAAACGAGGTTGAGCATAACAAAGTAAATGTTTCCGAGTTTTTTCTAATTGTTGAATAATTTTCGGTTCATGTATTTGTTGCCAATAGTATTGTTGTAAATAATCAATTAACCATAATTGCGCTTCTGTATCTAATTCCTTATCAATTTTCTTACCTAATTCTAAAGCATGACGGTAAGATGTTGGCTTTTTTTTCACTTGAGCTATAAACTCACTAGGAATAGTTTGCAATTGTTGGTAAGATGAAATCGCATTTCCTGGACTACCTGCGGCTATATTCAAAACTTCTGGATATTCCAAAATCTCTGTATTTCCTGTTTGTGTCAATACCTGAGTCATAGCACCATTATCCAACCGATAAAAAGGGATTTTTTGACAACGAGATACTAAAGTTGGTAACACAGATTCTGGGGAATGAGCAATTAAAATTAATGTCGCTTTTCCTGGTTCTTCTAAAGTTTTTAATAACGCATTAGCCGCAGATTCTGCCATTGTTTCTGCTTGTTCTAATACTATAACATTTCTCGTGGCTTCCAATGGTGGACGGGAAAGAAATTGTGTAATTTCTCGAATTTGTTCCAACCGAATGACCGGAGGTGCTTTGCGTTTAACTCCTTTTTCCGCTGCTTCTGCTGGGGTCAGTCTTTGTCCTTGATATTGATAAGTTGGTTCTACCCACAATAAAGCTGGATGATTTCTTTGCTGAATACGATTATGTAAAATGGGAATTTGCTCAGGTTTTATAGAACTAGAAAAAAGTAATTCAATAAAACATTTTGCTGCCAAACTTCTACCCACACCATCAGCACCTACAAACATATAAGCTGGTGCAACTCGATGTTGTTTAACAGATTGAGTTAATAATTCTACCGCTTGCGGTTGTCCGATTAATGACGAAAACATAATTATGAAAACAGGCGTTTCTGTAAAATTTCCTGTATATTTTTTTGAACAATATCTTGATTATAATTACCATCTATTTTCACAATTCGGGAGGGATTAGATACCGCCAATTCTGTATATCCCTGCTGTACCCGACGATGAAAATCCATAGTTTCCTGTTCAATTCTATCCAATTTAGTTTGTCCACGTTTGCGCGATAAACCCACCTCCACATCTACATCTAACCAAATAGTTATATCACTTTTTAAACCCCCAGTAGCAATCTGATTCAGATTATTAATTAAACTCATATCTAAACCTCTACCATAACCTTGATAAGCTATGGTAGAATCAGTATAGCGATCGCACAAAATAAATTTACCTGTAGCTAAATTCGGTTTTAATTCCTCTTCGATATGTTGCGCCCTATCCGCAGCATACAATAACAGTTCCGTAATTTCCCCTACTGGCTTACTTAGTGACTTCTCCAATAATAACGCCCGCAAATCCTTTCCTAACTCTGTCCCCCCCGGTTCACGAGTCAGCAGCACCGATATATTTAAACTTTCCAACCACTGAAAACACAGTTGCATCTGAGTAGTTTTACCACAACCTTCTACCCCTTCAAAGACAATTAATTTACCACTCATATTGTTAAATTTTGTAAATACTGATTTTTTAGACATCCCTATTTATATAAACCTGATCACGAAAAGCCTGAAAAGAGGCAATTTCATTATACTCAAAACGGCTAGAAGCTGGACTTTTTTATTATATAAAGAAAAAGGTTCAAAGCCCCTTCTCGTTCCAGGGAGAGGTTTGGAGAGGGGTTTCATATTTGGTTAAACTATGAACCGTTTACAGTATAATACATATAATGTTAAATTTGTCTAGTATATAAGTTCTATTTATGATGTATTTCGTTTTAAGAACTTACCAATATCACCATTATATAAATGAATTATAGAAACAATCATTTGTTTAACTTTCAAAGGATTATTATTACAGAAATTACATAAATCATACTTTTCTTGATCAGTTCCCATAGTGGTTGTGATTCTATCAGAAACAAGGCTATTTCTAAGGAATTAGACAACTTTAAAGAACGTACTGATAATAGCCAATATTCCAAAAAAATGAACTCTTGATATTGTTCTCGACTGGTAAAAATCACACAACTTTGATGATAGGTTTGAGCAAGTATTTTGATGAATTGCATATATTTTAGATCATCAATATCTACATTATCCAAAATAATCAGACAACGATGAGTACGCAAATAATAGATAATTTGATTAATATTGAGTTGATTTTCTTTGTTATGGGAGAACAAAGATAGTAAGTCAGTCATCATACTATCAAAACATGGAACTGTCGGTACTGAACGCCAAAAAACGTAATTAAATTGATCCTGAATTTGTCTTGCTAGTTGAGTAGCTAAAGTTGTTTTCCCAACTCCACCGATACCGAATAATCCTAGCAAGCGACAACCATCTTGTGAAATCCATGACTGCAATTGTGTCAGTTCTTGACTATATCCGTAAAATACTGAAATATCAATTGCAGTTCCCCAGTCTAGGAATTGATTTAAATTTGGTTTTCTTTTTCGTGCGTATGGAGCGGGGGTAGATATTACTTCAGCACTGGTAGTAATTTCTCGCCAATCTAGATTTAATCGCCGACATAGTTCTTCAAAGTTGGCATAACTAACAGGTTTACCAGTCAGGAAGTTGCTAATTGTAGTTAAAGACAATCCGGTATCATAAGCTAAGGCTCTTTGGTGGAGATAGCCACTTTGTGTGAGTGCTATTTTAACTTTGTCAATGTGGTCATTATGAACGCATAGTGATCTTGACATTGCTGATCCTGGATTAATGTATAACTTAATTAGTATATATTGGATTATCCAATTATATCTTACGTAGATTCTCATCTCTGTGCCGGTTAAAGATGTGGCATGAAGATTATATTTTTAACTACAGACTATGTATTAACAAAAGTCAGTCATAAGTCAGGTTAAGTCAGTATTTCTCAGTACGGAAGTCAGTACAGCGTTGGGTAGATTGAATATATGCTAATTCAACTAATTAGCACCCCATGGAAATATCACGAAAACAATATCTTTTTCTGGAACTAAACAAGGAGAATCTCAAATGGCTAGATATGGAAGCAATGGAAATGATGATTTATCTGTTGAGGGATACTGGACTAACCCATGGTGGGCACCTTGGGGAGTTTGGAATTGGGCTTATGATAACCAGCTATACGGATTGGCAGGAAACGACTTTCTCAAAGGCGCATATAATGCCGACTTGATAGATGGTGGGGATGGCAATGACACCATCTGGGCATGGCAAGGAAATGATACTCTTTATGGTGGTAACGGTAATGACAATATTGATGCTGGTCAAGACCACGATTTAGTCTATGGCGGAAGTGGTAATGACACTATTTACGGCGATCGCAACAGTTGGATTGATCGAGGAAATGGTAACGATACTCTTTATGGAGAGTCTGGAAATGACTACCTTGATGGTGGGGAGGGTAATGACTATCTTAATGGTGGAACTGACAATGATACTCTGATTGGTTTTTGGGGTAATGATACTCTTTATGGTGGTGACGGTAATGACAATATTGATGCTGGTCAAGACCACGATTTAGTCTATGGCGGAAGTGGTAATGACACTATTTACGGCGATCGCAACGATTGGATTGATAAAGGAAATGGCAATGACACTATTTACGGCGAAAGTGGCAATGATGTTATATATGGTGAATCTGGCAATGACTATATTTGGGGTGGTGAAGACAACGACTCCATTTATGGTGGGTCTGGAAATGACACCATAATTGGTGAATCTGGCAATGACTATCTAAATGGTGGTAAGGGAGCAAATACAATATACGGTGGAGATGGAAACGACGTTTTTGCTGCGGTACAATTTGATGGTCAGAGAGATATTTTTAATGGTGGTGAAGGTGTAGATACATTTTTTGTGGGAGTTTCAGGGGATAGCAACGATTTAGATACTGCTAGTAAGGTCTTGTCTTATACAGGACAAATTACCTCAATAGTGGGTACTGTAGTTGGTGTTATCAACCCTCTGACTGGGGCTGTGATAGGTGCTTTGGGCGGTGCATTCGGTCTAGGATCTTCAATATTACAAGACCTTAAACCAGCTATTGGAGGTTGGAATGATGTTGTGATCATTGATGATTTCCAGCCACAGAAAGATATATTGGTTATACCGAAAGGTTTTAATTGGACTGAGAATCGTAATCTAGGAACGAACATAGATAACGTATATTATCAAGGAATAAACATCAAACAACAGAATCAAGCTGGTGGGGAGGATTCTTTAGTTTTCCTGGATATTGCCGGGTACAACTCACAACATAATTACAGTTTGCAACTACTTAGTCAAACTGATAGTTCTTGGTTTTACACTGTGGCGTGATCATAATGCGGTGTATTTAAGGCTATTTATCAACTTTCCCGTCAAGCAGCACCGTCAACCCAATGAAAGCCAGTAGGTTGGGTTGAGGAACGAAACCCAACATTTTGCCCCATTTACAACATTTTGGCGCATTTGTTGGGTTTTCCCACGTTAAGCCCAACCTACCACTACCAAAGGAGAATGGCTTATTGATTTGGCTAACAAACCCGCCATGAAATGAATTTCATGGCTAATAGCCAAAGTTTACTAAAGTAAACTATAAATTGATGGTTATTTCTAGTCATCTTCAGATGACTTTTGCTATGAGACGGGGAATTAATTCCCCGTCGGGTAATAGGTTTTACGTTAAGTTGACACTTATGAATCTCTTGCTTTACCCCTACTATCCTACTTTTATGTTAGAATAATCAAATAGATTCTATTGCATCCGACCGATAACCGCTATATGGTATTTATTGCCTCGAATAGTGTATAGTCAAGAAAAAATTCACTAATTGCTAATAGCTACAGTATTGTTAGTGCAAAATTAATAGTGATATCGGCAAGAAATAATAGTTACATAGACATCATCAACAGCATAAACCAAACGATTTGTATCATCAATTCGCCGTGACCAAAATCCGGCTAAATTTTCCTTGAGAGGCTCTGGTTTACCAATACCCTCAAAAGGCATCCGCATCGTTTCCTCAATCAACTTATTGATTCTTTTGAGAGTCTTTTGATCTTGCCCTTGCCAGTAAAGATAATTACCCCAAGCCTCATCAGTCCAAGCCAACATTCTACTCATTTAACAAATCTCGCTGCACCACTTTCCCCTGCTTAAATTGAGCAATGGAACGTTCTAGATGGGCTGCATTTGCTGGAGACTTCAATAAATGCACAGTCTCCATGAGACTATTAAAAAACTCCAGGGACATCACCACCGTATCATCAGCATCCCGTCTAGTGATAATTGTATAGTCGGCATCTGCCGTCACCTGGTCTAAAACCGTTTTCAGACTATTTCTGGCCTCGCTAAAAGAGATAATTTTCATTGGCGGAGAACCTGTACTGTTTATTGTACAAGTATAGCAGGTTTGGGCAAATTGTACAATCCCTAGACGTTTATGTAGTATTTTGTCTTCCTAAAAGAGCCACACCCATATATGATATTTATTGCCTCGAATAGTGTATAATCAAGAAAAAATTCACTAAAAACATATATATAATTATGAATACATTAGAAAAATTAGAACTGTTGAGTGAAAACTGTAGCGACAACACAGAATTAGATAGAATTATTGGACAACTTTTAAATGTAATTTTAACCCGTTATCATCAAAAACTCGCTATGTATAACTTAGATATAGATAAATTTGAGAAAAAATATCAACTAACTTCTGAAAAATTTTTAGAACAATTTAACTCAGGAAATTTAGGAGATGAAATGGATTTTTTTGAGTGGTTCGGCTTATGGGAACTACGCAAAGATATTTTAAAAAAAATCCATAAATTAGAACAAGCTTTATGAAAAATGTTAGAAATGCCGAAATTAAATTCTCAGGATTGGTAATTATTTCTCGTACCTGATTTGATAACTTAGAATCATTTTCCAAACCCCTACCCATATTTAGACGTTCACTCTATAATATCAGTGCCAATATCACTTTTCTAGCAATTTGTCAATAGTAAATTTTTACTATCTCTCAAATTAGATCATTTCTGAGCAAATTTATGGCTAAAATTGTTCAAGGAATAGCTATTAATTTTGTAAAGTTTTATATTAGCCTGGGAAATTAATTTCTGAAACTACTGTCCATAAAGGGTTTGAGACTAACATCTTTTGAAAGATCCAAAATTGACAAGAACAACCCAATTATGAAATTCTCTGAAATTATAGCAAATCGCGGAAAGTATTGCAACCTCGTTGGTAAATAGAAAATATTCTCAATTAATTATTAAGAAAATCTAAAGGCAAATTGCTAAAAGTTATAAATATCAAAAGTATTATTGATTTTCTATAATTTAAGCTTATCATAAAGCCATTATGAATAATATATCTGATAAATAGCATTTAGGATAAAACTAAGAGCATATTATTAGATTATAATTGTGCTATCTCTCTTTTACACAAAACCTAAATCTACCTAGATCACCAACTTAGACAATTGAAGATGGTATCATATATACTCGTTTTGATGGATTACGCGCGAGGAAATAAGTGAAAGTTTTAGTTATCGGGAATGGGGGACGGGAACACGCTCTAGCGTGGAAACTGCTGCAATCCAAAAAAATCAACAAGCTTGTCTGTGTACCAGGTAATGGTGGTACTGCAACTATGCCCGGTTGTGAAAACTTGCCCTTAGCAGTGGATGATTTTGCTGGTATTAGCGAATATGCGGTAAATAATGATATTTCTCTAGTAATTGTTGGTCCAGAAGTACCTTTAGCTCAGGGAATTACCGATTATCTGCAAAATCAAGGCTTAATGGTATTTGGTCCAAATAAGGAAGGGGCGCAAATAGAAGCAAGTAAAGCCTGGGCTAAAGCATTAATGACAGAAGCCGGAGTTCCCACTGCTAAATCTGCGGTATTTACAGAAGCAGCCCCAGCAAAAGCTTACATTCAATCTGAGGGCGCACCCATTGTCATAAAAGCCGATGGTTTAGCTGCTGGTAAAGGTGTCACAGTTGCCGAAACCATTGCCCAAGCTGAAGCAGCAATTGAGGCAATTTTTCAAGGACAATTTGGATCTGCTGGTAGTTCCGTTGTCATTGAAGAATGTTTAGTCGGGCAAGAAGTATCTATTTTAGCTCTCACTGATGGTTTAACCATTCGTCCATTATTACCTGCTCAAGATCATAAGCGGGTTGGCGAAGGTGATACAGGAGAAAATACAGGAGGCATGGGTGCTTATGCTCCTGCACCAATAGCGACACCGCAGTTAATGGCACGGGTACAAACAGAAGTATTAGAAAGAACTATTCACGCCTTACAGGCTAGGGGCATTGACTACCGGGGCATTTTGTATGCGGGGTTAATGATTTCACCAGATGGGGATTTTCGGGTTTTAGAATTTAACTGTCGCTTTGGTGATCCAGAAACCCAAGTAATTTTACCAATGCTAGAAACACCTTTGGAAGACCTGATTTTGGCTTGTATAGAACAGCGGTTAGAAGATATGCCGCCAATTGCTTGGAAACAGGGGGCTGCGGCCACAGTGGTGGCGGCTTCTGGTGGTTATCCGGGAGAATATGCCAAAGGCAAGGTAATTACTGGTCTGGCTGCTGCGGAGACTGCGGGGGCGACGGTGTTTCATGCGGGGACAAAGTTAAATGCCGCCCAAGAAGTTGTGACAGATGGTGGTAGGGTGTTAAATGTGACTGGTTTGGGTGAGAATTTTCAGGAAGCTTTAGCTCAAGCTTATGCAGGTATTGAGAATATTCAATTTGCTCAGATGTATTATCGCCGAGATATTGGTTATCGGGTTTTAGGCTGATTTTTGGGTACATGAATTAGATTTTCTACTCACGCAGAGGCGCAGAGGCGCGAAGGAATCTTAACCCTTGCTCCCTCCTCCCTCTTCGGGGTCTGTCGGCTCTTTTATGTTTCTTGTATCCCAGTCCTCCCCGCAAATTGCTAAAAGTTTGTATGCTGAATCTATAAGGTTCTTTATAGTTTTTAATTAAAAGCGGTGCAAGAAGATTTTCGATTAATTGTTGATTTGGTTTCGGTGTTTGCTGTTGCAGCTTGCGGTGGACTACTAGCAGCATTGTTAAAACAACCTGTTTTACTTGGATATATCATCGGTGGTATGGTTGTTGGTCCGACTGGATTGGGACTAATTAAAGAACTTGTCCAGGTAGAAACCCTAGCTCAGTTTGGGGTAGCGTTTTTGTTATTTGCTTTAGGTGTGGAGTTTTCTTTAACGGAACTCAAAAAGGTTAAAGCGATCGCTCTGGGAGGTGGTACTTTACAAATTATCCTCACTATTCTCGTCACTGTCTTTGTATGTGGTGTTACGGGTGCTTGGGGAACTTTACCCGCTAAGGGTGTATTTTTGGGTGCGATTTTGTCTTTGTCTTCCACCGCAGTGGTTCTCAAATGCTTGATGGAACGCAATGAAACGGAAACACCCCACGGACAGGTAATGCTAGGGATTTTGGTAGTCCAGGACTTGGCACTGGGATTAATGTTAGCCGTATTACCAGCCCTCCATCAACCAGGAGAAGCCATTGGTATTGCTGTGGTCATGGCATTGATTAAAATTGGGTTATTTGCGGCTGGTGCGGTTGTAGGGGGGATTTGGTTAATTCCCCCTTTACTGAGATTATTAGCCAGCACGGAAAGCAAGGAGTTATTTTTATTAGGTGTTGTTACGATCTGTTTAGGAATTGCTCTGCTGACAGAATATTTAGGGCTATCTATTGAAATGGGCGCATTTGTCGCCGGCTTGATGATTTCTGAGGTAGAATATGCTGATGAAACTTTGACTATTGTTGAACCTTTGCGGGATATATTTGCCAGTTTATTTTTTGCCGCTATTGGGATGTTAATTGATCCATTATTTTTGTGGCAAAATCTGGAGTTAATTCTCGGATTAGTGGCTTTAGTTTTTGTGGGTAAGTTTTTAATTATTACTCCTTTAGTTAGACTATTTCGTTACCCTTTAAAAACAGCTTTAATTGTCGGTTTGGGATTAGCACAAATTGGGGAATTTTCCTTTGTTTTAGCCAGTGAAGGGCAAGCTTTAGGTTTGGTTTCTCGACGGATATATTTATTAATTCTAGGAACTACGGCTGTTACTTTAATGTTAACTCCCTTTGTCCTACGATTATTACCTTTCTTATTCGATTTTGCAGAATCTATTCCTTGGCTAAAACCCTATTTAGTAAATGATCAAGCTCTTGATTTATCAGCAGATTTACCACAGAAAAATCATATAGTAGTTTGTGGTTATGGCCGCATTGGTCAAAATTTGGTGAAATTATTACAGCAATATCAATTACCTGTGGTGGTAATTGACCAATCAGAAAGTCGTATTCAGCAGTTACGGGAAGCAGGTATACCTTATGTTTATGGCAATTCTGTCAGTCTTCATGTATTAGAAACTGCTGGGGTAAATCACGCTCAAGGTATGGCTATTGCTCTTCCAGATCCGGCAAGTATTCGACTTTGTTTAAAACGGGCTTTGGAACTATGTCCAGAATTAGATACAGTTGTCCGTGCGACCCAAGATAAAAATATTGAAGTGCTTTATCAATTAGGAGCAAAGGAAGTAATACAACCCGAATTTGAAGCTAGTTTAGAAATGGCAAATCATCTATTAATTGGTGTGGGTTTATTACCAGATTTGGTACAACAGAAAATGCAAGAAATTCGCCAAAATCATTATTTAGATTTACGTCCTGAACCTTCTCCTGCTGAAGTTTCTCAGTATTTACAAAAAGTTACTCGTGATCTGAATCGTCGTTGGTATGATTTACCAGCAAATTCACCTTTTATTGGGATGACTTTAGAAGAAGTGAATATGCGTTATTTAACCGGGGTGAGTTTAATGGCTATTCGTCGTGCTGATGATGAAGAAATAGATTATCCTCATAATCAAACTACATTACTTTTAGGCGATCGCTTATTAGTGGTAGGATCAAATCAGGAACTTAATGCTTTAATCGCCTTTGCTGAGGGTAAAATCACTATTAAGTAGTTAAGTAGGTTATCATTGAAAATTGTTGTTATCGCAAGGCAAGAGTAAAGAAGTTTCCAACAATTTTACGTTTCTTTACATAGTTTGGTTTTATTGTGTTGACGTGACTTACAAAGTTTTTTAGTTTTAGGGAACAGGGAACAGTGAATAAATTGGTGTGTACTTCATTAGATATACAGCGTTCAAAATTTAATCATGAAACTCTTGTAGTGTGGGCATCTTGCCCTTTAGATATGTACCTCATAATACCAGAAAGTGCTGTATGATAAGTAAGCTAACCCAAGTGATCGCTTTTTGGTATAATCAAGGTGTACTCAGTTACCCACTTATAAATCAAGACCCTTGGTATTAAAAATTATCATCGGGTAACACCAACGCTCTAATCAGAGCAAAGTAAATTTCCATCTATGTAAATTGCTTAAATGTTGATTCTATTCCCCAATAAAAATGACTAAATCCAGTTTAGGATCATGGAGTCAGCGGTTGCTGTCTGCGATTTTTTTAGGTGGACAAGTTATATTTCACCTCCTCCAAGGTAAAATTCACCGACGTAACACCCTAGAACAACTGGCAATAGTTGGACCAGACTCCTTCTTTATTGCTTTATTAACAGCCATATTTGTCGGTGCAGTATTTACAATTCAGGTAGCACGGGAGTTTATCAACTTTGGGGCGGGAAACCTCGTTGGTGGCGTGTTAGCAGTAGCATTAACTAGAGAACTGACCCCAGTATTAACAGCAGTAGTTTTAGCAGGACGAGTAGGTTCGGCTTTTGCTGCAGAAATTGGCACAATGAAAGTTACAGAACAAATAGATGCTCTGTTAATGTTAAAAACAGATCCTATTGATTATCTAGTCATTCCCCGGCTTCTGGCTTGTCTGATCATGCTACCGATTTTAACCTTGCTATGCTTAGTCACAGGAATGTCTGGAGGGTTACTCATAGCCACCCGTATTTATAATCTTTCAGATACAGTATTTCTAGATTCAGCCCGTGACTTTCTCGATATCTGGGATATTTCCAGTTCGATGATTAAGGCCTGTTGCTTTGGTGTACTTATCGCCATTATCGGCTGTAGTTGGGGCTTAACAACCACTGGAGGGGCTAAAGGTGTGGGACAATCAACGACAACGGCTGTAGTTACTGCCTTATTGGTGATATTTATTAGCAACTTCTTTCTGTCTTGGGTGATGTTTCAATGACCAGGTAGTGAATTTAGACCAGGACAGTAATTGAAAGGTCAAAAGAAATAATAACGAATTGTCAGGAGTAAAAGATTTTGAATAGTTCATTAACACCTAATACCACCTCAACAGTAGAATTAAAGCCTAGTTATAATATTCCTGTTGTCTTAGTCCTGGTCGCTATTCCCGTACTGTTGATACAACCTTGGCTAGGATGTATATTGACACTATTGGGTTTATTTTTGATGTTGCAAGCTGTAACATTGCGATTTCAATTTACCGCCACAGATTTTGATCTTTACAGAGGAGAAAAATTAATTCGGCGTTTTCCCTACCAAGAATGGCAAAATTGGCGGATATTCTGGAATCAAGTTCCCATTTTGTTCTATTTTAAGGAAGTTAACAGTATTCACTTTTTGCCCATTTTATTTGACCCCAAAACCTTAAAATCTTGTTTAGAAGAACGTTGTCCACGGGTTGATTAGGTTTTGTCCCCAATTTTATATTTTGGGAAAGATATTTTTTGGATGATGGAAAATTTATATTGTTGTTTATGAACCCAGAGGAATCTCAAAACCCAAAACCAATAGATGAGCAACTCCCTACAGATCAACTACCAAAAACCCCATCTGCTGATTTAGAATCAGAGGTGGAAGGGTCTACACAGGTAGTTACCATTGCAACAGAATCGCAACATTCTATACATGAGTCGAAATTAACGGAAACAATGCCTTTAGAAGCGGTAAATTCATTATATACAGAACCAGAGCAAAAAGTAAGCCAATTACAGCAAAAGTCAGCAGAGTTAAAAGCGGAAATTGCCCAATTGGAAATTACATATCAAACCCTTCAGGCGCAAATAAGTGTAACCCAAGCTACAATTTCCCAAGTTGTTCAAGAGTCATTATCACAGTTAGAACAACGCAAACAAGCTTTACAAATCTCTGTAGAACAACTCGAACGCCGTCAAGAACGAATTCGTAATGAAATGCGGACAACCTTTGCGGGGACATCTCAAGATATAGCAATTCGAGTACAGGGTTTTAAGGACTATCTCACGGGTAGTTTACAGGATTTGGCCTCAGCCGCGGAACAAATGCAGCTTGTGCAACCTGTGAAAGAACGGGAAAGGTCAGCACCGAAAGAAGTAAAACCCGTTAAAGAACAATTAGAAGCTCCCCAACTTGGACAACAACAGTTTCAAGATACAACTAAAAAAATCCGCCGCTTGCTTGACCAATATCGCAATCAACCAGATTATTATGGACCACCCTGGCAATTACGCCGCACTTTTGAACCGATTCACGGGGAAAAAATCTCCAGTTGGTTATTTACTTTAGGTGGACGCGGTGCTTTACGGACAATGGGTAGCCGCTTACAAAATATTTTAATTGCTTCTTCGGCAATTTCTATATTACATGAACTATACGGCGATCGCTTACGAACTTTGATTTTAGCTAATACACCGGAACGTTTAGGCGAATGGCGACGCGGTTTACAAGATTGTTTGGGTATTGGTCGTCCTGATTTTGGACCGGATAGGGGTGTGGTATTATTTGAAGCATCAACAGCATTAGCACAAAAGGCAGAAAGATTAGTTAAAGCCAATCAAATGCCTTTAATTATTGTTGATGATTCTGAAGAACAAATTAGTTTAGCTTTGCTACAATTCCCTCTCTGGCTGGCTTTTGCTCCTGATCCAAAAACTATAAAAGATCGAGATTTTGATGATAATTTTTAATTAGTTATTGGTCAGTGGTTATTAGTCAGTGGTCAGTGGTCAGTGGTCAGTGGCACAACAACGGACAACGAACAACGAACAACTAGATTATGTGGTTAACTTTGTGTGGAGTGATAGTTTTATTAGCTTACATTTTTGGTTCTTTTCCAACTGGATATATAGCAGGTAAGCTATTAAAAGGAATTGATATTCGAGAGGTTGGTTCTGGTTCAACAGGTGCAACTAATGTTTTACGAACCTTGGGTAAAGTTCCCGGTGCATTTGTATTATTAATTGATGCTTTAAAAGGAGTATTAGCAATAAATTTAGTTTATGCTTTATTTAATATTCCTTATGTTCAGAATCTAATACCAACAACTGTAAATGTACAAACTTGGCAACCTTATTTAGTAACTTTAGCTGGTTTAGCTGCCCTTTTAGGACATAGTAAATCCATCTTTCTCGGCTTCACAGGTGGTAAATCTGTGGCTACCGGTGTGGGGATTTTGTTAGCTATAAATTGGCAAGTGGGATTATCAACATTAGGAGTTTTTGCCGTCGTAATTGCTATTTCTAGAATTGTGTCTTTAAGTTCTATTGCTGGGGCTGTGGCTGTGCCTATTTTTATGGTAATTTTTCATCAACCTTTAGCCTACATTATTCTGGGCATAGCTGGAGGTTTATATGTAATTATCCGTCACAGCAGTAATATTAAAAGATTAATCGCAGGTACAGAACCGAAAATTGGCCAGAAAGTGGAAACACAAACAGAAGAAAATAACAGAATTCGGGTTGACTGTTAATTGTTCCCTCGCAAAAAAATCTTTCAGCAACCCTCAAGTAGTTTAATTAGATTAGCAGGAGAAACTATAACAAGAGTGGCAAAAAAACTAGAAAAAATGGGTTTGATTGTCCAGAATCAAGATATAATTTATATTTGCGATTAGTCAGCTTTAGACCAAACCTTAGTTTAATTTGTTAGCCTGATGAGTATTGTTGATTCCCTATCGGAAGAACCAGAACAAAATTCATCTTCTGAATCTCCTCTGGAAAACCAATTACAATACCAATCCCTCAAAGTTGAGAGTACCTTGAGGATGGTAGAAACCGCTTTTTTAGCAAGTACAGCCAGTTTAATTTGGTTTATTAATTTTTATTTTCCTTTGGGTCCAGTATTGCGAGTGTTTTTTCCTATCCCCATTGCTTTGGTGTATTTACGCTGGGGTAAACGGGCAGCTTGGATGGCAGCGGTAACTTCTGGGTTACTATTATCTGTGTTGATGGGACCCGTTCGCAGTTTGTTATTTGTCATGCCTTTTGCCTTTATGGGCGTGATGTTGGGGGCAAGTTGGTATCGTCGTGTACACTGGATTGTTTCCATAACTTTAGGGACGCTGTTGGGGACGCTGGGGGTGTTTTTTCGGTTATGGTTTTTGTCGGTGTTATCTGGAGAAGACTTATGGGTTTATACGATTAACCAGGTGACGGGAATTATTGAATGGATTTTTTTAAAGTTGGAATTGTTGATGACTCCCAATTTATTATTAATTCAATTAGGAGCGATCGCTTTAATTCTCTTTAATAATTTTATTTACTTGTTTATCGTTCATCTTGTCGCTTGGTTGCTTTTAGACCGCTTGGGAAATCCTATTCCCCGTCCACCTCATTGGGTGCAGGTATTGATGGATTATGAGTAGTTCAGATATGATTAATATTTATACCCAAGTTCCCCAGAGTCAAGCCTGGTTAGACCGTTATCGGGGTAAATTACCGATATTTGCCTGTATTTTAGGATTTACGGAAACCGGGTTAATTCCTGGGATTTCTGCGGCTGGGTTGACTCCAGAAGACCGTCAATATACGGCTTGTGCTGATGCAGAATTTCTTTATTATGGTGCTGAATATCAACCTAAGTACCCTCTACCACCTTTAAGTTCAGGCGCGTCTCCTGTGCTGATTTCGCGGTCAGTAGTAGCTAATTTAAACATCCCTGTTTACCTATTTAATGCGGGATTGCTACATACTCCACCTGTGCCATTAATTAATTTGGCAGGTGCTCCGGCAAAGTGTTTAAGTCAGGGTGCAGCAATGGATATAGCTACAGTTAAGCATTTATTATCACAGGGCTTATACTATGGAGCTAAATTAAGTTCTAAACTAAATTCTGATAGTTATTTAATTTTAAGCGAGTGCGTTGTCGGTGGAACAACAACCGCTTTAGCGATTTTAACTGGGTTGGGGATTAATGCAGCTGGTAAAGTTAACAGCAGCCATCCTATTTGTAATCATGGGCAAAAATGGGATTTAGTGCAAGCGGGATTAAGAAAAATGCCGCCATCACGTGATCCTTTATATCTAGTAGCAGCGGTAGGTGATCCTATGCAGATCGTAGTAGCGGGAATGGCGATCGCTGCTAGTCGAACTTGTGGAGTATTATTAGGTGGAGGTACGCAAATGTTAGCAGTTTATGCTTTAATTCAGGCTATCACCGAGAAATATTCTTTATCTTGGCAACCCACAGAAGTTATAATCGGTACTACCCGCTGGGTAGCAGAAGATTCTACAGGTGCAACAGTTGATTTAGCCCAAAGTTTCCCAAAAAACAGTATCCCGCCCTTATTAGCCACACAATTGAGTTTTGCTAGTTCTCGATATCCCCAACTTCAAGCTTATGAACTGGGTTTTGTCAAAGAAGGTGTTGGTGCGGGTGCGGCCTGTATTGCTGCTTCCTTATGTCAAAATTGGCAACAAAATCAACTATTAGCAGCCATTGAAGCCCAAATTGAGCAACTTCACGCCAATCAATACAAGTAAGGTAATAGTAAAGAAGTTTTCAGCGATTTTAAGTTTCTTTACACAGTTTAGTTTTATTTTGTTAACCTATTTAGCACACACTCTTTATTGACTGACTGTAAAATTAATGGACAGACGAGCTTTTTTATTAAGTGTAAGTACCTTAGCACTTTCTCAAGTGATCACAGGGTGCGGAACAAATCAGCAACTACTCTTAAATGTACAATTATTAAAAAATTCTATTCCCGGTCAGGTAGTTAAGAAGTTTCGGAAAACTGTAACTCAGGGGGGGGAGTTGAAATTTACCCCAATTGATCAACTTGAGGATTTATTTAAATTATTACAAACTTGGCAACAACCGCCAACAAATCAGCAAAAAGAATGGACTAGTTATTTACCCTTTAATCAAAATCAAAGATCACCAACTGCGAATTTAGTCACCTTGGGAGACTATTGGTTAGAAGCAGCAATTAGCCAAAAATTAATTCAACCATTAGAAACAAAAAATCTCAAAAATATAGGTTATATAAATGATAAATGGCAACAGATAATTAAACGTGATCAAAATGGTAAAATTTGGGGAGTTCCTTATCGGTGGGGAAATACAGTAATTATTTATAATCGAGAAAAGTTTCAAAAATTGGGTTGGACACCAACAGATTGGAGTGATTTATGGCGAAGTGAATTACAAAATCGGATTTCTTTACTAAATCATCCACGAGAAGTAATTGGTTTAGTATTGAAGAAACTAGGAAAATCTTATAATACAGAAAATCTCAATCAAATCTCTTCCTTAGAAACAGAATTACAAGCATTAAATCAACAAGTTAAATTTTATAATTCTACAAATTATTTAGAACCATTAATTATTGGAGACACTTGGTTAGCAGTCGGTTGGTCTGACGAGATTATTCCAGTCATTAGTCGTTATCAAAAATTCGCCGCAATTGTCCCGAAATCAGGAACAGCAATATGGGCTGATTTATGGGTAAGTCCCGCAGGTGTTAATAATGATGATTTAGCATATCAATGGCTAGATTTTTGTTTACAACCCCATATATCTAAACAAATTGCTTTACTCACTAAAAGTAATTCTCCTATTCAGGATAATATGGTCATGGGGGATATTGAGAAGCATTTACAGAACTTATTATTAACTAATGCAGAAATTTTTGCCAAAAGTGAATTTTTATTACCTTTACCTCCAGCAGTGATGAAAGAGTATGAAGATTTATTTATGAAGATGAAACAATCATGATTTTAGAAACGAAATCCTACTTTACTTTGATTATTCATCTGAATACTACAGAAAACAGGACTTTGAGAAAAATTACAAGTGTAAGTTCCTAACATTTCTTTTTGGTAGTTAAAAACTCGGATATTATAACCAGATTTACTGGCTATCCTCCCTAAATTATTGACAAAACCATATTTTTCTAAATAGTCTAATAAACTCCAAATTTGCTGATTAACAATCAAATCCGCCCGTGGTGGTTCTGTTGAAGAAGCTGGATAAGCAATCCAATTATCTAAAAGTTTGTTTTCCGAGGTTTGTTTAGACCACCATAAACTAGGAACTGTTAATTTTTGGGGATCAATGGTTTTAGCCGTGATAATATTATCTTTTGGTTGGCTGAGTAGATTTAATTCCAAAGGTGCATTAGAAGGTCGGAGAATGTTTTCTGCTATTGATGGAAGTATCAACACAAGATAAGAAGTGGTAAAACTGAGAATTGCTGATAATAACCGTGTTTTTTTGTAGGTAAATAAATTATTTTTATTCATAGCTAAGATATTTTACGAGTTAGAAAAAAGGAGTTATTCCGTCTGGGTATCAGCATTTTAGTTTGCTTTTAGCTTGACAATTGAAAACAGGACATGAAAGAATTATATTCTGTTTTCAACAACAGTGCTACGCTTGACGGTATTCGGGACAATGGCACGATAAAATTATATAACAATAAATTGCAATAAAGGTCTAAATGGCAGAAACACTATTTTTCAACGCCCTGCGGGAAGCTATTGACGAAGAAATGGCCCGTGATTCTAGCGTATTTGTTTTGGGTGAGGACGTAGGACACTACGGCGGCTCTTATAAGGTTACCAAAGATTTGCACCAAAAGTATGGTGATCTGCGAGTTTTAGATACACCTATTGCGGAAAATAGCTTTACTGGAATAGCTGTAGGTGCTGCTATGACTGGGTTACGTCCAATTATTGAAGGAATGAATATGGGCTTTCTGCTCCTCGCCTTCAACCAAATTTCTAATAATGCGGGTATGTTACGCTACACTTCCGGTGGTAACTTTAAAATCCCTATGGTGATTCGTGGTCCTGGGGGTGTGGGTAGACAATTAGGTGCGGAACATTCCCAACGGCTAGAAGCCTATTTTCAAGCTGTTCCTGGTTTAAAAATTGTGGCTTGTTCCACCCCTTACAATGCTAAAGGATTGTTAAAAGCAGCTATCCGCGATGATAACCCAGTGTTATTTTTTGAACACGTTTTACTTTATAATTTAAAAGAAGACTTACCAGAAACAGAATATGTCCTCCCCCTAGATAAGGCTGAAATTGTCCGTCGAGGTAAGGATGTGACAATTTTAACTTATTCGCGGATGCGCTATCATGTACTGCAAGCAGTGAAAGTTTTGGAAAAACAAGGTTATGATCCAGAAGTTATTGATTTAATTTCTTTGAAACCTCTTGATTTTAACACTATTGGCGCATCAATTCGCAAAACTCACCGGGTGATTGTTGTAGAAGAGTGCATGAGAACCGGAGGTATTGGTGCAGAATTAACGGCTTCAATTAATGATCGCTTATTTGATGAATTAGACGCGCCTGTATTGCGGCTTTCTTCTCAAGATATCCCCACACCTTACAATGGTAATCTGGAACGCCTAACCATTGTCCAACCAGAGCAAATCGTGGAAGCAGTCCAGAAAATGGTGGCTTTGCGGGTTTAGGTAATTGTCAGTTGTCAGTTGTTCGTTGTCAGTTGTTCGTTGTCATTTGAACCAATAACCAATGACCAATGACCAATGACCAATGACCACCGACCACCGACCACTGACCACTGACCACTGACCATCTCAAACTTCTACTCACAACGCGATCAAAGAACGTTATCATAACCTTTGTCAGTTGTGAGTGATAGTATGCAAAAACAGCGATCGCTATTAGCATTAATTATAGTCTTGGTAATTGCCGCTATTACGGTAATTGTCAAAATTCCTGTGCCCCTGGGGTTAGACCTGCGGGGCGGTTCTCAGCTTACCATTCAGGTAAAACCAACAGCGGAAATTCCCCAAATTACCGAAAGGGAATTAGAAGCTGTGAAAAAAGTCGTCGAAGGACGAATTAATGGTCTAGGTGTTTCCGAACCAGTAATTCAAACTATAGGTACGGATAAAATATCAGTACAACTACCGGGTGTCAATGACCCAGAACAAGCAGAACGAATATTAGGAGGTACGGCGCAATTAGAGTTCCGTGTCCAAAAACCAAATACAGAAAGTCAACTTATTGCTTTACAAGTAACAATAAACGACCTGAAAACCAAGCGCGAAGACTTGAAAAAGACCAAAGATCAAGCAACAATTGATAAAAATAAAGAAGAGTTTGATAAAAGTAATCAAGCAATAGCAGAATTGTTTGCAAGTACCAACCCACCCCTAACCGGTAAATATCTTCAGGATGCCTATGGTGAACCTAATCAAGGCACTAATTGGAACGTGGCTATCCGTTTTGATCAAAAGGGTGGTGAACTCTTTGCAGGGCTAACAAAAGACCTGGCTGGAACTGGTCGTACTATCGGTATTTTCCTCGACAATGAATTAATCAGTTCACCCACCGTAGGAGCAGAATTTGCTGCTACTGGGATTACAGGTGGTTCTGCTATCATTACAGGTCGTTTTCAAGCCCAAGAAGCCAATGATTTAGGGGTACAGTTGCGCGGTGGTGCATTACCTGTTCCTGTGGAAATTGCGGAGAGAAGAACAGTAGGCGCTACTTTAGGAAAAGATAGTATTCAAAGAAGCATATACGCTGGTATTGGTGGTCTGACCTTAGTATTAATATTTATGGTGTGCTACTATCGCTTACCAGGAATGATCGCAAATGTATCACTATTGATTTACTCTCTCCTGACTTGGGCAGCATTTTGTTTACTCAGTGTCACCCTCACCTTACCAGGAATTGCGGGTTTTATTCTCAGTATCGGTATGGCGGTTGATGCTAACGTCTTAATTTTTGAACGCACTAGGGAAGAATTACAAGCAGGTAAATCTTTGTATCGTTCTGTAGAATCCGGTTTTTACCGCGCTTTTTCTAGTATCTTAGATAGTAACGTCACTACCTGGATTGCTTGTGCGGCTTTATTTTGGTTGGGTTCAGGACTGGTAAAAGGTTTCGCCCTCACGTTGGCTTTAGGGGTAGCAGTAAGTATGTTTACCGCAATTACTTGTAGTCGCACATTGATGTTTTCAGTTATTTCCATTCCCTCTTTGCGGAACAAAAAACTTTATGCTCCGAATGTGCCAGTGATAAATAAGACAGGAGTGGCACAATGAGATTAGATATTAACAAAGCCCGCCGTACTTGGTGGACTATTTCCGCTATTATTATCCTGATTGGGATGATTTCTATGGTGATATCTTCTCTAAATCCCAGTATCAAAGCACCTCTGCGCCCTAGTTTGGATTTTATCGGCGGTACAAGGTTGCAATTGGTGCGGGACTGTAGCAAACCTGGTAATTGTGACCAGCCAATAGATATCAATGTTGTGCGAGAAGTGGCTAAATCCCAGGGTCTTGGAGATAGTAGTATTCAATTAATCTCGGAAAATGGCCAAGAAAATGGTATTACTATTCGCACCAAAAACCTGGAAACAGAACAACGAAGTAATTTACAAAGTTCCCTAGCTGAAAAAATCGGCGCTTTCGACCCGCAAAAAAATCAAATTGACTCCGTTGGTGCGACTTTAGGAAAGGAGTTATTTACCTCTGGGGTGTTAGCTTTAATAGTTTCCTTTATAGGAATTACTATCTATATGGCTGTTAGGTTTCAATGGGATTACGCTGTATTTGCCATTGTAGCCTTGTTTCACGACATTTTGATTACCACTGGGGTTTTCTCGATTTTAGGCTTGGTTTTCGGCGTTGAAGTGGATAGTCTGTTTATCGTGGCTTTGCTGACTATCACGGGTTTCTCCGTTAATGATACTGTGGTCATTTATGACCGGATTCGGGAAACTATTGAACTTCACCCTGGACAACCAATTGCTGATATTGTTGATGATGCTGTTAACCAAACTTTAAGTAGGTCAATTAATACTACTTTAACAACTCTACTGACATTAACTGCTATCTTCTTATTTGGCGGAGAAACACTGCATAATTTTTCTTTAGCCTTAATTGTGGGCTTTATTATGGGTGCTTATTCTAGTATTTTCATTGCTAGTACACTCTTAATCTGGTGGCGAGAACGCAGTCAAAGTTATCCAGCTGAACCCCCTATCAGTTCCCCAGAAAGTTAAATTTATTCACTCGTTCTTAGTCACACTGGGAACGAGATTAACAAGATTTTTTAGACCCACCCTATACCTTTTCTATGGATAAACCTGAAAAACCAGAAATTGCAGCAGAAGATTTGAGTTTAGACCCTGCTTTTGCTCAACAAGTACAAAAGCTACATAGTCTAACAGTATACGGTAGATGGTTATTTGCGGGTTGTTTGTGGCTAATTATCGCACCTTTCTGTCTGTGGGATTTGTGGGCGGAAATTTATTTGTTACAACAATATTTTACCTGGGTAGGACTAAGATATGCACTAATATTTCATCCTTTGTCTACTCTAGGTTTAAGTTTATGTATTGGAATGACAACTTCTGTTTTAGTCTGGCAAAGTCGTAATATTATTTGGGGACTACCATTACCAGAACAGGAAAATCTACAAAAGCAACTTTATCGCATTCGTCAACAAGGACCTTCCCACCCTCTATGGAAGTGGGTTTGTCAGTAAGGAGGGAATCGGAAGCAGGAGTTTTTTAATTTTTAATTTTTAACTGAATTGTTGCATATACATATACAAGTCTAGTAACTTATAGAAAAATATGCCATAAGATAAACAAAGATACTACGATTATTAGATGTCTATAGGTCAAAAACCACCCGTGTCGCTCCCTTCTTAGGACTAACGTGCTCTTTTTCTACTCACTGCTTATGAATTTTTCTCAGATTCAATTTAGCCAAAGCCTTGCGGATATTGATCTTTACCAACTCCAAGAATTGTTTAATTTGGCTGCTTTTTGGGCAAAAGAACGCAGTATTAAGGATTGGGGTACAGCTATTGCTAATAGTGAACCTGTGGTTTCTATCTGGGATAGGGAATTATTGATTGGTTTTGCGAGGGCGACTTCTGACGGCATCTATCGCGCTACAATTTGGGATGTTGCCATTCATCCAGATTATCAGGGTAAAGGACTGGGTAGCAAGTTGGTAGAAACTGTTTTAAGTCACCCCCGAATGCAAAGGGTAGAGCGTGTATACTTGATGACAACTCACCAACAGGAATTTTATGAAAAGATTGGTTTTCAAGTCAATAACACCACGACCATGGTTTTACATAATCAGTCTAATTTTGATGCTTTGATGAGTGAGGAAATGTGTTTTCAAGAGTCTCTATAGGAATAGATATTTGCAATCTGGTTAACTGTGGTGTTTCTGCTTTTTCGGTGGGGAAAGACAAAATTTCTAATTTTCCTGCCATCAATTCTACTAAACTTTGATTAATTGCCAGTTTCATTCCCGGTGATAGTGCTATATTTTCCCGATTTGTGGGATTTTCAGATTTCATTAAATCTATAGGTTCACAGGTCATTACTGCGTCAGTGGGTACATCTAACCAAATATTTACACAATTACCTGTAGATGGTAAATTACTAGAAAGATAAATATTTCCGGTTTCCATTTGAGTAATTGTTGTATCTATCAAATTTATTAATACTTGTTTAAGATAACGGGAATCTGCTAAAATCCGAATTTCTGAATCTGACCGTGATAAAATAAAAGTATAATTACGATTAACTGCTAATAGATAGGTTGAGTTATAAACTTCTTCTAAAAGTTTACTTAATTCTAAAGTCTGAATATCTAATTTATTTCTACCAGATTCGATTTTGGAAACATCCAGAATTTCATCAATTAGCTTTAATAATTTTAGAGATCTTTCGTGAGCTTGGCCGATAAATTCTCGCTCTTCTTCGGGATTTTCACACAAATCCGCCAAAATTAACTGATGTAAACCAATTATACCACTTAATGGCGATCGCAATTCATGACTAGTCCGTGCTAAAAAACCAGCTTGAAATTGACTCATTTCCCGCGCACTATAATAGGCTAGTTGGGTTTGCTTCAATTCTTGCAAAAATTGATTTTCTGGCAGTTCTGGGGCCTTTTGGCGGGGAATAGATACAGATTTGATAGACTGGAAGAATAATTTACAATAACCTATTCCTATTCCTATTCCTGCTCCTAAATATAGCCATTTATCAAAATTCATAATTATCCAATTTAATACTACCTTGTCGTAAAATTTGCCAATTGTTTTCTGTCCATTTAGCAACGGTAGAAGGTATTCCCAAACCTTTGTATTCTGTTAATTCTAATGTTAAAACCTCTGGAAATTGAGCTTTTATTTCTGCTTTGGTTTCTAAAGCCGGTTGTCCTGATAAATTAGCACTAGTTGTTGCCATTGGACCTGTTTGGGCTAAAATAGTTTGAGCAATTGGATGATTTGGAACTCGAATACCAATGGTAGTTGGTTCTTGAGGATTCATGACCCTGGGAACTTTGTCACTAGCTGGTAAAACTAAAGTTAACGCACCTGGCCAATTTTGATTAACAATTTTTTGCCAAATTTGATATTCTCTATTACCACCTTGAACATAATCCCATAAATCCTCAGCTTTAGCAGCCATTAAAATTAAAGGTTTGTCAAAACTGCGTTGTTTCGCAGCATAAATTAATTCTGCTTGTCTGGGTATGGTAGCTAATGCAGGGACCGTATCTGTGGGGAAACTAATCATTTTTCCAGCTTTTGCAGCTTTTATCAGGATTTCTAATGAAAGATTCATAAAGGTGGTTTTTCTGTCGGTTTTTTGAGTTGGGGATGAATTATTTTATTTTCATATTATCATTAGTGTTATTCCCACAAACAAGACAGTAGAGACGTTTTACCAAACGCCCCTACACAGTTAGCATTTAATTAGACTTTATTTAGAGTGGGATTTTTCCGCTACAGTCACATTAACGTTAGCTGATTTGCCATTTTTACCATTGGAGTTACCGTTATTGCGGGGTTGAATTACTCCATAACCACCGTGATTACGTTCATAAATGACATTAATCTCGCCAGTCTCCGCATTATGGAACATATAAAAGTCGTGTCCCACCAGTTGTAGTTGTTCTTGCGCTTCTTCTAATGTCATTGGCGGCATAGAGAAGTATTTGGTGCGAACAACCTCTTCGGGTAATTCAGGAGTACGATCTCCAATTAAATCTGCTGCAACAGTTTCCGGTGCTACTGCTTCCTTAGTTGATATAGGTTGAGTTTTATGATCCTGCCTTTTTTCCTTATATTTACGTAATTGCCGAGCAATTTTATCTGCAACTAGGTCAATACTTGCATATAAGCTTTCGCTGCTTTCCTCCGCACGGATAACGATACCATTGGCATAAATAGTTACTTCTGCTGCTTGCTTTGTACTTATTCGGGGATTGCGAGCTACGCTTAAATGGACATCCACTTGATTTGTGATGTTCTGGAAGTGACTAGCTGCCTTTTCAATCTTCTGATGCACATATTCGCGGATTGCATCAGTGATTTCAATATTTTTACCGTGGATGACAAGCTTCATGTAAACTCTCCCGTTCAATATTATATGTGATGTTTTCAGGTAGGAATAGAAATTGCGGTAAGGCTTATCACTGCCACCAGCATAAATCGTTACCTATTCCTCAGACACTGCGTGAGGATTTTTAACATTTTTTACATCTTTATACTTGCACTACTGACCCTCTTGTTTCCAACTGTTTGCCAAGGAATTGGTTTTTTAAGCAAAACTATTGAATTAGGCTTTTTTGAGATATGGTTCTTTTAAACACCTACTTCTATGGGACTTTACCAAAACAGGAGTGCTGACTCTTTTTTTGTTCCTCATTTGTGTTTTCTATTGTATAGAGAATACAACTCTTTTGGTAAATTTGATCCTAATTGACGACAATAAATTTTTAAGCTGCCATTGTTTTGGCCTGGCACTAATTATAGAAAACTCCTCCCCAGCCCATTCAGGTTATATATTCAAACTAGCATCTTGTGGGTTCTAAAGTATATTTTCTTGACGTTCCTTTAAGATCCTTTGCATAGCTTGACAATTATCCCTTGACAATTACTGATGACTTATAGCACTCATTTTCCTAAATCCAGTTGTTTATTATATAATTTTGGTTTAATGTCCTATGAAACTGCTCATCAGTGGCAGCGGTTGTTGGTTGCAGAGCGCGTTCATAACCCAGAGCTAAATGATGTGTTAATGTTATTAGAACACCCTCCCGTTTATACCTTAGGGACGGGAGCAAACCCAAAATTTATAAAATTTAATATTGACAAAAGTGATTATGATGTGCACCGCGTTGAAAGAGGAGGAGAGGTTACATATCATTGTCCTGGACAATTGATAGGTTATCCGATTTTAAATTTGCGTCGTTATCGTCAAGACCTGCATTGGTACTTACATCAACTTGAGGAAGTATTAATTCGCGTTTTAGCACATTACGACTTGAAAGGAGAACGAATTTCTGGTTTTACCGGTGTTTGGCTAGAAGGATACAAAGTTGCAGCTATAGGCATAAAAGTTAGTAAATGGATTACTATGCACGGATTTGCCTTAAATGTATGTCCAGACATGACAGGATTTGAGAAAATTATCCCCTGTGGTATTATTGATAAACCAGTTAGCAGTTTAGCCGCATGGATTCCTGACATTACCTGTAACCAAATTACTGATTCTGTCAGTCAGTGCTTTGCAGAAGTATTTGATGTAACCCTAGTTAAAAGTAACGACATGAAGTTTATTCACCCAACCTGTAATAGCCACAAAAATCTTTACAATGAAGAATAACAGCAATCATAGATAATACAAATTAAAAACCATGGGAATATTTGGATTTGGTAAAAAATCAGCTTTACCTACACCTGAGCAAGCTTTAGCGGGACGGGACGAAGTAATGCGAGTAACTGCACAACATTACGTTAACAAAAACCCTCTGCAAGCACCCTTTCCCCAAGACCTAGAAACCGCTATGTTTGGTTTAGGCTGTTTTTGGGGTGCAGAACGCAAATTCTGGCAACAAGAAGGAGTTTACACCACTGCGGTAGGTTATGCGGCTGGTTACACACCCAACCCCACCTATCAAGAAGTCTGTAGCGGTCTGACAGGTCATAATGAAGTAGTATTAGTGGTATTTGACCCCAAAATTATTACTTATTCCCAACTGTTGAAAGTTTTCTGGGAAAGCCACAACCCCACCCAGGGAATGCGTCAAGGTAATGATACTGGTACTCAGTACCGTTCAGGAATTTATGTCTATTCACAAGAGCAAAAAGAATTAGCGGTAACATTACAGAACGCTTATCAAGCAGCCCTCAGCAGTGCCGGTTATGGTAAAATTACCACAGAAGTTTTAGATGCTCCTAAATTTTATTATGCTGAGGAATACCATCAGCAATATTTGGCTAAAAACCCCGGTGGTTATTGTGGTTTAGGTGGTACTAATGTGGCTTGTCCGGTGGGTATGCTGAGTCCGATATGATTTTACCTCACGCAGAGGCGCTCCAGTCTCAGAGAGTAAGAGTTTGAAGTCTTTGATTCTTTGTGCTTTTGCGCGAAACGTAACTCGTACTGATATTATCCCATGGTAAATCAATATTACAGGACTTATCGGTGTTATGAGTTACATATCTAGCGGGCAAGATGCCCGCAATACAAGAGTTTCATGATTTAACTTTGTACCTCCTCAGAGCGGAAAACGCTGTATGTCTTTACTCAAAACCTCGCTGACTGGCTTAAAAGCTGACTCATTTCGTCACCCTCTGGATTTGGAAGCTACTAAAACTCTTAAACAAATTCCTGGTTTAGATATGATGGTGCGGACTTGGCTCGGTCCAATGGCTGAACAGGTTTTTTATGTGGAAAATATCGCTTCTAGTATTTTGGTGGGAGAAAAACAACTCCCTAATTTACACAATTTATTATTGGAAGCTTGTCAAACTCTCGATATTGCGCCACCTCAGTTATATGTGCGTCAACATCCAGCCCCTAATGCTTATACTTTTGCTATGCGAGGTAAGCAGCCTTTTGTGGTTATTCATACATCCTTGCTGGAAATCTTGACACCAGAGGAGGTACAGGCTGTAATTGCCCATGAGTTAGGTCATCTTAAATGTGATCATAGTGTGTATTTAACACCTGTGAATTTATTAATTTTAGCCGCCGCAAATGTGCCAAATGTCGGCGCTATTCTGGCTCAAGCTATTCAGTCACAATTGTTAGAATGGGTACGTTGTGCTGAGTTTACTTGTGACCGCGCTGCTTTGTTGGCTACTCAAAACCCGAAAGTTGTCATGTCGGTATTAATGAAGTTAGCCGGCGGTTCCCCTACCTTAGCACCCCAACTCAATTTAGATGCCTTTGTTGACCAAGCTCGCGCCTATGATGATATTAGTAAAACCGAATTAGGAGAAATGGTAAAATTTGCCCACACGGCCCAATTATCCCATCCTGTACCAGTGCTGAGGGCGCGAGAAATTGACCGTTGGGCAAGTAGTCAAGAGTACCAAAAATTAGTACACAATCACGGTATTAATCATAAAGGTGAACCTGCATCTTCAGGAGGATGGCGTAATTGGTAGATTTTAAAGGGTAAATTGGAATTATGAGTTCTTTGTCAGCGATTAATTTATGGGAATATGAACAATTGGCAAAAGAGCATCTTTCACAGATGGCTTTTGACTATTATAGTAGTGGTGCATGGGATGAGGTCACATTGCGAGACAATCTGGCTGCGTTTATAAGAGTTAAACTGCGTCCGAAAATGCTGGTCGATGTCAGTGAAGTTAACCTCACTACCAAGATTTTAGGACAATCTTTGCAACTACCTCTATTAATCGCACCAATGGCTTTTCAATGTCTAGCTCATTCAGAGGGGGAAATTGCTACAGCTTTAGCTGCTGCTGACTCAGGTGTGGGTATGGTCTTGAGTACCTTGGCTACTAAAAGTTTAGAAGCGGTTGCTACGGTTGCCAATGGTTTACAATGGTTTCAGCTTTACATTCACAAAGATCAGGGTTTAACTCGTGCTTTGGTGGAACGAGCATACAAAGCTGGCTATAAAGCACTCTGTCTGACTGTAGATGCTCCTATACTGGGAAAGCGAGAACGAGATCACCAAAATGAGTTTACCTTGCCTCCTGGCTTATATCCTGCCAATTTAACTGATATCTCTGGTTTGGATATTCCCCAAGCACCAGGAGAATCTGGTTTATTGACTTATTTTGCTCAACAGATTAATCCCGCAGTCACTTGGCCAGATTTACAATGGTTACAATCCCTCAGTCCCCTACCTTTGGTAGTAAAGGGCATTTTACGGGCTGATGATGCTGTCCGGGCTGTAGAATATGGATCACAGGCTATTGTTGTTTCTAATCACGGTGGTAGACAATTAGACGGGGCGATTGCTTCTTTGGATGCCCTACCGGAAATTATAGCCGCAGTGGACGGTAAAGCCGAAGTTCTGTTAGATGGAGGAATTCGTCGCGGTACGGACATACTCAAAGCTTTAGCTTATGGTGCTAAAGCTGTACTCCTTGGACGACCTGTGTTATGGGGGTTATCAGTAGCTGGACAAATTGGTGTATCTCATATTATTTCTTTGTTACAAGATGAGTTAAATGTGGCAATGGCTCTCAGCGGTTGTGCTACCATAGCAGATATTGATTCTAGCTTAGTTAGTATCATCGGTGATCATCGGGTTTCTATCTAAGCAATGTTAGAAATACCTAAATCTGGTGGTATATCTTGTATTCTTCCCGGTCCAATGGCTTGTAATCCTTCTTTGAGGATAATATCACCAGTATACAAGGCTTTCCCCACTATCACACCTGTTACACCCTGGGGTTCTAAGGACAATAAACTTAATAAGTCGGTGACTGAACTTACACCTCCAGAAGCAATTACGGGTATGGAAATGGCCGCAGCAAGTTCTCGTAATGCGTCTAAATTTGGTCCTTCTAATGTTCCGTCTCTGTTTATATCAGTATAAATTATGGCTGCTGCTCCTAATTCCTGCATTTGTACTGCTAGTTGGGTAGCTAATACTGATGAGGTTTCTAACCAACCACGAGTGGCAACTAGGCCGTTACGGGCATCTATACCAATAATAATCTTTTCGGGAAATTCTTGACAGAGTTGTTGAACTAGTTGGGGCTGTTCAACTGCGACAGTTCCCAGAATTGCCCAATCTACCCCTAGATTAAATAATTCTACCACACTTGTGCGATCGCGCAATCCGCCCCCAACTTCAATGGGTATGGACAGATTATTTCTAATAGCTGCAATGGCTGCTAGGTTAACTATTTTACCAGCTTTCGCGCCGTCTAAATCAACTAAGTGTAATCTGGTCGCGCCTTGGTCTGCCCACATTTTAGCAACTTCTACGGGATTTTCGCTAAATACTTGGGATTGTGTGTAGTCTCCTTTGTATAGTCGCACGCAGCGACCTTCTAGTAAATCAATTGCGGGTATTACTTCCATGATTTGTCAGTGGTTAGTTGTCAGTTGTTCGTTGTTCAGTCCCTATTCCCTGTTCCCTGTTCCTTAATTCTTGTACTGCTTGACGGAAGCCTAAGACTAGTAAGATGTTAGCTAGGGTTAAAAAGGCTTCCGCGCTGCCATGTAACCAGTCTACATTGGCTAATTGTTCTCCATACTGCACTTTGGCGTAAATGCCGGCGGGAATGGTGACAGCAACAAATACCAATGTGCCGTAAAATCCATATAGGGCTAACCGTGGCATTTGTGGACTGCGACTGATAAACCACAAGAAACCCAAATAGGGAAACAGAGAAAGGGCAAAGAGGGTTTCTTTTGATATCATTGTTCTGATTTGATGGTTTGTGTCTTAATTGGGCTTTTAGGCTTGGTAGAACGCCAAATTACATAAGCTGCCGCCCAAAGGGTAAAGTTACCAACTAATGTCATGGTAGCTTGTAGGGTGACTAACCATTCTAAAGATTCGGAATTGTCGAAGTAATGCCAAGTGCAAGCACACATTGCGCTAATTAAAGCTGGTAACATAGCAAAGGATAATCCCCACCAAGTCCGATTTTCTGTAAGTTCACCATATATCCAAATTAGCCATATTGCGGTTATCCACTCAAGAACGCTGGAAATATGAATTATCCAGGTGGGAATTGAAAGTACGTGCATAATTGTCGGTTGTCAGTGGTCAGTGGTCAGTTGTAAATAACTGGGTTAAAAAAATCTAAAATCTAAAATCTAAAAATGGCAAAAATGCGGGTTTTATTGTCTGGTTATTACGGTAAGGGTAATGGTGGTGATGAAGCTTTGTTAGCCACACTTCTGCAAATGTTACCACTTGATGTTACTCCTGTGGTGCTTTCTGGAAATCCTGAAGAAACTCATCGTCATTATGGTGTGGAATGTTACAATCGTATGGCGTTTTTCTCCGTCTTCAAGGCTTTGCGTTCTTGTGGTGCTTTTGTTTGGGGTGGTGGTAGTTTAATTCAAGATTGTACTAGCATAATTAGCCCTTTTTATTATGGCGGATTGATGGCTTTAGCTCAAGTTATGGGTTTAAAAACTGTGGCTTGGGGACAGGGTATAGGTCCGTTGTTGCGCTCCCAAACTCGATTTTTAGCCCAGCGTAATTTTGCGGGTTGTACTCAGGTGAGTGTGCGCGATATTGCTAGTTCTCGGTTATTATCAGATTGGAGTATACCCCATATTCTTGCCCCTGACCCGGTTTGGGCGTTAGAATCAAAGCCAGTACCGGAATTAGTAGATTTACCAAAACCGAGAATTGCGGTTACTTTAAGAAATCATCCTCAATTAACAGAAAATCGGTTAACAAATTTAATTCAAGCTTTAGTTAATTTACAGAAAGAGACTCAAACTTTTATTTTATTATTGCCATTTCAAAAAAGCGAAGATCTAGGAATTGCGGAAAAGATTCATACTCAATTAAAAGATGTGAGTAGAGTTATTTGTTCCGAAGATCCACAAGTTTTAAAAGGTGTGTTTCGTGGTGTGGAAATGTCCATAGGAATGCGTTTACATAGTTTAATTATGGCAGCTAGTGAAGGTTCTCGTTGTTTTGCATTGAGTTATGATCCTAAAGTCAATCATTTAATGGAAGATTTAAAAATACCTGGTTGGGATTTACATAATTTACCAAATGATGTAGAGTTAATTAGTAAAACTTGGATTGATTATTATCATCATGGTGAATCTCTGTCAGATACGAAAATTCAATCTTTAGTAAATGGAGCTTTTTTGCATCGGGATGTGTTAAGTAAAGTGTTAAAATGAAATTGATTCTACAATTTAGTTAAGGTTGATATCATCCTCAAGGAGATTGATTATGACAGCTATAACCGTCAACTTAAACCCCATTATCCAACTTACTGACAACCAATTTTATCAACTCTGTCGAGAAAATCCTGAAATCAAATTTGAACGCAATACCAAAGGAGAAATATTGATTATGTCACCAACAGGAGGAGAAACAGGAAAACGTAATGTGGAAGTTGCAGCAGATTTTGTGTTTTGGAATCGTCAAACTAAATTAGGAGTTTGTTTCGATTCTTCCACTTGTTTTAAACTTCCCAATGGTGCAAATCGTTCTCCTGATGTTGCTTGGATAAAAAAAGATAGATGGGATACACTGACACCAGAAGAACAGGAAAAATTTCCACCAATTGCTCCAGATTTTATTTTAGAATTAATGTCGCCCAGTGATAGTTTGCAAGAAACACGGGCAAAAATGCAGGAATATATAAATAATGGAGTTAAATTAGGTTGGTTAATTAATCGGAAAATGGGTCAGGTGGAAATTTATTGTCTTGGTAAACCAGTGGAAATATTAGACTTTCCTCAAGAATTATCAGGGGAAGATATTTTACCAGGATTTATTTTAAATATGGAAATTATTTGGGGATAGATATTATTTATTCATTCGTAATACCAGATATAAATTTCTAGAAAACTTATAAAAAACCACTCCACTTCATCTTCTCATTACCTCTGTGTCCTCTGTGTCTCTGTGGTTCGTTAAATCCGAAATATTCATTTTTTCCTGGTTCTTGGTTCTATAACATGAGGGTTTACTCCAAAATATTTCGCTGCTGCTGACATATCAAATGTTAATAAATTAATATCCCCTAACTCTTTAATACCTTGAGCTTGAGAAGATTTGATATCTAAAACTTGAATAATTTCCTCTGCGACTGCTTGCGCTAAAAGCGGGGGAACAGAATTACCAATTTGTCGAAAACCATGCCATTTTGTGGGATGAAATCTAAACCAATCAGGATAGGAATGTAAACGTGCAGCTTCCCTCACAGTAATACATCTGGGAATAGAAGGATGTATAGGACGAGGAGAAGTAAATGCACCTTTATTACTAGGTGTTCCGGCTCTTAACGTATTACATAAACCATGAGGGTCAAGTTTATGAAAACGACTGATTGATTCGATTTTACCATGGGGTGTGGAGGCAAATCTTTCTCTAGATTCCGTTGAATGTTTGCTTCTTAAACTTGATGTGAGTAAATTATGATCATACTGACGTTGATAGGAATAGTTGTTTTTGGCAATTTCCAGATTACGCAGTTTTTTAGCATAATTACTAGGGTTACTAAATTCAGTAATTATCCAATCTTGTTGATATAATTCTGGATAGTTTTCTATGACTGGTAAATCTTGTAATGCTTCCCAAACTGTTGGATATTTTTGATTAGGGAATGTAATTTTTTCTGGATATTTGGGTAATTCTATATTTTGACGTGAACCGAGTAAAAATAACCTTTCCCGATTTTGTGGTACTCGATAATTAGCTGCATTTAAAACTTGATAATTTGTATTAACTTGATAACCACTTTCAGTAAATTGATTAATAATTTCAGCAATAAATTCTTTATGTTTTCCTACTGTGATTCCTTTGACATTTTCTAATACAAAAAACTTAGGTTGTAATTCTATAACCAACCTAATAAAATGGAAAACTAAAGAGTTTCTGGGATCATCAAAAGAACGTTTTCCGATTAATGAGAAACC